>Ga0315338_1002075_pt1 | contig 21407 bp, 16 predicted proteins | sample ASW8metaG_FD_204518 | JGI IMG/M metagenome (GOLD analysis project Ga0315338, IMG submission 204518) | Ammonia-oxidizing marine archaeal communities from Monterey Bay, California, United States - ASW #8 | ecosystem: Environmental > Aquatic > Marine > Coastal | place: USA: California | collected... | reverse complement strand
TTCCTTCATCCTCGCTCCTGGCTGTGGCCTGAGCGCTTGGGGAACCATGACCTCCATCGGCTTCGCCGGTAACTGGGTCATGAGCGTTTCCGTCGAAGATGGTTGTGGCACGACTCCTGTCGAGCTCAAGACTTGGGGTCAGGTCAAGAGCGTCTGGCAATAAGTCCGCTTGAAGGACGGTGAAGCTCCGGCTTCAACCTTCCGATAGTTTAGCCCCGTGCGTGAAAACGCACGGGGCTCTCTATTTTTACGCAGTTGTCGGTTGATTGAGCTTGGCCCCTTGCCGATCATGCTCCCATGAGGAATTTAGAAATGTGGATCCCATCGATTGGGCATTATTTGTGCTGTCCCCCGCAAGAATTCAGATCGTTCGCGACGGGTGGACTCGTATTACTTGCCGGAATGGCTGTGCTGGGCCTCGCAGGCTGCACTGAGAGCGGAACACCCGAGACATCGGACGACCCAAGCGTCGTGGCAGCCTATCAAGGTGGTGAGATTACCCGCGAGGAGTTCGATGCCTACCAGGCGCCGGTGATCGACGATGACCCTCAAGTGGCAAAAATGCGGGAAGAGGACTGGCGCGTCACGAATGTAAAGGAACTGGTGTTTCGCGAGGCGCTGATCGCCTCCGGAACCGTGCCCGATGCGGCCGTGGAGCAGGCATCCCAACAAGGCATCGCTGAGATTCTCACAAACGCGATGAACTGGGAGCTGAAGTGGAATCAGGTTCCCGTCTCGATGGACGAGATTCGTGCTGAGTATGATGCCCATCCGGAAACCTACGTCGAGCCCGAAAAGCGTCAGTTGCAGTACATCTTTCTTCGCGCAGAGGTCGAGGAGATGACTCTCGAAGAACGAGCAGCCGTGCGGGCCCGGATCGAGGAAATCCGTGAAGAGGTCCTCTCCGGCGCGGATTTCTCTGAGATGGCCCGACTCCACTCACAATCCTCGACCGCGACGACGGGCGGTTTCTACACGGTTTCGATAGAGCATGACATTTTTCCGACGTTTTTCCACGGAATCAACAGTCTCGAGATCGGTGAAATCAGCGAGGTGATCGATACTCCGACCGGGTATCACGTCGCGAAGTTGGTTTCGATTATTCCCGGCTTCGTGCGCGAGTTCGAGACTCAGGTCGATCATGCCAAGCAAATGGTGACACGCGCCAAGTTGCTCGACCTGCGTGAGCAGTTCATAGAAGAGTTCGGTCCCAAATTTGGATTGGTCCGGAACTACGAGGCACTCGATGACCCGTTCATTCCGGAGGACACCAAGCTCATCACGATTGGCAACTGGTCCTACCACCTCAACCAGCTAGCGCGAGACCTGAGCGATCACTACGTCGTTCACCTTTACACGGGGCACTTTCCCCGCATTTATGAACACCTCGATCAGGTCACCATCGACGCTCTCATCTACCGCGAGGCAGAGAGCCGGAAGATTCACGAACGGCCCGAGATCGCCCAGCAAATCGAAGAGATAAGGCGACAGGCTCGCTATCGGCTCGAATTGGATGCGAGGGCCAAGGCCTATGTAGCGGATCTTCCTGAAGAGAATATCCGTGAGTTCTTCGATCAGAACGAGCAACGATTCCAGACTCTTCGCGCCTTCGATCTCGACGTGATCCTCCTCAAGGAGGAAGAGTACGAGGAAACTCTCTGGCAGACGTTCAAGCGAGCAGAAGGTCTTGTCGAAGAGCTTCGGGCCGGCGCAGACTTCGAAGAGACGGCCAGGCAGCACTCACGTCATTTTTCCGTTTCTAACGGGGGGCATCTGAAAACCCTCACGAGTTACGGAATCGCCTATCAGCTTCAACCGAAGCCCGCCTACACCGGAATGATCAACGATCTCGGGATCGGCGACATCAGTGAGCCCATGGTCGCGGAGTGTTACGACCCGAAACGGTTGGTGTATCTACAAACAGGTGTGCTCATAACAAAAATGATCGGCATTCATGAGTCCCGACGCAGAACCTACGATGAGTCGAAGGCCAAGGTGGCGGAGAGTTACCAACGCCGTAACTCGCAGAAAATCCTGGCGGATCTCAAGGCCGGTGTCCTGGAATCGGCGGACCTCCAGGTTTACTTCGATCACTTGCCTGCGCTTTAAGTTGGAGGTTTTTTCCATAGTGCGAACTCTAGCGGTCCTGCTCCTGGGTACGATTCTGGCGAGTGGTTGCGCTCGCGAGGAAGAGTGGAACGTCCTCATCGTGACCTTCGACACGACCCGGGCTGACTATCTCGGTTGTTACGGGCACCCCGAGGACTCGTCGCCGAACGTCGACGCTTTGGCGGCAGAAGGAACGCTCTTCGAAAAAGCGTTCTCGACCAATCCTATTACGCTGCCGTCGCACACCTCGATCATGACGGGCACCTATCCGCTCTTCCACGGCGTTCGTGACAATACGACCTATGTCGTGCGCGACGACGTGCGGACCCTCGCCGAGGTGCTTGGTGAAAACGGTTACGACACCGCGGCCGTGACAGGATCTTTTGTTCTCGATTCACAGTTCAACCTGGATCAGGGCTTCGGTGATTACAATGACCGGCTGTCCGACAGTTGGTCGACCGATGAACTCGAGGCGCGAGGTGGAAAGTCATTCGGCTTCGCCGAACGCAAGGCGAGCCTGGTCAGTGCCGCGGCCATCGATTGGTTGCGGAAGCCGAGATCAAAGCCCTTCTTCATGTGGCTACACTACTTCGATCCTCATCATCCGATCAATCCGCCGGAACCGCACCATAGTGCCTTTCGGTTGCCCTACACAGGAGAGATTGCGTTTGCCGATGAGCAGTTTGGCGTCGTTCTCTCTGAGCTAAAAAAGCAGGGTGTCTACGAAAAGACAATCGTGATTTTGACGGCCGACCACGGGGAGGGTCTGCTCGATCACGGAGAGCCGACCCACTCTCTTTTGATCTTCGACAGCGTTTTGCAGGTACCTCTGGTCATCAAGGTGCCGGGCCTCCCGGCTGGACAACGTTTTAGTCGCCTGACATCGACTGTCGATATCATGCCAACTCTCCTCGAGCTGCTTGAGGTCGAGGCGCCCGAAGACATCCAAGGGCGCTCCTTTGCCCGGCTCGTCAAAGGCGGTGAAGATCTCGGTTCGGGTGATCGAGCAGTCTATATGGAATCCTTTGTCCCAGCTCTTCAATGCAACTGGGGTGCTCTCCGAGGGCTACGGACCGCGGATACGAAGATCATTCACGGACCCAAGCCGAGACTCTATGCCGTCGACACCGATCCAGGCGAGGTCTATGACCTGGCCGCGAAAGACCCGGACAGGCTCGACGAGATGATTTCTGAGCTGGAACGGAAGATGGCGCAGTGGACGGACGCTGATGCGAGCGCTTCGGCATCTGCCCCCGATCAGGAGACCTTGGAAAAGCTCGCCTCTCTCGGATACGTCGGCCGGGCAGGGGGCGGTGCGAGCGCCGTGCCGATGACTCTCGATGAGGTCGCAGGAAAAGACGATCCGATCGAACAGCGTTGGATTTTCGACCTGATGGGAATCGCCACGGAAAACCTCCGAGCTGGAGCCGTCGACAAAGGGATCGAGCAACTCCTCTCTGTGATCGCAGCCGATCCCGACAACCCCTCGGCCCTCACCTATCTCGCCAAAGCCTATTTCTTCGAGACGCAGCAGATCGATCTGGCGAAAGTGTACCTGACTCGGACTATCGAAGCTGATCCCGAGCAGGAAGAGGCTCTCTTCATCCTCAGCCGGATTGCGCGGTTGGAAGGGGACTACGAGCAGGCGAAGGTCTACGCCGAGAGGATCCGGGACTTCCAGCCGGCCTCCCTTGGTGCTCTCTACGAACTCGCTGGAGTTTCTGTCGGACTTGGAGACACGGAGGGCGCCCGTAAGTATCTGCGAGACGTTCTGGAACTGGATCCCTCCAATGTCCCGTCGGCTCTCGAGCTCGGTCTTTCCTACGCAAGAGACGAGATGCGCGAAGACGCTGGCAAGTATCTCAAGATGGCTCTCGACCTGGATCCACAGAATCCAGGAGTGCTCTACAATGTCGGAATCTGGTACTACCAGAATGACGAGATTGTCGAAGCGATGAGGATGCTTGGCGAAGTTGTCGAACTCGATCCGCTCAACCCCGGAGCCAACTATGTGCTAGGAATGCTCCACTACGGCCGAGACGAGGCGGAACCGGCGCGCAAATATCTCCTTCGGGCTCTGAAGACAGAAGCCTTGAACGAGACGCGAATCGCGCGCATTCGTACGATGCTCGATTCCCTCGGGACACGCTAAGAATCGCGGAACCGGCTACGGTGTTCGGCGCGGTTCCTCAGGCATCTGCGCGGACTGCTCGACGCGCTGTGCCTGCTCCAGGTGCCGCCGCTGGTGGGTCGCCAGGAGATCGAAGATCTCTCCGAGGGTGAACCGAATCAGTGGCGTGATCGGTGATCCGATCTTCTTGCGGCCCAATTCGACGTTCTCCGCCGCGCGCATGAATTCTTCCAACTTCGATTGAGTCGCGATAAAGGTGTCGATCGCATCGACTCCGAGCGTGGCATGTTCCGGTGTGAACTTCGAAGGAGCCTTGAGCTTTCGCGTGCTGTCCGGTTCGACCAAGCCGATGAACCAGCGTCCGAACCACGTTCGCGCGTAGCTATCCCGCTCGGTCCGCCCCTTCGCGCTTAAGCTGGCTTCGATCTTCGGGAAGTACTGTTCGTTCGTCGAGCGGAGGTGATCGAAGACCTCGCTCACGCTCCAGGAAGATGGTGATGGCTTCCAACTGAGTTCATCGGGAGTCCGCTCGGCCCGCATCCGCTTCGCTTCGGCCCGCACGCCTTCAATCTGGCTCAGCCATTTCGCAATCTCCGGTCGATCTGATTTCTGTTCCACGCCTGATCCTCCTCGCTGACCCCGGCCGCAATCATACCAAGGACGTTTCGGAATAGGGATAGAGGTCGGTTCGTGTTTGCTCGGACACAGATTCGATGTGTCCTCCGGTCCACAACCCCCTCCGCTCAGATCCTCCGAGCGGTCGTCTCGAAAATTCTAGTTGGTTGTCTCCCATCTTGTAAGACACACGCTTCCTCTCTCAGGGCGACTTGGTCCGCCGCTTGCGTTGAACAGAAGGGAAGAGTAAAGACGCCAGCAACTCGATCGAACGAAACGGGAGGCAAACCATGTACGAGACACGCAAACCTAACGCACGCATCGGCCGCCAGGTCGCTGAAGGGACCCCAGCCGTGAAGGGACGGAGCGAAATGAAACCGAAAACGAAGACGAGTGGAGAGCGCAAAGTTGGACTGGGCCCGGTCCTCTTTTCTGTGGGGGCGAGCCTGGTCGTGCTGGTCGGGATCGGAGTCGGTGTGAATCATTGGATGAGCTCCAATCAGACTCAGAGCGAATCGACCGTCGGTGTCGCCGAACCTTCGGCTCCTTCGACGCAGACCGTGGTGATCGAGCCCCCGATGCCCCAGGGCACCGACAGCGCCAACAGTGCCAACGATGCCAACAGTGCCAACAGTGCCAACGATGCACGACCTCAGGATGAGTTGACCCCGCACGACGACGTTGCCGATGTCGTCCTGCTCGAATCGGATTCCGAGTCCTCTTCCGGGGTACCTGAGCAGCCGGAGATCGAGGCGGAAGTCATCCCGGTGGACTTCGCCGCGGCCGAAGCGCTCTACCAGGAACGGGCCTACTCCGAAGCCGCCCTCCACTTCGCAGTCTACACGGACGCTCATCCGCAGAATCCGTGGGGGCACTACATGGAGGCGTTGTCTCTCTGGAAGTCCGGAAGCACAGAAGCCGCCGAGGTCTCGTTCCTACGTGCGTTGGACTGTGAGCCGGATCACCTCAAGAGTCTGATCAACCTCACTCGAGTTCGACTCGAGCAGGGTCTTTACGAAGAGGCTCGTCTGCCCATCGAGCGAGCCGTTTCGCTTTCGCCCGAGACGGCCGAGATTCACCGCGTCTTCGGAAGGGTCGAACATAATCTCGGGAACTCCGTCGGCGCTGAAGAGAGCTACCTGCAGTCGCTCAGGATCGAGCCTGCGGATGTTTGGTCGCTCAACAACCTCGGACTGCTGAGGATCGAGGGCGGGCGCTACGAAGAGGCACTGGCCCCTCTCGCCCTGGCTCGGGTCCTCGACGAGCACAATGCGACCGTGCAGAACAACCTGGGCGCTGCGCTCGAACGATCGGGTGACCTGCGGAGTGCGGAGCTGGCCTACCTGACGGCGGTAGAGATCGATCCGACCTATCTGCGGGCCGAGGAAAGCCGTCTCCGTGTCGCGGCATTGATGGATCAGCAAAGTCGTCCACTCGTCGATCTGACCGAGCTCGCTCGTCGGTTCGGCGAAGAGCTTGCCGCCTCGGACTCGTTTGCGGGGGAGGAAGCCGAGCCTGTTGAAGAACTCCCGATTGTCGAGTCGACGGAAAGCGGCAGGAGCAGCGGCGGGGACACGGAAGCGGACAATGTACCTGTCCTCAATGCGGTTCCGGATGCTCCGCTGGCGGCGAGTCGGTAGAGATGCCTCGGAGGGCCCGCCCGCCGATCAGTCAGCCCGCGCGATTGATAAGCAGTTTGGGCCCTTCCCTTCACTTCGAACTTCGCTGCGACACGTCTCAGCTTCCGCTACAATCCGCCACCTATGGAACATCTTATTCCCCAGGAGTGGTTCGCCGAACTCTCCCAGATCGTCCTCCTCCTCATCACCATCATCAGTCTCGGCGCCCTCGGCAAAGGGGCCGACCTCATGGTCGAGGGGGCGGCGGGGATGGCCTATCGCTTCGGACTACCTAAGGTCATCGTGGGTGCGACGATCATTTCGCTGGGGACGACGAGCCCGGAGTTTGCCGTCAGTGTGATGGCCGCGTGGTCCGGAGAGCCGGGGCTTGCCCTGGGGAATGCGGTTGGATCGATCATCGCCGACACGGGACTCATTTTCGGAATCGGCTGCTTCATGACCGTGCTACCGGCGGATCGAACCGTCCTGACGCGACAGGGATGGATCCAGTTTGGTGCCGCCGCTCTTCTCGCCATCATCGTCTACGGAGCTTATGCGATTCAGGGGGAACAGGCCGCGATTGGCCGCCCCGTCGGAGTCCTCTTCCTGATCCTCCTTGCCGCCTACATCGTCGTGTCGATTCGCTGGAGTCGCGAGACCGGAAGTTCGACCGGGTCCGAGATAGATCCGCCCATCACCGAATCCGATCCGGATGGTCACGCGAGCGCGGGTGAAGCGAAGCCGTTCAAGTTGAGCCTCTTCGTCGTGATCGGACTCGTGCTCGTGATTTTTGCCAGCCATGTGCTCATCTGCGCGGTGACCGTGCTGGCGGAGCGTTGGGGTGTCCCCCAGGTCGTCATCGCGGGAAGTCTCGTCGCCCTCGGGACCTCGCTCCCGGAATTGGTCATCGGACTGACGAGTATCCTCAAAGGGCACAAGGAGCTGCTCGTTGGCAACATCATCGGAGCGGACATTCTCAACGTTCTCTTCGTTATCGGGGGCTCGTCGGTAGCCGCTGACCTTCCCGTCCTCGAGGCTGGTTCGGCCCATCCGGATATCTTTCTCAAGCTCCACATCCCAGCAATGCTCCTGATCCTGATCCTCTTTCGGGTCTTCATCTTCTCAGCGGTGCGACGCGGTCACTTTCAGAGATGGCAGGGAATCCCGCTCCTCCTCGTCTACATCGCGTTTGTCGTTCTGCCCTTCGTACTCGGCCACTAGCGGCCGGCGCGAGGGCCACGTTTCGTTTCGGAGCTACGGCTTCCCGTTCGGAGCGGTTTCGCCATAGCGAATGCGATAGATTGCGCCGGCGAAATCATCCGACACGAGAAGCGAGCCGTCTTCGTGCAGGATGACGTCGACGGGACGCCCCCAGACGGAATCATTCTCCAGCCAGCCCGTTGCGAAGGGCTCGTATGAGGTGACTTCATTACCGGAGACCCGGATGAGGGAGACTTTGTAGCCCACCTTGGAGCTGCGATTCCAGGAACCGTGCTCGGCGACGAACATCTGTCCGCGGTACTCCGCGGGAAACTGCGTGTGAGTGTAGAAGCGCGTGCCGAGGGCGGCAACGTGTGCGCCGAGCCTCTGGACCGGAGGCGTGTAATCCTGACAACTCTTCCCGCTGCCGAACTCGGGATCGAGGATGGTGCCGCCGTGGCAGAAAGGGAATCCGAAGTGTTGTCCCGCCTCGGAGGCGCGGTTCAGTTCGTCAGGAGGTGCGTCGTCCCCGAGGTGGTCTCGACCGTTGTCGGTGAACCAAAGTTCACCGCTCGTCGGGTGCCAGTCGAACCCGACACTATTGCGGATGCCATTGGCGAAGACTTCGAACTCTGTACCGTCCGGATTCATCCGCGAGATCGACGCGTACCGGGAGTCTGACTCCAGGCAGACGTTGCAGGGCGCACCGATCGGAATGTAGAGCTTTCCGTCGGGTCCAAAAGCGATGAACTTCCACCCATGGTGTGTTTCGGTCGGGAAGTCGGCCCGAACGACAACAGCGGCGGGCGGGTCGTCGAGTCTGCTCTCGATGTCGTCGAAGCGAATGACGCGATCTACCTCCGCGACAAAGAGCGATCCATCCCGAAAGGCGACCCCGTTCGGCATGTTCAGGCCTGAAGCCAGGACATAGAGGGAGTCTGCAACCACGTCTCCGTCGAAATCGGTTAGAGCGTAGACACTTCCCGATCGCGTTCCAACGAACAACGTTCCTTCCGTGCCCCAGGTCATGGAGCGGGCGCCCGGGACATCGTCGAAGTAGTATTCGATACGAAAGCCATCCGGAAGTTCGATTCGGCCGAGATCTCCGTCGAGCGGTTCGGCCACTTCGTCAGAGGAACAAGCGGCAAAGGGAAACAGAGCAATGGCAATCAGAATCCAAAGAGTGCGACGCAGCATAGTTTACGAGAGCTCCACTTTCGTTCGGGCCAGTCCATCCGGGATCGACGGTCCATGCTATCATTGTCGCGAGGATCGCGCAGAGATCGAGCCACTTCGGTGAGGACGGAATGCCAACTCGAACCCCGGCCGTCGTCTACTACATCACATCCCACGGATACGGTCACGGAGTCCGTTCTGCGGACATTCTGCGAGCTCTCCTGCGGACGCGTCCCGACTTGCAGGTCCATGTCGTTACCGGGCTCGATGAGGGGTTTCTGAAGAGTCGTTTGCCCTGCGAACAGATCCAGTTTCACCGTCGGACGTTTGATGTAGGAATGGCTCAACTCGATTCGATTCGCGTCGACCTCAGGGAGACCGAGGAGCAACTTACCCGGCTCTGTCAAACCTGGGATGAGCGACTCTCCGAGGAGATTTGGTTTCTCCGACAACTCCGCCCCGCACTCGTCGTCGCGGATATCCCCGGGATTCCGCTGCAATCTGCTCACCGACTCGGGATTCCGACCCTGGCCGTCGGCAACTTCTCCTGGAACTGGATCTACGGCGAGTTCGCTCCGGGGGCGGCCCCGGTTTGGAGCGAGGCGATCGAGCGGTTCGAGTCGGCCTATGCTGGATGCGACCTGCTTCTGCGGCTCCCCTTCGCGGAGGCGATGACGGCTTTTCCCCGGCAGGAGGACCTGCCTCTCCTCAGCGCTCCTTCGCGTGCCGATCGGGTCCGTCTCTCGGAACTGACCGGAGCTGATCCCCAGAAGACCTGGGTGTTACTTTCCTTCACGAACCTGGATTGGACGCCGGAGGCCGTGGAGCGGGCCTCTTCGCTGGAGGCCTACGAATTCATCGCCGTCCACCCCCTCGGCTGGCCCAATTCGGGAATTCGATCCGTCGGTCGTGAGCACATGACGTTCGGCGAGGTCCTCGCTTCGGTCGACGCGGTCGTTTCGAAGCCTGGATACGGAATCGTTTCGGAGTGTGTCGTCAACGAGAAGCCGCTCCTCTACGCCGATCGACAGAACTTTCTCGAGTATCCGATTCTCGTCGATGCTATCGAGCGCTTCCTTCGCCAGGCTCATCTCCCCGCACCAGACCTCTACGGAGGAGATCTTGCAACTGGATTGACCACGCTCCTGGCGTCCCCGAGTCCGCCCGAACGGCTTGCCCGCGGTGGCGAAGAGGTGGCGGTAGCTCGAATGTTGAATTCGATGGATCGTCCCGCCCAGAACTAGCCCGCGGGGACTTCCTCGACTTGGGCGCGCCACCCCACTACAATTGCCGTTCTTCGCCCGGTAGTCGCAAACGATGGAGGGAGCTAGAGAGCTCCCGCACTTTTTCTGGAAGGTAGCTATGTCTCGCCGTCACCTGGTCACGTCCGGTCTCCCCTATTCTAACGGCCGACTTCACGCCGGGCATGTTGCGGGCGCCTATCTCCCGGCCGACATCTACTGCCGCTATCTTCGATCCAAAGGGGAGGACGTCCGTTACGTTTGTGGCAGCGACGACAACGGTGTGGCCTCTCTCATGTCGGCACGACGTGAAGATGTTCCGGTGGCGGAACTCGTGGAGCGCTACAACCGGCTCCAACGGGAGGACTTTGCCGGGCTCGGAATTCGATTTGACGTCTTTGGAGGAACGCACCAACCTGACTTCGTCGAGACGCACGAGCGAATCAGCCAGGAATTCTTTCGCAAGATTCACGACCTCGGCTACTTCACGAAGAAGCAGGAGAAACAGCTCTACGACACCGAAGCGAAGCAGTTCCTTCCCGATCGTTACGTGGGGGGAACCTGTCCGAGCTGCGGGAACACCGAGGCGGATGGAGACCAGTGTGACAACTGCGGAACAACCTACGATCAAACGGAACTGATCAACCCGAAGAGTGCGATTACCGGTACGACCCCGGAATTGCGGGAGACAACGCATTGGTACCTGCGCTTGCAGGAATTCGAGGGGTTTCTCAAGGAATGGTTGGAGTCGAAGCGCACGCCTTCCGGAGCCGAGCCGGCCTGGCGGGAGACGGTTCTCAATTTTACCCTCGGTCAGATAAAACAGGGACTTCCAGAGCGAGCGATGACGCGGGACCTTGATTGGGGAGTGCCGGTCCCACTTGACGATCCCGATGCGGCCGACAAGGTTCTCTACGTCTGGTTCGATGCGCCGATTGGGTATGTCTCTTTCACCGCGTCTCTCTGCGAAAAAGAAGGGGGAGACTGGCGTGACTACGAGCGTTGGTGGAAGGACGAAGATACCCGCATCGTTCACTTCATCGGGGAAGACAACACGGTCTTTCACGCGCTCATTTGGCCGGCCATGCTCCAGGCCGAAGGGTCCTACCAGCTGCCTGCCGCGGTGGTCGCGAACTCGTACCTCAATATCAAACTGGGTGACGAAGAGCAAAAGCAGAGTAAGAGCCGAGGAAACGCGGTCTGGATTGGGGAGTACCTCAAGGAATTCGATCCGGACCCGCTGCGCTACTATCTGACGGCGATCGCGCCGGAAACGAGTCGAACTGCGTTTGATATTGACGACTTCGCACAGCGCAACAACTCCGAGCTCCTCGGAGCTCTGGGTAACTTCGTCAATCGGGTCGTGACCTTCGTCAATCGCTACTTCGATGGGGAAGTTCCGCCGGTTGGAGATCGGGACGACGTCGATCGGACTCAGCTCGAGCGGATTGCAGCTGCACGCCAATCCATTGCCGGAGAACTCGACACGTTTCGGTTCAAGGCGGCGTTGGGCGAGTTGATGAGCCTGTCCCGGGACGCCAACGTCTATTTCAACGACAAGGCGCCCTGGGCGCAGCGAAAGACGGATCTGGCTGCCTGCGCGACGACGCTCAACGTGTGCATGCAAACGGTCAAGGGCCTCGCCACCCTTATGGCTCCGTTCCTGCCCTTTTCGGCGGAGGCGACGGCAGAGATGCTCCAGATCGAAAAGACACTATCGTGGGCGGGGGCGACCGAAGAGCTTCCGGAGGGACACAAGATCGCCGAAGCCAGGCTCCTCTTCCGTCACTACGAGATCTCGTCTGAGGACTGAGTCGTCTCGGCAACGACGGTCGCCTCTCCGTGTCGGGAATTTCGATTCACAATGAAACACATCGAACTCGACCCGAAGTGAATATCGTTTCATTGTGAAACACGCCCATTCATCGTTTAACCCATGACCTCGATGAGCTCTTCCGGCGTGGGTGTGTAATTCGTTGTTTAACAATGAGTTGATCGTTTTTGGTTGGTGTGTCGAGGACCTTGGCACGCATTCTGCAATATCTCATTCGAACGAAGACGGAGCGGCGCTCGAGATCAGGAGCCCGACCGGGCGATCGCTCAAGAACATGAGATTTGACAAGAACTGCGGACCGAAAGGCAAAGGAGCCACCCAAATGAGAACCCTAGTACGTTGGAACCCGAACCGAGCCCTGCCGACTCAGAACCTCCGATCTGATTTTGATCGTGAATTCCATGGACTCTTCAATTGGGCGCTGGGCGAGCCAAACGCGGACGGCGTCTTTACGCCGGCTACGGATCTGGTCGAGGAGACCGACCGTTATCGTCTGGAGATCGATCTGCCAGGTCTGAAGAAAGAGGACATCGAAGTGACCTACAAGGATGGCATCCTTACCGTGCGCGGAGAGCGCACCTCCAAGAAGGAAGAGAAGGAGGACGGACGGGTCGTTCGTCAGGAGCGATTTGCAGGTAGTTTCGAGCGCCGGTTCAAGTTCACGGAGAAAGTCGATTCGAGCGGAATGGAAGCGAAGTTCGAGGACGGCGTGCTTCGCCTCGAGGTGCCCTTCCTTCCCGAGGTCCAGCCTCTCCGGCTCGACGTGAAGTAACTCAGTACGAATCCATCTGCCCTGTCGTGGTGGCAGACGGACCCAAAACAAGGCACCCGGATTTGAACGATCCGGGTGCCTTGTTTTACTCCAGAACCCTTGCCTTTGCCGGCGAGGCCTTTCAATATGTGTCGATCCACCCGGGAGGTTCCGCGGAGGAACTTACCCGGAACGCTGGTTTTCAAGGAGTCGACATGCGCAGGTCCTGTATTGCCCTGATTGTCCTCGGTTGCCTGATGGCGATCGGTCCAACTCTTTCCCATGCGAGAGACAACGGAATCAAGGGTTATGGCGCTCTGGCCGGCCTCTCGCTGGGGCCCGACCAGCTCCTGATCGGTGGTTTTGTGGACTTTGGTGCGATCGCCACACCGATCCGGGTTCTCGGCTTTGCCGACGTCGGATTTGGTGAGGATCTCACCACCGTCGGAGCGGGACCCAGTTTCGTCGCGGTGATTCCGGTCGAAGGCGTCGGGCAATTCTACGGCGGCATTTTCGTCGGCCTCAACTACATCCGGTGGAGCGATATTGCTGGCGTGAACATCTCTGGTTCGGACACCGATTTCGGCATTGCGGCCGATTTCGGACTGATATACCCCATGGAGAACAATGGGCTCCTTTTCGACCTGAAGATCAACTTGGACAGCCACGCTGACCTGAAGTTGGTCGTGGGCTACGAAATCGGTCTGGACTGACGACATGAAGAAGCTGACTCCACTCTTCCGGCGCCGGCCGTCGGTCTATGCGATGATCCATCTGGCCGCACTTCCGGGCAGTCCCGGTTACGGTGGCTCGATGTCTGACGTCCTGCGGAAGGCCGAGCGGGACGCGGAGATCCTGGTCGACAACGGGGTCGACGGTCTGATCGTCGAAAACTTTGGTGACGTACCGTTTTTCCTGGACCGGGTGCCACCCGTGACGACGGCCGCAATCTCTGTCGCGGTGAATCGATTACGGGTGCGGTTCGCGAAACCGCGGATTCCGATCGGGGTCAATGTCCTTCGAAACGATGCCCAGGCGGCCCTTTCCATCGCCGCGGCAACCGATGCAGACTTTGTGCGCATCAACGTTCACGTCGGAGCGGCCGTAACCGATCAGGGTCTGGTCCAGGGCCGCGCGGCGGAGTCGATGCGGCTCCGTACCGCCATCGGCCCTCACCTTCGCGTGATGGCAGATTTACGAGTAAAGCACTCAGCTCCGTTGGCCAGCTTTGCACTCGAGGAAGAGATTGGTGACCTGGTCGAGCGGGGTCGGGCTGACGCTGTCCTCGTAACCGGTCCCAGAACCGGCGCGCCCCCGGAACAGTCTTTCCTCGAGAGGGTACGAGTCCTGATCGGTGCCGTCCCTCTGCTCGTGGCGAGCGGAGTAACGAACGAGAATGCGCCTGAGCTGGCCCCGTTCGTCGACGGGATGGTGGTCGGGAGCTCGCTCAAGAGGGGGGGCCGGGTTCAGAATCCGGTCGACGGCACCCGGGTTGCGCGTTTGATGAAATCTTTGGGTCGATAGGAGGCTACCGTGAGCGAGCAAAACCTGATTACGCAACACCCGGACTACCCGTTCAGCGACGAGTTCGATTCCTCGCGATTCCAAACGTGGCTCGACACATTCGATCCCGGTCCAGAAATCGATTCCCCCGAAGAGCTTCTCGTCGACGAGTTTCTTCGGTTCGTACAGCGCTATGCTTTTCTAGAGACTGTCGTCCAGGGCGAGATTCGCTACGAACTTCCCCTCCTCGAGAAGAGCGTTCTCGATCAGCTCTCGATGGACGGGGGAGAGTGGGAGACCCAGGCTGGCGTGCTCGCCGCTGCTCAACTCGAGTTGCTTGGCAATCCCGAGACGCCTGTCCTCGATCTCGACGACTCGCTCGAGAGCAACGGTATCAAAGTGGTGCGCTCGATTCGCGAGTTCGAGAATCCGTTTGGCGCGTTCTTCTTCAATGGTCAGGTCGGGCCAGCGTTTCTTATCGCTGGTAACCAGGACACCGGCATCGAGAGCTACATCCTTGCGCACCTCATCGGGCATCTCCTGGCGGATCACGACCCCTACCGCAATCGGATTTGTCGCTGGGACAAAGGATTCGAGAACCTCGAGATAGATGCGCGGGAGCTGCGGGCCGATCTTTTTGCTCGCCGCGTCCTCCTTCCCGAGCCGCAGCTGCGGGAAACCCTCGAGCATCTCACTTCTGCGGTCGAAGCGGGTGAGTCCGAGGCAGGTTCGATCGGGCCGGTTCTCTCCGCCCTTTTTGGCGTCTCCCCCAAGGTGTTGCACGCTCGGCTCATCGAGATGGGAATGGACGCCCTGGCGGGCCATCTCTCCACGGACGGAGCCGCCGCCATGCCTGGTGATCTCCCCGAACTGCCCAACTCCGGTCGGATGTTCGCGGACGAGTCCTTCTTTCTCCCCGATCGTTACGCGAATCTGGCCCTGGCCTGTTTTCACGAGAGGGTCATGGAGCGGGATGCCCTTTCCAAGTTCCTCGGGCTCTCCGAAACGGAGACCGAATCGATCATCCAGTGGGGGCAGGTCGCGCGGATTCCAGATTCCGAGTTCGACTTCTAGAGTCCCGGGATTCACGAAGAGTCTGGTCGATCTGCTGGCAAGCGTCCGTTGACGCTCGCCGGCTCCCCCGATAGCATCCTTTCATGATCGATTTAAGAACCTATGCCTTTCTAGACAACCTCCAGCCGCAGCTGGCCGCGCAGATCGGGACGACCTCCCGCGGGTTTCTGCCGGTGGCCGGAGTCGCTTCGCTCTGGGTTGAGATTGCTCCGGGGATTGCCATTCACCGGCTTCTCGACTCAGCCCTCAAAGCGACTCGGGTTCAGCCTGCTGCCATCGTGGTGGAGCGGGCTTTCGGGGTCCTCGAAGTTCATCACGAGGATCAGGGCGAAGTTATCCAGGCGGGTGCAGCTATTCTCGAAGGGATTGGACGGGAGCAGTCCGACCGTCGCAAGCCGCGCATCGTTTCCTCTCAGGTCATCCGTGGTGTCGAGTCCTATCACACGCAGTTGATCAACCGGACGCGTTATGGCTCGATGATCCTTCCGGGAGAATCCTTGTACATTCTCGAGACGGAACCCGCTGCCTACGCCATTCTCGCAGCAAACGAGGCGGAGAAAGCGGCGGGGATCAAACTCGTCGATGTAAAGCCGATTGGCGCTTTTGGCCGACTCTACCTCGCCGGTTCTGAAGCAGACATCGATGCGGCGGCTGAGGCGGCCAACCGCGCTATCGAAGTCATCGACGGAAAGACGCCCGAGAAGTAACGGCCATGAATCTCGTCCGCCTACTCAAGCCAGAGATGATTCTGATGGAACTCGAGACGACCGAGCTTCCCGACGAAGAGCGCGACGAGATATCTCCGGCCAAGTACAATACTGCCCAAAAGGAAAGAGTTCTTACCGAACTCGTCGATCTTCTGGAAGTCTCGGGACGGGTCGGCAATCGTGGGAAACTGCTGACGGATTTCGTCAATCGCGAAAAGAAAGCGAGTTGCGGTCTGGCTCACGGTGTCGCCATTCCTCATGTTCGTTCGATCCATGCCAAAGAGTTTCTCCTCGGATTTGCTCGTTCGACCCCTGGGCTCGCGTATGATTGTCTCGACGAGGAGCCTGCCCATCTCTTTTTTGTCATGGCGGCTCCGCCGTATGACGACACTTCGTACTTACGCATCTACAAGCAGCTAGCTGAGTTGTTTTCAGGCCGTGACGTCCGTCAGGCGTTCATGGATGCAGAGAGTCCCGGAGAAATCCTACGGACGTTCAAGTCGTTCCAGCAGGGTTGATCCACGTCGGTTAGATGGCGGACTGACGTAAGACTGACGAAAGACTCGCAACTGACCGGCCGCCGACCGATCGATGGCATGCCAGACGTTCGGAGGCGGTGGTGAGCAGTCGGCCACCTTATCAGATAGGAGAACACCGCTTTGGCGGATTCGCCTGAAGAACAGACCCCGCGCGACAACCCTTTCGCCCAAACTCTTTCCCTTCTTCTTTCGATGGGAATGGATGTCCGGGGGAAAGACCCGGACCGCGCAGCGGAGTGCTTCTCTCAGGCCGCCGATCTGGCCCGCACCCAAAGCCTGGTTTCTGACGAGATTCGCGCTCTTGTCCTCCTCGGAGCTGTCAGGACGAAGAAAGGTGTGCTCGAAGAGGCGGAAGCGGCCTTGGTTCGAGCACGGGAACTGACCCAAGGAGGTGGATCGCATCTCGAGTCCGCTTCGGTTCTGACCGGGGAAGGGCAGCTCCGGCTGCGCCAGGGCCGGACGGACGATGCACTCCGAGTCCTGCGGGAGAGCCTTGCTCATCTTCACGAGGTCTCCACCGAAGGTGAGGCAGGTTCGGTTCGAGCACAAACCTTGGAACAACTCGGTGCCGCGTACCGCGAAAAAGGTGATCCGGCCCAAGCCATGCGCTACGTCCAGGAGGCGCTCGAATTGCGACGTGCCCAGGGGGATGAAGACGGTATTGCTTACGATCTCAATTCCCTTGGACAGCTCCACCATCGGATGGGGCGCAATCAGGAGGCGGTCTCCTATTTTCGGGATGCTCTTGCCCGCTGGCCCGACGGAAGCAAACGGGGAGCGGCCGCGACGGCAAACAATCTTGCGGCCACTCTGCTCCGTTTGGGCGAGCTGCCCGAAGCGCAGCGCTACTTCCTGGAAAGTCGTCAGCTGTTCGAAGAGCTTGGTGAGACAAGGACGGTGGCAACGGTCGGCACGAACCTTGGGTTGCTTGCGGGAGTACAGGGTCGGCTCGACGAGGCGGAGGGGCACTATCAGGAGAGTCTCCGCCTTTGGCAGCAACTCGGCGATCCCACCGGGGAGACGATTACCCTGAACTGCCTGGGCTTTTTAGCTGTGGAGCGGGGGAACCCCGAGCACGCCCTGGAGCTGGCCGAGAGTAGCCTGGCCATTCAAAAACAGAACGGTCTCGAATCCTATCTGGCTCGAACCTATTGCTGTATGGCCACTGCGTTTCTAGAGCTCATGAGGTTCGGTGAGGCCCGTTCGGTCGCAGTCGAAGCATCCCGTTGGGCAGATGTGGTCGATTCGGGAGAGATAAAGGCTCTCTCGTCCGGCCTCCTGGCGGAACTATCGCTGCAGGAGGGGGACACGGAGGCTGCTCTCGCTGCGGCGAAGAGTGCGGTCGAATTCGCTGAGTCAACCGACGATCCGCGGCAGCTCGCAGATTGTCATCGTGTCCTGGGCTCCGTCTACCTAAGTCGTGGTGAGCTTGAAGAGGCAAAGGAATCCCTGGCCAGAGCACGTCGCGCGCTTCGAGGATGGGAGACTCCGTACGAGCGTCCGCGCATTCAGATGGAGGAGGGTAGGCTCCTCATCCGCGCCGGATCCGTGGAAGCGGCGGCCGAGAGGTTTCGGCGGGCCGAGGAAGGCTTTGGCCGTCTCGGGAACGCCCGTTGGCAAATTAGGGCGCTTGTCCAGTTAGGGCAATCCGTCGCCAAGTTCGACCCCGTCCAATCCGACCGGTGCTTTCGGGAAGCCGAGCAAATGGCTGGTGCTCATTCGCTCAAGGATCATCACGACGCGCTCCGGCAGAGTCGACACGAGCCAGATCCGGCGGCTGTCGAACAGATCGGGATATCGCCCGCGATCGAGGATCTCGGGGCCGACTTCGTCCGCCTGCAGAAACTCGGCGAGGGCGATCCGATCGTCTATCTGCAGCGATTCGAAAGCCGGCTCCGCCAGGACTTCGCTGTGGCGGGATTGCGCATTCGCTTCGGCCCGCGCTGGGTTCCGACGCTGACTGCGCTACCACGTTGGGAGACCGTCGGCCAGGGTGGCGAGTTTCGCGCGGAATGGGATGAGGACGGAGGGACCGGAAGGTCCGAAAAGGAGATCTCGTCATCCGATTCTGAACGGGTTGAGCAGGTAGTCGTCCAGAAGGACCGAGCTTTCCAGGATTCCGAATTGCGTGACATGCAGATGGCTGCGACTTTGCTTTGCCTCGCCCTGGAGGCTCCGGTCGAGAATCGTCGCCGCGAGCAATCCACTCAGGTGCGCTTCGTCGGTGACCGGTTCGAATACCTCGTCGGTTCAGCCCCGAAGATGAAGACGGTCTACCAGCTCATTTCCTCAGTGAGCCCGGGCGAGACCAACGTCCTGATCCTTGGGGAGAGTGGGACGGGAAAGGAGTTGGCCGCGCGCTCGATTCACGCCCGAAGTGAACGCAAAGACGGCCCTTTCGTACCGATCAACTGTCCATCGATCCCGAAGGACCTCATTGAAAGCGAGCTCTTCGGGTATGAAAAGGGGGCCTTCACCGGAGCGGTCGCGGCTCGAGCCGGAAAGATCGAGCAGGCGGACGGAGGCACCCTTTTTCTAGACGAGGTGGGGGACATGGCTCTGGCCACCCAGTCGAAGCTGCTGCGCTTTCTCCAGGAGCGAGAATTCCAGCGTGTCGGAGGGACCGAGCATGTTCGAGTCGACGTCCGGGTGGTCGCGGCAACGAGCCGTGATCTCGGCAAGATGATGAAGGCAGGGGAGTTCCGTGAGGACCTCTACTACCGTTTGAAGGTGGTTCCGATCGAGATGCCGCCGCTCAGGGAGCGAACGGAGGACATTCCGACCCTCGCTGAGTTCTTCCTCCGTCAGGCCCGGGGCGACCGTGACCTGCCGTCCGGATTCTCAGATAGTCTGGTCGAGATCCTTTCTCGACACAGTTGGCCGGGAAACGCTCGGGAACTCCGGAACGCGATCGAGTATATGGTGGCATTATGCCGGGATGATATACTCTCGGAGAGCCACCTCCCCGCAGATCTGCGGGATCGACTGCAAGAATCTCCGGACTCCGCCGCCCCAGTATCGGGAGAGCGAGGGATCGGGCCTGGCGAGACCTTGGAATCCCGCCTCATGCAGATGGAAGCCGAGCTGATTCGTTCGACCTTGGAATCGGAGGGGTGGAACCAATCTGCCGCGGCGAGGCGGCTCGGAATCACCGAAACGAAGGTCCGAAATCGAATGCGGGTCTACGGTATTCGGCGACCACCCCGGAAGTGAGGCAGCGAATGAAATTGCAACGAATCGTCGGTGGGCCTGGCATCCTCCTGAGCGGACTCCTTGGCCTCAGCTGCTTCGTGACGAGCGCGTCCGCCGCGGAGCTGTTTCTCAACGAGGTCAACGTCCGCGATCCCGAATCAATCGAGTTGTACAACGCGAACAAGAACGACACCCTCCACGTCGGGGGATTCGAGATTCAGGGAACTGACGGGACTTTCGTGATTCCCCCGGGCACGGTTATTCCGCCCGACTCCTACCGTATTTTTCTTCCGTCGATTTCGATCTTCCCCGATCTCAACGGCGAAACGGGTCTGATCGATCCCATCGCCCCCGACGATCCCGTCGATTTCGTCTCCTATGGACAAGCTGGATCCGCTCCGGCCCCGCATTTGCTTTCTCCATTTGCGGGAGGTGAAAACGCCGTTCTCGTGCGCGCGCCCGATCCGGCCGAGACGGCTCCCGGACCTCCGGACCCGGCAACGGACGGTTTGTTCTGGACGCTCGACCTGACCCCGACCCCAGGAGGGCAGAACGATGCACCCGCGCCCGACCTTGGTTCTTCGATCATCCTAAACGAGATCAACGCCTTTCCCGACGATGGTGCGGGTGATTCGATCGAGTTGTTCAACGCTGGGGAGGGGCCGGTCGATCTGACCAACTTCATCATCACGACGGGGCAGACCTTCTTCGAGCTGCCGTCGGAGGTGATCCCGGTAGGAGAATTCTTCAACATTCAGGTTCCGGCCGGAATCGAACTCGAAGAAACCGGTCTCCTGTACTTGTTTGACGGAATCGGGATCCGAATCGATCAAATCGCATTCTGGGATGCCCCGCCGCTTCGTCCTTCTGAGTGCTTTGGCCGCTGTCCGGACGGTGAGGGCCCGAATCTGGGATACGATTTTGCGACCTCGGGTGGCGGGGTAGATTTCTTCGGGTTGCCCTGTACCTTGGGATCTCCCAATTCCAACACGGACTGCCGGCCGACCCCGGTCTTTCACCGCTCCTGGGGTTGGATCAAGAGTCAGCATCGGTAAAGAGTGATCAGGAGACAGGCGTCTTGGGTCTTTTTGATCCTGGGGATCGTAGTGACTGCTGTTCAGTTCTGGCAGTTACCTGTTCAGGGCTTCTGGACCCCGGACGACGGGAACAAATACTTGATTGGCCGGGCCGAGAACTCGAGTGTTCTGCGCCCGGCTCTGCCTTATCTGGGTCAAGCCACCGATCCTGAATTCCGTTGGGCACCGATTCGCTCGCCCTTTGCCCATATCGTGGACGGTCGACTCGTCAGCCAGTATCCACCCGCATTCTCCCTTCTCTCTCGCGCGATCGAAAGGGACGGCCGCGGAAAGTCCCACCTTTACATCCCTCTCTTCGGAAGTCTGCTCGTCCTGCTTGCGGTGGGATTCTTCGCAGCTGATCTGACTGCACCACGGTCGCTCGCATTGATCCTCGCCTGGCCTCTGAGTCCACTCCTCTTTTACGGCACTCTGCATTGGGAGCACACTCTGGTTGCGGCGCTGGTTACTTTCGCGCTGGGATGGAGCGTGCGCTCGATCCAAGCTGAGCCGGGAGGAACGGGCTCTCCGTTTCTGGCTGGGGCGTGCTTGGGATTGGCAACAGGTCTACGCGAAGAGACCGTCCTTATCTTCCTTGCCGTCAGCGTCGCTCTTTGGTGGCAGAATCGGTCCGTTCTGG
>Ga0315338_1002074_pt1 | contig 21413 bp, 18 predicted proteins | sample ASW8metaG_FD_204518 | JGI IMG/M metagenome (GOLD analysis project Ga0315338, IMG submission 204518) | Ammonia-oxidizing marine archaeal communities from Monterey Bay, California, United States - ASW #8 | ecosystem: Environmental > Aquatic > Marine > Coastal | place: USA: California | collected... | reverse complement strand
GGCCCCGATGGAGGGCCATCCCACTTCGATCGGTACAACAATGGTGACAAATCCGGTACGTAGTTCGAGCAGGCAACTCATACAGTATGTTAATGTTGCATCTTGGGACATGTAACTAATTGTATTATAATACACTCAACGGTCTTGGGCTAGATCGGTATTGGATCACCCGCAAATTGACAATAATGAATAGGCGATCGCCACCTTCACGGCGCTGCTTGCAATGTTTCACCAAGGCCGTGTAGACATCAGTTTGAAGGACGCGGTATAATCTATGCTTCTTGCCGACCCTGAATGCGAGTAAAACAAAAAGATAATGGAGGAAACATGGTTCGAGCTGCAATCGTAGGCATTGGCCGTTGGGGAAAGATCATTGTCGAGAGCGTCCAAGGCAAAAGTGATCACATCACATTCTTAGCCGGTCACACGCGCACGCGCACCAAGGCTGAGGACTTTTGTCATGACCAGAATATTGATCTGCGCGACGACTTAGACGCCGTCCTCACAGATCCCACAATCGATGCGGTCGTATTCGCGACACCCCATCTCCAACACGAGGAACAAATCAAGCGCGCGGCGCAGGCGGGAAAGCATATTTACGTGGAGAAACCGTTCACCCTGAACGTAAAGAGTGCCCGGGCTGCGCTTGACGCAGTCAATCAGGCTGGCGTCGTGCTCGGCATCGACTTTCAACGCCGGTTTCATACGTCCATCAGTGAGATCCGCAATCGCGTCAGGGATGGAAGCCTAGGTACGTTATCCTGCTGCGTCGGCGAGTTGACCACTCCGAGCGGCCCGTCGCTGCCCAAGGAATCGTGGCGCGTCAACCCGGAAGAGACCCCGGCGGGCGCTTTGACAGCACTCGGCGTCCATCTAGTCGATGGTTTTATTGACCTCTGCGGCGAGGTCGATGAAGTCTATTGCGTTAACACTCGACGGGCATCGCCGCTGGTCGACGATACGACACTCTTCACAATGAAGCACAAAAACGGCGTGACTTCGACCAGCATCTGCTCTTTAGCAAGCGCCTTAAGTTTTTCAGTTTCGGTATACGGCGCACGCGGGATTGCCAAGACCACTGGGCCAAATATGGATACGTTTCAATTCATACCAGTACCTGACAAAGGCGGAGGACCCGCAAGCCCGCAGCCAGAAGTCGTCGAGAACAAGGACTTCGATCCTGTGAAAGCGGCTTTAGAAGCATTCGCATCGGCAGTGCGCGGTGAAGCACCTTATCCAATTCCCGAGAAACAAATCATCCACGGCGTGGCCGTCTTCGAGGCAATCGTAGAGTCAGCGAATACGGGGCAGCCGATCAAGGTTAAATGAACCTTGGACCCGAAGAATTGGGGGCCGGGAGGCTAGGAGATCTCGGTTGTGAACCTGTGCGGCACGAGCCTCACCCCCGCACTGCTCGACCTGTTTCCTATCCACCCTCGCGGGTTCGCCATGGTATGTTTATTCAACCGATGCGCTCATCTTTGATCGGAGCCTCGCCAAAGACCTCAGGATTGAGAACGGGATAAGGCCGCTCCCCGGCCAAAAAACGCTCAATGTTGCTGACCGTACGGAGAGCCATCTCTTCGCGCGTCTCACGTGCGGCACTTCCGATATGAGGAGCAAACATGACATTGGGTAGGCTCATGAGGCCCTTAAGGGGACCAGGGTTCTCCTCCGGTACCTCAGTCTCGTAGACGTCGAGCCCTGCGCCACGAATATGCCCGCCTATCAATGCTGTCTCCAAGGCTGCTTCGTCCAGCACTGCACCACGCGAAGTGTTTATGAGAATAGAGCTTGGCTTCATCAACGATATGAGCTCTTCGCCGACTAAACCCTTAGTTTCATCAGTGAGTGCGGGGGTAAGTGCTACAAAATCCGCCTCCGTAAAAAGCTCCTCAAGACTACGAAACTCTGCACCACCCAAAACGTATTCTTCCGCCGGGCTAAGTCGAGTTCTCTTGTTATAAATGATATCCATGTCACAGGCGACCGCTCGATAGGCAACCATCTGCCCTATAGCGCCCATACCAACAATACCAAGCGTCTTACCAAGCAGTCGGGTGCCCATAATGGCCATTGACTGGTTTTGATGCCACCGTCCCTCACGCAGAAACGCGTCAGCCTCGGGTAATCGCCAGGCCGTTGCCATGAGAAGGGCAAAGGTAAACTCAGCGGTGGTCTTGGTAATCATGCCGTAGGGTAGGCCCGTAACGGGTATGTTCCGACGTGTTGCGGCAGCGAAGTCGACGAACTTTGCTGAGCCGTGCATCGCCGCAATGAGCTGCAGTTGTTCGGCGGCCTCAATTAGAGTTTCGTCGTACGGTATCTCTCCCACAGCGAAAAGCACGTCCTTATCGCGTACGGCCTTCAGCAACTCCTCTCTAGGGATCTGGCGATCCACATGTGGATAAATCTCCACATCGCCAATTGCTTCAAGGCGGGTCACGGCCGTTTCGGGTATAGGCTGCGGTACAAAGATTTTAGTCATTCTCGACTCCATTTTCAGCGTATTTCTATATACCTATTTAGCCTTGTGTGGCTGCTGGACCTTCACCTTCGCCTGCCTCAGCTTCAGTGAATTTCCGAGCGCGCAGCATCGTCAATAGACTGTAAATGAATGTCGCAAGCGACAGCAGCAAAATAATGATGGGTATGGGGCGCAGGAAAACTTCTTCAAGGCTACCGCCGCTGATCGTCAGCGCGCGACTGATATTCTTCTCAATGATCGGTCCCATGATGAAGGCCAGAACAATGGGAACAACCGGTATATCTATCTTTTCGAAACAATATCCAATCGCGCCCAACACCAGCACCATCACAATGTGGGCCGTGTAATTGCCAATGGCATAACTGCCGGCAATGATCAACAACATTACAAAGGGACCAAGAACTCTGAGCGGTACCCGGGCCACAATGCTGAACAAGCGCGTGCCGAACAGGCCGATGATCAAGATAAATGCGTTGATTACAAACAGACCCATAAAGACCGTCATAACGAACGTACCTTCATCTCGGAAGAGATTGGGTCCAGGAACAACGCCCTTGCTAACCAGTACGCCGAGCAGAATTGCTGCTCCGCCCGAACCCGGTATGGCAAGCGTTAAAGTAGGAACAAGGGTGCCAGCGACAACGGCGTTGTTGGCGACTTCGGGTGCGGCTACACCCTCGGGGATGCCTGTACCAAATTTTTCTGGATGTTTCGACCAACGTTTTTCTTCGCTATAGGCCAATAACGCACCTACAGAGGCGCCAGCGCCGGGAATGATGCCGACGGCCGTTCCAAAAAAACTCCCGCGCAACCAGGTCGGGATTAGTTTGCGGACTAAGCTCCCGAGAATTTTATTATTTTGATCGGAAATAGTCGCATCGAAAGCCTTATCCGGGGGCTCGACTGTGCGCCGATTATCGACGAGAAGTCGAAAGGCTTCCGGTCCCGCCAGAAACGCGATAATGACAACAACAAGCGGGATACCATCTATCAGAAAGCTTTGATCGAAAGTAAAGCGAACGCCCCCAAACCCGGAACTTCCAATGGTGGCCATCGCAAGGCCAATACCGGTGGCGAGGAACCCGCGCAAGGGATCCTTGCCGAAGAAGCTTCCAACGATAGCCAGGCCGAATACGCCGATCGCAAAAAGCTCGCTGGGGCCGAACAATAAGGCTGCATGTCCGAGTGAAGTGCCTGCAATAATAAAGATCAGAGTACTGGTCGTGCCACCGATAACCGCCGAATAGAGAGAAATCCTGAGCGCTTTCTTGGCCAGACCATTCCGCGCCATGGTGTAACCGTCGAGCACTGTAACCGCCGAGGCGCCGGAGCCCGGCGTTCGGATCAGGATTGCCGGGATGGAGCTGCCATACTCGACCGCCGAATAGACCGCCAAGAAGAATAGGATCGATTGGTCCACTGTCATCACGAAGCTCAAGGGAAAGAGGAGCGCCAGAGACTGCGAACTGCCGAAACCAGGAAGTGCCCCCAAGACAATCCCGATAGAAACGCCCGCGCACATAATCAGAAGCAAGTTCACCGACGAAAGGGCACCAAGGGCCCCACCAATATTGTTGAAGAAAAAGTCCATTGTTATAGGGCCTTATAGGATATAGCGGGGAAGGAACAGGAGAGGTAAATGAATTCCGAGTAAAAGTGCGAATACACCATACAGAATGATGATCGTGGGTATCGTAAGCGCGACGGCCTTGACCACGGAATGAACGAGCCCGTGTTGCACGGCAAACCGCGGCACCAACAAGATCAACATAAAACCGAGAGTTGTCAGTTCGAACCCCACGGGCGGCAGCAACTCCGCGTATACCAATACCAACGCGGCGACTGACAAAAACTCTAACCAGTGCACAGATACATGGGACGGCTCACCTGGTGCGGCCGCAAAACGGGGAAGAAGAATTCCACGGAGAAGAATGAGCGCGGCAATAATGAGCGTGTAACCGACCGCGAGGCGCGGGAAAAACGCATCGCCGGGATATCCCGGCAGGATAGGTTTCATCATATTAAACGTTTCGTAGAAAAGAAACGCAAACGCCAAAAAGATCATACTCGTTGTGATTAAAACAGTCGGCAGTGTGGGCAATGTCAATTCAAATGACGATGGTGTTCTATTATTTTCCGGCACAGTAGAAACTTTCCTGAATCAACGTTAACCCGAGCCGAGAAACTTCATGCAACGTTCGAATACGAAGTCACGGTCGTAAAGAAATGAAGCATTGTGGCGGATGAAATTTCATCCGCCACAATTTCAACGCACTACCTAGTTAGCAGGTATGACCTTGTTATCTATCAGGAACTGCTTGACCGGGGGCATGTTCTTACGCATGTCCGCTAGAAGCCAATCACGATCGATGCGAAGCGCCGCTTCGATGTGCGTGCCATCCTTGAGATATTTCTGGTAAACGTCGCCTTGGACAACCTGTACCAAAGCATCCGCAAGCTTATCCAAAATGTGCTCTGGCGTGCCTTTTTTGACAAAAATGCCCTGCCAGTGGTGCTTAACATCATAATTCAAGCCGACTTCGCGGACGCTGCGAACATTTACCCATTGCGGGTCGTTACTCAACCGCTTTTCGCTCAGCATCACGAGAGGGCAAATCGTTCCCGCCGTAATATGCGGACGCCATGTCTTGGGCGACGCCATTGCAACCGGCAGGAAGCCACCAACGACGTCTTTAACCGTGTTGCCGTCGCCTTGATAAGGAACGAAGCGCATTTTCATTTTCGCAGCGTTCATGAAGTACAATTGATGGCGGTGGTGGTTGGATCCGACCTTGTTGCTGCCCATCGCCAACTTATTGGGGTTAGCATGTACGTATTTGACCAAATCTTCGTATGTCTTGATCCCGTACTTGTTGTCACAACGAACGGCGACGCCATAGACGTGTTTTTCAACCTGCGCAAGGTGCTGAAAGTCATCGAAGGTTCTCTTGTAGTGTGGCAGATGGAAATAGCCGTAGAAGCTGGCGCTTGTATGCATAACCGTAAGGCCATCGGCGGGTTTTCCGGTGACGTAGAGGACAGGTTCGTGCTGCGATCCGCCACTTTTAAAAATTACTTTCATGGGCTGGCCTAAAACCTTGGAAAGCTCTTTGGCCATGACATGGCACCAAATCGCGACACTTGAAGCAGGGCGCGTCGTGCAGATCCATTCCATGGGTTTGGATGGAAAATCTTTCGCTTTCTGTGCCTGGGCGATAGCCGGGGTAAATAGCGCAATTAAGGCAACCCCAGCTAGAGTTCGTTTAATAAGTGACATGGTGTTTATTCCTCCCAATTTTAACGTCTGTTGTGGATGCTTAATCCAATTATGATTATTACTACACGATACCACGTTAAAATACAAAAGTTCCCCTAATTGCCATTTGAAATCAAAATAGACAAAATCATTCCTAATTAATCAAAATCATGGAAATTTTTATCAAAATATAAAGATATCATGGATGGATTGGTTTCTCCTGCTTATGCCGAGGAGTCCGAATGAAGTCAGTAAATTTTCGGTTCTCAACATAGCAACGAAAGGTCGGTTTTTAATTTTTTTTGGACCATTCCCCAAAAGTCTTTATAGTTTTATTTCACACATTCTTGGGTAAGATTTCCTGTTTTTCCTGGTGGCTAAAGGAGATAAAATTTAAGAAATTGCCTACTGCACCAATCCGCATGTCTCCATAGTTGGTCTAATTAGAAATTTGCGGAGTCGCCAAGCACCCTCTCATTTTTCATGCTGATCCTTGGCGGAAATAATACTGGTTGTCATAGAACGCCTGTCCCTTATTTCCCAGCGACCAGAATCTACTTGATGGATGAACGTCTCGCATAATTGATTAAACAAAGATGGTTCTTCCAAATTACATGTATGCCCTGTACGCGGAAGGAGGGCTAAGGCCGAAGAAGTGATCGTTCGTTTAAGATATAAACTGACATCCAGGCAGGGTTCGTCCTCATCACCATTCAAAATAAGAGTTGGAACAGTAATTTTTTTCAAGTCATCTTTCAAATTGTATAAGGACGGCCGTCGGCGTTGAACACCCCGCATCGTATTTGCAGAACCAAGACTTGAATGTTCCCGGAGTTGAGTTTCAAATTCTATCCACCCTCGCGGGTCCTTATTTTGGAACTGAACCCGGGTAGGTCCCAAGGCGTATGTATTGCCAAACACCGCCATTGTTTCTGATTCCATTCTGTCTGCTGCTTCCGTCGTCTCACGTTGAAATTGCTCACGGGATCCTTCACCGGCACCGTAACCACACCCGGAAATAACTTGCGAAATTACACGATCGGGATAGTGCAAACTAAAATGCAACGCTGCAAAACCACCCATCGATAAACCAATCACATGAGCCTTTTCGATATTTAAGCTATCGAGAACTGTCAGTATATCCTCACGCGCTAGATCCTGGTCATACATCTCAGGATCTTCCGGGACATCAGAAGGTGGATATCCCCGTGCGTTAAAAACGATACACCTATATTTGCGTGAAAAATACCGGACTTGTGGTTCCCAACTCCTAAAATCACCAGCAAACTCATGGACAAATATGATTGAAGTACCTTCACCGGCTTCTTCGAAATACAATTTTACACCATCATTGGTGGTACAATGTGCCATGGATTATCCTATAGATTAGTTGAATACATTTTAATTCATAATCAAGGTTGGTTCAAAGGCGTAAATAATGCTCTTTTGCTATAATAGCAGTATAGTTGACAGATAACATCCACCTAGCCCATGCCAACTTTGAAATATTTATAAATTGGCCATCCGGAGAATGTCATGCCACATAAACCAGCTTCATCCGCACTCAAAAAGTACACCGTCTTGGATCTCACTCGCGTACGTGCAGGGCCGACTTGTGTGCGCCAACTTGCCGATTGGGGCGCCAACGTCATCAAGATCGAAATCCCAGATAAACTGGCAGGCACCAATCAAATGGGGGGCTCCCGTGAAGGATCAGATTTTCAAAACTTGCACCGAAATAAACGCTCACTTTCATTAAATTTAAAAGACGAGAAGGGCCGAAAAATATTCCTAGAATTAGCCCAGACGGCCGATGTAGTAGTCGAAAATTTTCGGCCTGGTGTTAAATTTCGCCTCGGTATCGATTACGAAACGCTGAGTAAAAACAATTCTGGTTTGGTCTATGCCAGTATTTCGGGTTTCGGCCAGGATGGGCCTTATGCCGATCGACCGGGCTTTGATCAAGTTGCGCAAGGCATGGGCGGATTAATGTCGATTACGGGGCTGCCCGGTCAAGGCCCGGTTCGGGTCGGAATTCCCGTAGCTGATTTGACGGCAGGTATATTTGCTGCACAGGGAATTCTCGTGGCCTTGCTCGAACGTGAAGAATCTGGAAAAGGGCAATGGATTGACACCTCACTGTTACAAGCTCAAATTTTTATGCTCGACTTTCAATCTGCACGATGGTTGGTGGAAGGTGAAGTTCCGCTTCAGGCAGGCAATAACCATCCAACGACCATTCCCACAGGCGTTTTCAAGACCAGTGATGGTGAAATCAATATCTCGGTAGCAGGTGAAATTATTTGGCAACGTTTTTGCCGTGAACTCGGCCGCGATGATTTGTTCGACCACCCCGATTACAAAACAAATGAAAAGAGATCCGATAATCGAGACGCCCTAAACGCCCTGATAGAGGAAACCATTTACCTAAATACGACAGCCCACTGGGTCAGTGCATTTAATCTGGCGGGGGTGCCATGTGGACCCATCAACACCATTGATCAAACATTTTCTGACCCTCATGTAAAACATCTAAAAATGACAAATAAAGTCCATTCGAAAAAACTGGGAACATTGGAATTTGTCGGCCAACCAATGACGTTGAATCGGACACCTAGCAGCTTTGCTCTGGCATCACCTGAATGCGGTGAACATTCCGAAGAAATTTTAGAAAGTCTTGGATACTCTACCGAGGAAATTGCTGAATTGCGCGAGAATAATATTGTTTAAAGATTAGCAGTGAGTGGAGGGATGAATGAGCCCCACATATTTTCCATAGCCATCGCCGCACCAAACAATATGGCTTCTTGATAGGCGGGTGCGATGACCTGAATCGCCAGGGGCATACCTGAGTTATCCAATCCTGATGGAATTGTGATTGCCGGGTATCCGCAAACGTTTGAGAGCGCAGTTAACTCAGCTTGGTTATCCGGGATGGGTCCATCGAATGGAAAGGCAGTTTGCGGTGCCGTTGGCGAGATCAAAAGATCTACTCCGTCAAATAAATGGGATGTTTCTGCTTTAACCTCTGCTATAGTGGTTAGAGCATTTTCAATTTTTTCTCTTGAAGCGTACCGACCGTAATCTAACATTACCTTTAAGCTTTCAGAAAAGGACCCGGAGTGATCCTGTAACGGCCCCGCCAAAGCCTCTGAACCTTCCTTTTCTATGATCAGAAAGGCATGCTGGCGTAGTTTTCTTAAATTTAATCTGGGTATTGAAAGCGAAGTAAGAGTGGCCCCGTTCTGCCGAAGCTCGGCTTTTGCCTTTTCGAATCCACCAAAAACTTCTTTGTTAAGATCAGACGCCAGGATTTGTTCAAGTACACCAATCCGAAGCCCCGCTAGATCGTAACGTTTTTTAGGATCGCAGCCCCAGCTATTGGGAGATTTATCCACCAAAATATTTAACAACAGGATAGTATCGCGAACACTCAGACATATGGGACCAACGTGATCAAACGTCGGGCTTAGCAAAACAACACCATCAGTGCTGATCAAATCCAACGTGGGCTTAAGGCCCACGAGCCCGCAATAGCCTGCAGGCAACCGAACAGATCCCAACGTATCGGTTCCTAATGCTGCCATCACCAGTCCTCCTGCAACAGCTGCACCGGCTCCACCGCTTGACCCACCCGGGATATATCCCATCCGCCAGGGGTTATGAGTGCGACCGTGGTGTGGGTTATCGGTAATAGCCCCAAGGGCACATTCATCCATGTTTAATTTTCCAAGCAGGATAGCTCCGGCAGCCCGTAGCTTTCTGGCTACCTCGGCCTCTGAATCAAAGGGGAAGATCAAAGAAGTCCCATTGCATGTGGGCTGGCCATTGACGTGAATGTTGTCCTTTAGAGCGATAGGAATGCCGTCAATAAGAGATAAAGGTGACCCTTTTTTATATCTTCGATCTGATGCATCGGCATCCTGTTTCGCACAGGCCTCGTCGATTGAAACAAAACAATTTAAGGTCCTTTCAAACTTTTTGATTTTCTCTAAATGACGGGCCAACAACTCGGTCGAAGTTATCTTTTCGGAAGCGAGTTCAGTTCCGACGACTGTTATATCTGGTCTTTCACTCACTTGTGTTTAGCCTGGTTGTTTTTAAAAGCATTGTACAAACATAGCCGCCCAGCGGTTTGCCTCTGGGCGGCTCAAAACTTTTGCGCTTCGATGCCATTTGATAAGGGATGCGGGGATTGGGCATGATGGTTCCTTAATTATCCGCCTATCCTAATGTTGCCGAGAGCAATGCGGAAATCAGGAAGTATGTACACGCGCCGCCGCGGTTGGCCAGACTATGTAGGCATCATCACCGTGGGTCAATCGGAACGGTTCGCCGGAAGACTTTGTCATGGCGACAAACCGATTCCCATCGGGCAGCAGAATTTGGTGCTGGGAACCGAAGCCCAGATAGGTTTCCTTTTCGTAAACGACCTGAAGAAATTGTGAGACGTCATTATCTTGCGGTGCTTCCTTGGCGATCTCGATCATTTCGGCGGGAACCGAGATCGTCACCTCGGCGCCTTTATCAAGGCTTTGCTCCGAGTGAGGGACGGTAACCGTAGCAAAACCCAAATCGATAGTGACGTGGTTGCTGTCTGTCCCAATTATTTTTCCGCCAATCAAGTTATTCTGTCCGATAAAATCAGCGGTAAACCTTTTTCGGGGCCGTTCGTAAATTTTCTTCGGAACACCTTCCTCGATCATTTTTCCGTCGGCAATGATGGCGATGCGATCAGCGATGGTGAGCGCCTCTTCCTGATTGTGGGTGACATGAATAAAGGTTATGCCCACCTGTTCCTGGATCCGTTTCAATTCGTGGCACATATCTTTGCGCAGGTTCGCATCCAGGGATGCAAGAGGCTCATCGAGGAGCAATATGTCGCTTTCCAGCACCAGCGAGCGGGCCAATTGGACCCGCTGCTGCTGGCCGCCCGACAATTCGTGGGGCATGCGGCCGTTGTACCCTTTCAGCCCCACCAGTTCGAGAATGCTCGCCACCTTTTCCGCAATCTCCGGGGCCGGCAGCTTGAGCAGTTTTAAGCCATAGGAAACATTCTTCTCCACCGACATGTGGGGGAACAAGGCATATGACTGGAAGACCATCGAGGTAGAACGTTTATTGGGTGGCAGACTGGAAACTTCCTGGCCGTGAAGCAGCACCCGGCCGGCGTCCGGTTTGACAAAACCGCCGATCAACCGAAGGAGCGTAGTCTTACCGCCACCGCTGGGACCTAGCAGAACAAAATATTGCCCACTTTCCACCTTTACAGAAATTTCGTCGACCGCCCTCACCTGCCCGTAGGACTTCGAAATACCAAAGGTTTCGACAGCCAAGTCTCCGGTAGAGGTATCGGAAATTTTTTTGTCCATTAAACCGTCCTATTGTGACATCAGGGGTTGGGCCTTGATCCGTCTTTCGCGTTCAAGGCGTTCTGTTCTTACCACGCTGTAGATCAGGATCGAGCCAATAATAACGATCGACAGGATGCTCATGATACCAGCCATGGCATATGATTCCTCTGACATTCCGATGTTGAGCATCTGTGCGACCAATACATTCGCAAAAGTGTCAAAACCGCCCTTTAAGAGCGCAGTTCGGGTCGCCTCATTGAAAGACAGGATGGCAACGAAGGCGCAGCTGCTTGTCACGCCAACCCAAATTTGAGGGAACTCAACCTGCCAAAACGCCTGCCATGCACTTGCGCCACAACCGCGCGCAGCTTCGGTTTGTTGATCCCGGTATCGCGACATGGTGATCAGGATCACCACGAAGGCGTAAGGAACGGTATAGAGTACTTGTCCGATCCACGCGGTGATGAAGCCGAGTTCGAACCAGCCATAAAATAGCTCGCTGCCCAAAACATCGCTCAAGCCTTCAAAAACCCTATTTAAATTCTTGAAATAAACCAGCAGGCTCGACGCCATGATGTCGGCCGGTACGAACAACGGCAGCAGCATCAGCGTCACGAAGGAAACCTTATGCCGTGTCCGCTTATAAAATTTGGCCGCCAGCAATCCCATCGGCACCGAGGAGAGGACCGAGGCGAGCGCAAGATAGCCGGTCCATTCGAGCGAGGCCACGAGGATTTTGTCGCCGAGAACCACCACGTACCATTCCAAGGTGAATTCATAGATCCGGGCGGCAAACCCATATTCGTTGAACGAGATATAGATGACGTAGAACACCGGCGCCAGGAGCATCCCTACCAACGCCAGAAGATACGCCCATTTGGCGCGGTATGACCAGATACTGCCGTAATCGTCCTGCATCGCACTCAGTTCAACGGTTCAAGGATCTTGGTGAGATCGAACATGCGATGTCCAATATAGAGCAGCAACATCAGCGTCGCCATCATGATGGCGCTGATCGCCATTGCCAGTGGAAAGTCAATGGCGACGATCGCCTGGTTGACGATCAACCCGGCGTTGACCGCTCCCGGCCCTCCTAAGAGAATCGGCACAAGCGCGCCACCCACCGAATTGACGAATATGAACACGCTGCCCGCGAAAATGCCGGGCGCGGCAAGGGGGACGATCACTTCTCGGAACGCCCGCAACGTCCGCGCGCCGAGGTCTTCGCACACCTCGAACACGTAACCCTGGACGGCCTCCATAGCCAGAAATCCGGCGAACACCATGAACGGCATAAATGAGATTACGTCGCCAATCACCACACCGACGGGCGAGAACAGGATGACGGTGATAGGCTCGGATATGACGCCGATATCCATCAAGAACGTATTTATCACCCCATTGCGCCCGAGGACGGGGCGTAACGCGAAAACGCGCACCAACTCCGAAATCATGAATGGCAAAATAAAAAGCAGCACCACCCGGTGCTGCAAGGCGGCCGGAATACGGCGGCGGACGAACACCGCGATTGGAAAAGCCAACGCGAACGATATCACTACCGCGATCGCGGCATGTAGCATGGAAAATAGATAGTTTTCAGCTCGAGCCGAAGTAAAGAACGTCTCGTAGGCGAACAAGGTAAACCCCGGCGCCATCCAGAACTGAGTGCGCTCAAACACGCTCCAAACCACCGTCAGCGCCATCGGTACAGCTAGGAACAGCGTCATAAACACTACGGGAATGTAGAATACCCATTTTTGGATGCCGTTTTCACCAAGAACACGCGCCCACAAACCTTCGGAGGCCGGCGGGTGCCGGCCTCCTTCGGATCGAATATCTAACACGTTATCCGGCATGCGCCGTTAGGCTGCTTGCAGCCGGGCCCACCAGTCTTGATAAGCACGAAGGTGCTTAGGGAACACATTCTGCCAAGAGTTACCCTTTACGGCGTAACGTTCGTTCTTGCGCTTGAGAATATCAAGCACACGGGCCTGGGCACTAGGTGGAAAGTCCTTGGGGTTGGCCTTGATATAGGCATCGACACCTGACATTTGCGGTCCAAAGCCGAGGCCCGCCAGTGTTCGTGCACCGAACCACGTCGATAGGTAAACGTTGGCAAGCTTGTAGTACAAATCGTCCTTACCTCGTTCGCGTCCGCCTCTGGTGAACATGATCATGTTGTTCCAGGTCTGGTGTCCTTCCTTCATGGTACCATATCGGATATCGGCCTTGTCGCCGACTTTCTTATTGGCAACAATCTGGACCGGTTCCCAGCACGACGACATCAGGACTTCGCCGCTCGCCAGGAGGCCTACACCGTTCTGGAAGCCATCCCAGAAAGTCCGAAACTGACCTTTTTTCTTGTAGCCGATGAGAAACTCGCAGACCGCCTTGACCTCGTTCGGCTCCATATTGGATGCATTTTTAATATCGATTTTACCGGTCTGCTGTAGATAGATTGCCATGTTAGTTAAGGTCGGCCCGAAATCGTTCTGTAGCGAGACGCGGCCCTTGAACTGGGAATCGAACATGACACCCCAGCTATCCGGGTGAAAACCCAGCGCCTTGTAATCATAAGCCATGGAATCGGCATTAGAGATCATCGGCGTGGCGTATACCTTACCCTTGTGACGAATGGTATTGGCGCCTGCCCCGCCTTCCTTATAAATTGGCAGGATGTTTTTCCAGTTCGGTATCTTGCTAGTATCGAGCGGAACAATCGCCTTTTGCGAGGCGAGTGCGTCTTCCATACCGCCGCCATTGTCGGTAACGGCGTCGAACAGACGGTTACCGTCTCCGACCACCATCTTCTGGATGGATTCATCGGCACGGGCACTCTTCGCTGTGGCCGCGATGGAAATACCGCCTTGGCTTTCCATGGCGCTCCAGTCCTTGGCTCCGACTTTGTGCACGCCAGGGTTGGCCCAAATCTTCAATTCATTTGCCTGGGCGGATGCTAACCCTGAGAATCCGCTGAGGCCCGTGGCCGCCGCGACGCTCGCTGCGCTCTGCAGGAACAGCCGCCTTGTAAATTCATTTTGGTTCATGATGCACTCCCTGAGTTAACGGTTTAAAATACACCTGCACCCAAATAATGTTTTGCCGTTGATTTCTATTTGGATGAGTGGGCTCATACTACAATAGTTTTAATAAATTTGCGAGGAATGTAAATTTTCCTGCCGCGCTCGATGGCGGGATGAGTGGATTTGCGCAATTACAACTGAGTTTTCTTCTAAGAGTAGGCAGCGTCGTAAAATGGTATAAAACCTTGAATATGTTTCCACTCTTCAATTGAGGAGATGAACAACACTCTACTAGAGAACCATGATCTGAAGGCTTGGGAGGAAATGCCTCACGAGGAAAGGGAAGGGGAAGATGCCACGATGCAATTGAAGGTTCTTTCAGACTGTTTCAATTTGCCGCCCCCCGAACGCGCTTAAATAACCTCGTTAAAAACACCGCCAGTCGTCCTAAAAAATGTGCTAACCACATTTATTAAGAGAGAAAGAGAGAAAAAAATTTTCATTTTTTATCTTCATTATCTGAAACATAAGGATACTTATATATCTCTGCCGCTGCGGTTTTTGTGATATAGCCATCTCTCAAGTCTTCCTCAATCATTGTGTGATCCCGTTCAATTGGATTTCCAAAACCACCGCCACCCGCAGACTGCAAACTAACAAGAGTGTTCCTCTTTAAATCTATGTAGGGAGTTTTGCTAGGCAGAACTTGATGTTTTTTCTTTTTGTTCCCCGATTCAAGCAAGTAGTGAGCCGTCGAACCGGCACAACCACCAAACAAGCCCGGGGGGGGCGTTTTATGACGATCAGCGCAAATACAAATCTGAGCTGAATCAGCCTCTATCCTAAAATTCCTTACAAAACCGTTCCCGCCTCTAAAACGACCTGCTCCACCAGTATCCGGGACGATTTCGTATTTTTCAAAAAATATCGGATTTTCAATCTCATCAGCCTCTATGGGAATGTGCCCCGCATTGCCTGGCCCGTAACGTATTGCGTTTATCCCATCGCTGTTTGCACGCGCACCATAAGCGCCAGAGGAAAGTTCCAGTGTAGTAAAATAACTGTCACCGCTCGAACGATGACGAGGACCAGCAATGACTACAGTGCCGGTTGAGCCCGACCCACTCGCTATAGCTTTATCACCTATAGCGATAGAAATTGCGGCCATTGTAACATCAAAAACACGGTAACAAACTTCACCAAATCCAACAATGGAGGCTGGAAATTTAGCGTCGACAAGGGTACCTGGTCTGGTAATCACATTGATAGGTTTATAACTTCCTGCGTTTGGAGGATTTTCAGGGTCGGTAATAGCTTTAATTGCGTACTGTACAGCGGAAGACGCAGCTGAATAGGAACAATTCATACCGCCAGAAGATTGGTCACTGCTTTTAGTCAAATCTGCAATGATATTACTGCCATCTATAGTTACTTTTACATCAATCCAAACCCTATCGTCCGACTGCCCGTCACCATCCAGGCAATCCCGTGCAAAGTATTCACCATCTTGAAAATTTTTTATTTGGGCTCTGGTCATCTGTTCCGATCGCACAATTATCTCGTCCATTGTAGAAGTCAAAACGGACAGCCCGAATTTCTTGATTAATTCACTACATCGTCGTTGCGCAGTTTCACAGGATGCATATTGAGACCGTAGATCTCCTAACCCGACAGAGCGATTACGGATATTCGACATGATCATTTCAAATACGCCAGAATTCGGTATATCTTGTTCGAATAATTTTACCGGTGGAATTAAAATACCTTCCTGGTGAATATCGGAAGTTGCTGGAGAATAACTTCCTGGACCCATCCCTCCAATGTCAGCCCAATGGCCACGGTTGCAAGCAAATGCGTATAGCTCACCCTCATGAAACAAAGGGCGGGCTATTAGAACGTCTGGCAAATGTGTCCCACCAATAAAAGGATCGTTGGTTGCAATCACATCACCAGGGTTCAGGCTCTCACGCCCAATAAACTCCACTGCACCCTGTAACTGGAGAGGCATGGTCGTAACGTGAATGGGAAAACCATTTGGGTCTTGCGCAATAATTTCGCCATTTGCATTCATCAGGCAACAAGACAAGTCACCCTGTTCTTTCCACAACTGCGTATAAGCTGTACGCATCGTCATTATTTTCATGTCACGAGCGATACTGATAAGGGAACTATGAATAACTGCCAGAGTGAATGAATCAACTGTCATAAGGAAATGCTCGAAGGTGCTAAACTGATAACCATGTTCTCATATGCATCAATGGTTATCTCCATTTCATCCAACAATAGAGTAGAAGATGAGGACTCATCAACAATTGCAGGACCAGACAATTTAGAACCGATTTTAAGTTTTTCACGTTTGAAAACAGGTACTTGTATCTGGTTATTTTCTCCTGGCAACAATACTAACCGTGAATTCTTCGAAGATGCAATTGAAGAAGTACTCTCAATAGAACGTGTTGAAGGTTTCTCCAACAGCCCAATTGCTAACACCCGGATATTCACCAGCTCAATTGGCTCATTTGGAACACTATATGTGTATAACTGTTCGTGAATTTTATGAAATTGACTCGGAGCCTGGTCAAATTTGGCTTTCCAGTCTTCATCATATTTGCCTAGGGGTACGTTAACCTCGGTTGTCTGTCCAATATAACGCATATCTAAAGAACAGGACATTTCTCTTCGATTAGATTCAATACCTTCCTTCGTCAGGTCTAAATTACCCTGAGTAATCAATTCGTAAAAAATTGAAGCTATAATTTCTTCTTTAATTTCCTCCAAAGGTTGAACAATCGATCTAACATAATCGTGGTTGAAGTCGGCAGTCGCGATACCGCGAGCCGAAAATAGCCCCGGATATTTTGGAATTATTACTTTCCCAATACCTAGTTCTCTAGCAACTCCAGTAGCATGCAACGGTCCTCCCCCCCCAAATGCTACTAGAATGTACTCTCTTGGATCTCTACCTTGTTCCATGGTAATCGTGCGTATTTCTTCTGCAATTTGGTTGGTAACCACACGATAAATTCCCACGATTGCAGAATTAAGATCAATTCCCAATGGTTTTGAAATCTTTTCCCTAATTACCTCTTCCGATCGTTTTTCATCAAGCTGAACTTCTCCATTTGCAAATGAGGTAGGATCTAATAATCCCATTAGAAGGTTTACGTCAGTGAGTGTCGGTTGGTTCCCGCCGAACCCATAACATGCAGGGCCTGGATGGGCACCCATGCTCTCAGGCCCAACCTTAATTCGTCTCACCTCATCAATTCTTATGATACTCCCACCACCAGCACCTACAGTGTGTACATCAAGCATAGGAGTACTAATTGGAAACTTGTCAATTTCTCGAGAAGTACTGAGATCAGCCTTTGAGTTTTGGACCAGACAAACATCCAAGGATGTTCCGCCAATATCCATTGTAATTAGATTCTTATAACCCGCCTGTCCGCAGATCTGTGTGGCGCCCATTACTGCCCCAGCGGGACCAGAAAGTAATGTCAGTGCAGGATTACGCATGACGATATCTGGTTCAGCGACGCCTCCATTTGATTGAAAAATATATAATGGACAATTTACCCCGTTGTTGCTCAATTTATCGCGCAAATCAGATATATATCGCCGCAAAACCGGAGCCACATAAGCTGCAAAAACGGTAGTGCTGGTGCGAGGATATTCACGAAACTCACGATTTATCTCACTTGAAAGAACGATTTCCAAATGAGGAAAAATACTATTTAGCTCATTTCTTATTTGGTTTTCATGAGTAGGATTGAGAAAAGAAAAAAGGAAACAGACAGCTACACTTTCAACACCTTCTGCTTTTATTAAAGAAATTGCATTCTGCAAATCTTTCTCATCAACTGACGATGAAACCTTTCCATCACGGTTAATCCGACAACTAACACCTAGCCTCAAGTACCGTGGCACTAGCGGTGATGGCTTGTTAACATGCGTGCGGTAGATAAGCTCCGGTGGCCGCGAAAATCTCCCAATTTCCAAAATATCTCGAAAATTCTTATTTGTAATTAATGCCGTTTTTGCACCTTTCCTTTCAATTACTGCATTGGTGGAAATAGTTGTGCCATGACCAATCCAATTTATTTGGTCTGCCTCAATCCCCTTCAACAACAACAACCTATCAATTCCCTCGATAACTGCATCGGCACGTTTATCGTGCCTGTTTAAGATCTTTGTAACCGATACATCACCAGTATTGTTTTGAATCAATATTACATCAGTAAATGTACCTCCAACGTCAACACCGATCCTGTATCCATTCGACATATTCATAAAAACTATTCCTTTTGAATAGAGAAAAATAAAAAATAGCATCAGAGCTAACTTTTATTGTTCTTATGCGTCTTTTCCCTACTCAAAAAAATAATGTAAAAGAAAGTTATGAGTTATTACGGAAATTATAAAAACGAAATTAATATCCCTACCAAGACTTCAGATAGGTCACCACCTTATCTCTGAGTAATCAAGGGGGTTATAATGCTGTCTTTACAACGGGAAATGAGTGGCGAGTGCCAACCCTATCTGGACGAAAAGGAGTCTAGCAAACTAGAGGTAGCTATTCTGACCCTGGAAAAAGCTAATAGCATCAGCGCCTTTTTGGCCCTGAGCAAACAATAATCATGACCCCTACTGAAATTGCCAAACAACTAGGCCACTACCCCACAGCTACAATTTATGAGGCTGCGGGTAAGGTTGGTGATATGGGGCCAAGTATTCGTCCGATAGTACCCGGTGTTCATTTTTCTGGTATAGCTTATACGGTTAAAACATTTCCAAGTGACACAACTGCGGTAATCAGAGCGCTTGATGAAGCCCCGCCAGGATCAGTGCTTATAATAGATGCTGGTGGAACGGATCGCGCGGCGGTGTGGGGCGGTACGTCCTCTTTGGCTTGTAGCATACGTGGTCTTGTTGGTTGTGTAACGAATGGCTGCGTCCGTGATACTGAGGATATGATTAAAACTGGAGTTCCCGTCTACGCCGCTGGCATAGCGCCTCGTGGCACATTAAAAAACCATGAAGGTTGGCGAGAATTGTCTATTTCAGTAGGTGGCGTAATGGTGTCGCCAGGCGATTATGTAATCGGTGATAGTGACGGCGTCGTCGTTGTAGCTGCATCAGTCGGGTTAGAACTTTGTACCTTGGCCCAAGATCAGCGCGCCAAAGAAGAGGCCCGAGAAGAACGATTACGTAATGGAGAAACCTTAGCTAGTATTATTGGTCTTAACCTGCCGGAGGAATAGTTTTGGGTAAAACAATTACCGAGAAGGTGCTCTCACGGGTAACCGGCTGCGACGTCACTTCCGGCGACATAATATTCCCGGAGCCTGAACTAATTACTGTACACGACTGGTATGTCGTAAATTTCGACAAGGCACTGCAAGAACTAGGTGTAAATGAACTCTACGATCCCGACAAATTACTCATTTGCACTGACCACGAACCCGTTGCAGTAAGCCCGCAGGCGTCAGAGAGACAAAAACAAGTTCGTGAAATAGTAAAAAAATATGGCGTAAAAAATTTCTTTGATTCCGGGAGAGGCGGACATGGCCATATATTTCCTGTCGAGATGGGATATGTAAAACCGGGAATGTTCATCGAGGCCTACGACGTACATGTCACAAATTTCGGTGCTGTCGGAGCACTCGCAATTCCGGTCCTAATCGAAATCACCGAAGTTCTAGCCTGTGGGTCTGTGTGGCTAAGAACTCCGGATACCGTTCGCGTTAATTTAATTGGAAATTTATTACCGGGTACCGGTATTCGTGATGTCGCACAGAAACTTATTTGCGACCTGGGAGCCGCTCGGGTTGATTATGCGGTCGTTGAGTACGGCGGTCCAGCACTTGCTTCGATTGACATAGCCGGACGGCATACCCTATGCAACACTCCAATAGATATAGGCGCAAAATCGGTTTTGGTGGAACCGGATCAAGAAACTGTTAATTATTTGGTGGAACGTGTCCAAGGAAAAATTGAATTAATCGCAAGTGATCCAGACGCTAATTTCCGTGAAGTTGTAGAATATAATCTGACCGAAATAGAGCCTCAAATTGCAGTACCACCGACACCGGACTGTGTAGTGGACGTATCCGAGGTAGCGGGTAAACCAGTGCATCATGCTTTCATCGGTTCCTGTGCGGCCGCGAATTTGAGTGATTTACAGGTGGCAGCGGAGATTATACGGGGACAAAATATTCACCCAGATGTGCGCTTCATTATTACTCCCGGCACCCAAGAAGTGATGGCAGCCGCAGAAACCGGCGGCTTGCTTAAACTGTTTACAGAGGCAGGCGCCATGATCACTCAACCTGGCTGTGGCCCCTGCGCCGGCGGTCGTATCGGTGGAATGGCTAACGGCGAGACATCCATTAATACGGGGACACGCAATGATTATGGTCGGTTAGGAGCACCTGATGCAGATATCTATCTCGGAAGTGCAGCGACGGTAGCAGCTTCAGCGGTTACCGGAAGGATTACCGACCCACGAGAATTTTTAAGCTAGATTGCACGTATTACTGAAGACAGGGAACTATTATGAAATGGATATATCAGGGTAAATGCTGGAAGTTCGGTGACAACCTTGGAATTGACGGTGATGTAATGCCGCTCCGCTTTGCTCTGGAACGTGAACTGGATCCAATGGTTTTACGTGATCACCTAATGGCGGGAGTTGACCCGGAGTTTCCGCAAAAAGTTTCACCGGGTGATATAATTGTGGCGGGAAAGCGTTTTGGCCAAGGAAATCCTCATATCCAAGGATTTTTAGGAATTACGGGACACGGGTTAGGGTTAGTTGCAGAGACCATACCACGCGGCAGTTTCCGAAATGCCATTAACGCAGGCTTACCGTTTCTATCGGGATGCGAGAAAATAACTAACGATGTAGAGACGGGGGATACCCTTGAAGTTAATTTCCAAACAGGTGACTTTAGAAACTTGTCGCGTGACATAAAGCGTCAGTTTAAGCCTTTAGATATACAACTGATGGCCATTATAGAAGCTGGAGGTTGGCACGCCAACTTGGAAAAGCGCTTAGCCAAGCTGGCTGCTAACTGAGATATCAATCTAGCTATCAGGGGACATCGAGACCGAATACAGCCCCTTAACTTATATACTATTTATTAGATCCTGAAGTTGTTCATGCCGCTAGCCAAGCACGCTTCAGAACCAGTGACCGGCTATCATTCGTCTGCAAAGGAGACATAGGTGGGTTTTAATTACAGACCAAGAAAACCATTAGAATAAGTTGCCATCAAGAATTGGCCTCTTTA
>Ga0315338_1002073_pt1 | contig 21413 bp, 23 predicted proteins | sample ASW8metaG_FD_204518 | JGI IMG/M metagenome (GOLD analysis project Ga0315338, IMG submission 204518) | Ammonia-oxidizing marine archaeal communities from Monterey Bay, California, United States - ASW #8 | ecosystem: Environmental > Aquatic > Marine > Coastal | place: USA: California | collected... | reverse complement strand
TTTCTAATGCTATTAGCATTATGCAGCAGCGACAGGATGATTTAGCAATAATCATTGCAAGAGAGGGCGGAAAGCCTTTAAGAGACGCGCAAACTGAGGTAGCCCGCGCCATAGATGGGTTAAAAAGCTGTGTTGAGTGTATAAGAACGAGCAGTGGAAAAGAGATTCCAATGAATTTAAACACAGCTTCTGCAAACCGTGTCGCAGTAACAAGAAAATACCCAATAGGAGTTGTTGCAGCAGCGAGCGCTTTCAATCATCCTTTAAATTTAGTAGTCCACCAAGTCGGCCCCGCTATTGCAGCTGGATGCCCTGTTATAATAAAACCAGCCTTAAAAACACCCTTATCCTGCCATCATTTTGTAGAAATATTACGTGAGGCAGGACTTCCTGACGCGTATTGTCAGGCCGTTAATATAAAAGACCATATAGTTACCGAGCGCCTTATTACTGATCCGAGAGTAGCTTTTTTTAGTTTTATTGGAAGCGCTAATGTCGGCTGGAGACTGCGCTCACAACTATCGCCCGGCACAAGGTGTGCTCTTGAGCACGGCGGTGTAGCCCCAGTTATTATTACACAGGATGCTGATATCTCAGACGCTTTACCATTGATTGCAAAAGGCGGTTTCTATCATGCAGGACAAGTATGTGTATCTGTGCAAAGAGTCATAGTTCATAGTTCTGTAGTAGACACGGTTGTGGGCGGTCTTGCAGATATTGCAGATAAAATGATAGTGGGTGATCCAGAAAAAAGTACTACAGAAGTTGGCCCGCTCATCAGACCCGCCGAGGTAGAAAGAATCGATGCGTTAGTTCAAGAGGCAGTCCATAACGGTGCGCAACTGGTATCAGGCGGAAAAAGATTATCTGAAACAACCTATGCTTGTACTATTTTGCTAAACCCCCCCCAAGATTCAGCAGTTAGTTGTGAAGAAATATTTGGGCCAGTCATATGCATATATAGCTATGATGATCTCGATGAGGCGATAAATTTTTCAAATTCACTGGATGTAGCTTTCCAGGCTTCTATTTTTACTCAGAATATTAATACTGCAATGTATGCCCACCATCATCTAGATGCTGCAACAGTTATTGTTAACGACCATACAGCATTTCGTGTTGATTGGATGCCATTTGCTGGACTCAGAACATCTGGTATGGGTACTGGCGGCATCCCATATACTTACCAAGATTTGTTGTACGATAAATTATTAGTTATTAGGTCAGATGGCTCTTAATTATTTTCAGTTTCCAGTTTTTAGTTTGCAAAAACTATGCACGACAGCTGTTTTATTAATAATTATTCTTCCTGCCTTATCTTTTGGAGATGACGACCGGCTTCATCCTGTTATTGATTTGGCAACTACAAAGATTGAAATAGAGAAAAATTTTACAGGAATAGATTTAAAAGAGCTTAAATCAAAGAAAAAGTTTTATTTAAATACGTTACTAAGTTTTGATAAAAAATATACAAATCTTGACGCAGCACAAGCAAGTTTGTTGAATGCTCTTTTGAGATATGATGACCAAAGAGCAAAAATATTAATAGTCATCCCAAAAATTATCCGCGAGTATCGGATTGAGGACCCTTTAAAGCAAGAGCTCACAAATAATTTAGCTACATTTGAGAAGATTATTCAGGAATTTAGACCACATATAAGAACGTTACAAGATTATAAGCCTTATGATTTTCAGATTGGTTTCACTTATATAGCTATGATGACGAATATTCAGTCATACTCCAGTATTTATGACAAGTTACAAAAGGATAAAAGCAACCATCAAAGTCTTATAGGGAGTTATACGCTTTCTTTGAATAGTAGCTATAAGGATGTTGAGGTTGCAAAAATTGCTCTTGAAAATACAGCGTTATTTTTCAAGATACAAAAAAATATTGAAGCAATAAATACTGAAATCAAGCTACGTTAGGCAACCCTGTCCCCTGGTTCTTTGCCAGAAAAGAAAGCATCAAGATTATCAACTACTCTCATCCCCATCGCAATCCGTGTTTCTCTGGAAGCACTACCTAGGTGGGGTAGCAAAACTACATTTTCAAACTTTAGAAATTCTTTCTTAAGGTTTGGTTCGCCTTCAAAAACGTCAAGGCCGGCACCAGCTATTACTTTATTTTCGAGTGCTGCAATCAAAGCATCATTATCTACAACATCACCTCTTGCAGTATTAATAAGAAATGCATGCGGCTGCATGCATGCTAAGCTTTTTGTATTAATTAAATGATAAGTAGATTCCCCACCCGGACAATGTATAGACACAAAATCAGATTTTGAGAGTACGTCTTCTACTGAGTCACATTGCTTTGCATTATATTTTTTTATTATTTCATCGGGAGGTGGGTATGGGTCAGAGAAAATGATTTGCATTCCAAAACCAAAATGTGCTCTATTAGCTGTTGCTTGTGCAATCCTTCCAAATCCTATACAGCCAAGTGTTTTACCTGTCACTTTTGTTCCACGCATATGGGTGGGCCTCCAACCTTCCCATTCACCATTTCTTAAGTGTCTTTCACCCTCGCCAATTCGTCTTGCTGTAGTCAAAATAAGAATCATTGCAATGTCAGCTGTGCAATCTGTTAATACTTCTGGTGTATTAGAGACGACTAGCTCTGCTTTTTTTGCTGCATCTAAGTCAATATGGTTAAAGCCAACACCAAAACTGCCGATAATTTTAGCTTTTATATCTGATATACCTAGAACTTCTGCATCCACTGGATCAGTAACAGTTGGACAGAATGCATCATAATTACGCAAAGCTTCTTGTAATTGTTCTTTAGACATCGGCACGTCATCTTTATTGATTGTGACGTCATATGACGCTTTTAGGTGCTCTTCAACTTCTTCTGGCCAGCGACGCGTCAATATTATTTTTGGTTTACTCATGACTGACTTTTTTCTTAAGTTTTAGACATTACTTTTTTCATTGTAGAACCTAGCTCGGACGGATTTGGCGCAACAACTATGCCAGCTTCTTTTAACATTTCTGCTTTCTCAGCTGCAGAATCTCCTTTCCCAGAAATTATTGCTCCAGCATGCCCCATTCTTCTGCCTTTAGGGGCGCTCAACCCTGCTATAAATGCAACTACAGGTTTAGTCATATTTTCTTTTACAAAAGAAGCTGCTTCTGCCTCCTGCGGCCCACCTATTTCTCCTATAAGCATTACACCTTTTGTTTCAGCATCTTCCTCAAATAGTTCGAGTATGTCTTTAAATGAACTACCATTTATTGGATCACCGCCAATACCCACGCTAGTTGTTATTCCAACACCTTCCGCTTTCATTTGTGATGCAGCTTCATAACCTAGTGTGCCTGAACGACCAATTAAACCAACATTGCCAGGTATATATATATGACCAGGCATAATCCCAAGCATTGCTTTGCCGGGTGTGATTGTTCCTGCACAATTTGGGCCAGTTAGAATCATCTTATCTTCTTTTTTATAACGAAGCATATAGCGCTTAACCTGGATCATATCTTGTGCTGGAATGCCATCGGTTATTGATACACAATATTTTATTCCTGAATCGGCTGCTTCCATTATTCCATCTGCAGCTCCTGCTGCAGGTACAAATACAATACTTGCTTCAGCACCTGTATTTTCGACAGCATCTTTAACTGTATTAAAGACAGGCAGATTAAGATGCGTTGACCCTCCTTTCCCAGGGGTGACACCCCCGACAACATTAGTTCCATAATCAAGCATCTCCTGTGCATGGAAGGTTCCGATACGTCCGGTTATACCCTGGACAATAACTTTTGTTTTTTCATTTAGCAGAATAGACATTTATATCCCTCCTATGATTTAGCTTGCGCTGCTTGCACCGCTTGTTCAGCGGCATCAGCTAATGTGTCTGCCATTATTATGGGTAACTTACTATCAGTGATAATTTTTTTCCCTTCTTCCACATTGGTACCCGATAATCTAACAATAAGAGGAACTTTTAATTCCATTTTTGATAATGCTTTTACTACGCCCTCTGCGATCCAGTCGCATCTATTTATCCCAGCATAAATATTTACTAACATAGCTTTCACAGAATCATCTTGAAGTACGAGTTCAAAGGCTTTTGCTACCCTCTCAGGAGAGGCGCCGCCGCCAATATCTAAAAAGTTAGCTGGCTGGCCGCCGCGCTGAGTGATCATATCCATTGTTGCCATTGCCAAACCCGCACCATTTATCATGCACCCGATACTCCCATCTAGCCCAATGTAGCTTAAGTCATGCTCTGATGCGGCTGTTTCACGAGGGTCTTCTTGTGATGTATCTCGAAGTTCAGCAATCTCTGGATGCCTAAATAAGGCATTATCATCAAATCCAATTTTTGCGTCTAATGCCATTAATACATTGTCTGTCGTTATTATTAAGGGGTTTATTTCTACCATATTTGCATCTAGCTCTATCATTGCTTTATAACAACCCATAAATGTTTTAACAGCATATTTTATGATGCTTGGGTCAATACTTAGACTAAATGCTAATTCCCTTGCTTGAAAGTATGTCAATCCTACTGCTGGATCAACTTCTATCCTTATTATAGCGTCGGGTTTTTCAGCAGCCAGCTCTTCAATTTCCGTACCTCCTTCTTTTGAGGCAACTAGAACTATTCTTTGTTTTGCTCGATCCATAACAAAAGCAAGATAAATTTCTTTTGCTATTTGCAAGCCCTCTTCAATATATAGTTTTTCTACAAGCTTACCTTGGGGTCCTGTTTGATGTGTAACAAGTCGGGAGCCTAGTAATTCTTCGCAAGCTAAACTAACTTCATCATCAGTTTTACATAGCCTAACACCACCAGCTTTTCCTCTCGCCCCTGAATGTATTTGAGCTTTCACCATGCAATTTTTTGTTCCTAATTGATCAAATGCATTTACTGCTCTTCTGGGGCTGTCCGCTAAGACACCTTCAGGTACACGTACACCGTATTCTGAAAGAATTTCCTTTGCTTGATATTCATGAATATCCATTAGATTTTCCTTATGCTCTTTTCTATTTTGTTTTTTTGTTTATGGCCTCGTCAGCTCTGACTATGTTTTCTGCCATGCGTGCCGATGCTGCATCAATGAGTCTTCCATCTAGAGATGCCGCCCCTTTCCCTTCTTTAGCTGCATCTTCGAGAGCCTGAAGTATAAGTTTGGCTTTATCAACTTCAGCTTGGGGAGGCGTAAATACTTCATTGGCTAATTCGATTTGAGATGGATGTATTGCCCACTTTCCTTCTAGACCGAGAGCAGCGGCTCTTCTAGCTGCTAATAAATAACCCTCAGGGTCTTTGAAGTCACCAAATGGGCCATCAATAGGGCGTAACCCATAGGCGCGGCAAGCTACTGTCATTCTTGTTAAAGCAGCATGCCATTGATCTCCTGGATAATCTGGGTTTAAGCCACCTATGTTTACAGTTCTAGCTCTGTTGCTAGCAGCATAATCAGCCACACCAAAATGCATTGCTTCAAGGCGAGAAGAGGATTGCGCTATTGCTTCAACATTTGCCATACCTAAAGCAGTTTCAATTAATGCTTCGAGCCCGATTTTTTTTGTAAATCCCATTGCCATTTCAATTTGATTGACCATGGCTTCGACCATATAAACATCTCCAGGGACACCAACTTTTGGAATTAGGATTGTGTCTAATTGGTCTCCCGCCTGCTCTACAACATCTACAACATCTTTATACATGTAGTGAGTATCAAGACCATTAATACGGACCGAAATTGTTTTACCATTTCCGCCCCAGTCTAGATCTTTTAATGCTTGTATAACATTGATGCGAGCCTGTGGTTTGTCGTCGGGGGCAACAGCATCTTCTAAATCTAAAAATATATAATCGCAAGCGCTATTTAATGCTTTTTCAAACATTTTTGGACTAGAGCCAGGGACAGCTAGCTCGCAGCGTTGTACTCTTGGGGTTGCGGGTTCAAATAATGTATGACTCATTTTTACTTCCTCTTCTTTTTAATGCGAGTGTCACGCGAACCTGAACCACCCACAGGTTTAATTTTATTTTTTGTTTTGCAGTAATACCGCACGGCAGCTCCTACGCCACTCCCAGGTTTAATTTTGAGTCCTGCGTCAATCATAGCCATTTCAACTCCACCCAATGCCGCCATCATGCGCACTTCATTATTATCCCCAAGATGGCCAATTCGAAAAACTTTTCCAGCAACTTGTGATAGACCAGCGCCCAATGAAATGTTATAGCGATGAAAAGCGATGTGTATAACTTCTAGCGCTTTTTTTCCATCTCGATTGTATTTTGATCCAGGTTCTAACCAAATTGCACTTACAGTGTCAGAATGCCATTTCGGAGCTTTAGCACATAGTTTTAAATCCCAAGCTTTTACAGCTTGACGTACACCTTCTGCTAAACGATGGTGTCTTTTAAATACATTCTCTAATCCTTCATATAAAATTAAATCAATAGACGCACGTAAGCCACGCAGTAATGGCACTGAAGGTGTATATGGAAAAAAGCCATCTTTATTAGTATCTATATGATCTTGAATATCAAGAAAACACCTAGCACATTTTGCTTTTTTTCGTGCAGCAAGGGCTCTCTTGCTGAAACATACAATCGCTAATCCTGCTGGCAACATGAAGCCTTTTTGTGAACCACTGACTGCGACATCTACTTTCCAAGCGTCCATTTTAAAATCAAGACTTGCTACTGAGCTTACTGCATCAACCATAAGTAATGCTGGATGTTTGGCGCTGTCCATTGCTTTTCTAAGCCCAGCGATATCACTGGTCACTCCTGTAGCTGTTTCATTGTGACAGGCTATAACAGCTTTTATTTTATGTTTTTTGTCTGCTTGTAATATTTTCTTAAATTTTTCTACAGGTATACCTTCTCCCCAGGGTGTTTCGACGAGCTCGACGTCGAGACCAATGCGCATTGCTAAGTCATACCATAGATGGCTAAATTGCCCAAAACGAGATGTAAGCACCTTGTCGCCAGGTGACATTGTGTTAGTCAGTGCAATTTCCCAGCCAGCGGTTCCTGTAGCAGGGAAAACAAAGGATTGCCCGCTCTTAGTTTTAAAAATCTGATTTAAATCCTTAAGAATTGGTTTTACCAGATCTGGAAAGTCTGGCGCTCTATGGTCTTCCATAGGGACTACCATGGCATTTTGTACTTCAACTGGTATATGTGTTGGCCCCGGCGCGAATAAGTAATTTCGACCCGGGTATCTTAGTTTTTCACCTGGCATAATTCTTCCTTTTTATTAATTTCTTAATTAGTTTTCTATTTAATTAGCCTTTTTACTAGGCTTTTTCTTAGTTATACAGCGCGTCATAATGCCACAAGGACCACTAGGCTCTCAAGTAATTCTTAATCAACAACACCCTGGATCTTTGCAGCTTGCAAGGTATTTTCAAGTAGGCATGCAACCGTCATAGGCCCTGTACCACCAGGCATCGGTGTGATTGCACCGGCAACGGTTACTACAGATTCAAAATCTACATCACCTACAATACCGTTTTTGGTTTGTGTGACACCAACATCAAAAACTGCAGCGCCTGATTTTACATGCTTTGATGTTATCATCCCGGGTATGCCAGTGGCAGCAACAATAATATCAGCACCCTTGGTTAATTTTTCTAAGTTTTTTGTTCTTGAGTGAGCTAAAGATGCGGTTGTATCAATACCCTTCTTTGCAAGCATTAATAACTGGGGCATACCAACAAGTTTTGATCGACCAACAACAACTGCTGTTTTCCCTGTTGTTGTGATTTTATAGTGTTCAATTAAACGCATAACTCCCAATGGAGTGCAGGGCATTAACAGTGCATCACCGGTGATTAATTTACCAAGGTTATTATTGGTGAGTCCATCTACATCTTTTTCAGGTCTGATCATCTCAATTACAGCTTCACTGTTCAGGTGCTCAGGTAAAGGCATTTGAACTAATATTCCATTTATATCAGGGTTTTCACTCAAATTTTTTACGTAATCTTCTATTTCTGTTTGAGTAATATCTTGCGGCAAACTTGCATGCAGAGATTTGATACCGGCAGCTTCGGCCTGTTTTTGTTTCATCGCAACATATATCTTACTGGCCTCGTCTTCTCCAACAAGAACAGTTGCTAAAGTTACATTTTTTTTAGCAGCATTAATTTCTTCTTTTATTTTGCTTCTTATTTTTTGTGCTACTGATTTACCATCTAATAGTAGAGCTGTATTTGCCATAGTATGTCCATTACTTATTGTTTGTTTAGGCTCTTATACTTTTACTTAGCCTGGGGGTTGCTTGCTTGGATGCAAGTAAATAAAGCTTTTCCCTAATTTCCCGCCATAATTCCCTGCCGATATCATAACCAAGTCTTTAGTGTCTTGAGATGCTTCAATAGCAGCTTGTGTTGCATTGATTATCGGTTGCATATTTTTACCATTCATTATTATTTCCATAACAGAGCCAACACCATCTGGTAAACCAGCCTCGACACTGGGGTTGTCCTGCAACATAGGACAAAATTTTTCGTAAGTGCTTGCTATAGTGAAATCATAATCACTACCTGCTTTTGAGCCACTTCCTGCTATGCCACCGGGGAAAGTAGTTATAACATCAGGCATAGGTAAAATAGCTTCAACACCCTTTTCTGCAGCTTCGAGAGCTGCATCAGTGGTTTTCCCAAAATACCAAAGATTGCCGCCCATTAGTCCGTCAGCAAAACCAAAACGACGGTCTAAAATAAATTCTCCTCCCAGTATAGGTACCCACCACATTTTTCGCCCATGACGCTCAATCCGTTTTTGATATTTATTTCCAAAATAGGCAACCTTTCTTCCTATTTGAAAATATTCTTCAGAATCTAGCAAACTAAAGCAGGATGCAGTAGGGCAAGTTAAAATATTTTGGCTAACTCTAACTAAAGTTGATCTCTCAAGACGTTGTTCCCGGTCTTTCCAAAACCTTGGAACATGCAGCTGTATAACTGCTCCAGGCCGCCCATCCGGAGTTATAAAACTTTCATCACCGCCTGGACCTACATATCGATCCATGCCTGCTTCACAATCACATAAAATAGAACTAGCACCATTGCCGGTTGCAGCATTGACAGCATGCTCAACCCACTTACGGTCTTTTGCTGTGATCAAAAACTCTACATATATACTTTTAAAAGCTTCTGCGTACGTATCATCAATAATAGCTGTCACAATTATTAACTCCTACCTTTCCCTTCATATACTGTTTTTTCAGTAATCACTTTATCCATATAAACATCGTGAGGCGCAACCAATATCTCATCAAATAGTTGAGATTCGTAGCATAAAGCGATTAAAGCGCAATCTGGTCTTACTTTTTCCATTAATCTATCGTAGTAACCTTGCCCGTTCCCCATTCGCCCACCTTGACGGTCAAATCCAACACCTGGAACCAGGATTAGATCAAGTTCTTCAGGTGCTACTTCTTTTCCAGGCTCACCCCAATGCTCCTTTGGCGGTTCCAAAATATCCCATTTACCAATAACCATTTCTTCTAAGCTTTCCATGTACCATAAACCGAGCTTATTTTCACCATCCCCATCTACAGTGCAGTATGGAACTATAATCTTTTTTTGTCCTTTTTCTACTTCCTCAAGAAGCTCTGGTTTCGTCCTAGTCTCTGATCTGCAATCTATATACCACATTGCAACTTTTGCATTTTTATATTCGGGCAATTCCATAAATAATTTGCAGGCTGATGCACTGATTGTATCTTTATCTTCCTGTGCATTTCGCCGATCATAGGCTTCTCGGCGCATTTTTCCTTTACGCTCCATTATTGCTTCTAATTCTTCCGGGGTTAATGCCATGTTCTCTCCTAATGTGTATATTCAGTCAAATCCATTAATTATCGCAAATGGGGGGTGTTATGCTAAACCATTTCTGTATATCGTGCCAAATTAGTGCATTACAATATTGTTATGGGACACTTACCTTTATTTATAGATGTTCAAAATAAGCCTTGCTTGGTTGTAGGGGCAGGCTCTATCGCCACACGAAAACTGTCAATGCTAGTAGAGAGTGGTGCGAAAGTCACTGTATTAGCCCCAAATAGCACAGAAAAAGTAAGCAAAATGTCAAATGAGGGAAAAATTGAATATTTGCAGAGGATATTCAAGGATGAGGACATTAAAGGCCAATTTCTCATAGTCGCTGCTACAGACGATACCAATTTAAATATACATATTGCTGATATAGCTAAAAATAATGGGATTTTCGTTAATGTGGCAAATGACTCATCAGCGGGTAATACTTTACTTCCGTCCGTTGTAGATAGAGCTCCGATGAAGATTGCAATTTCTACAGGGGGTGCGTCACCCGTGCTAGCTAGATTGGTGCGAAATAAACTGGAAAGTTTTATACCATCCGCTTACGGAAATCTTGCACATCTTATTAAAGATTTTCGTGAAATAGTGAAAGAAAAGTTTAGTTCAGTTGATCAAAGGCGCAAGTTTTGGGAGTCTGTTTTACAAGGCCCCGTTGCTGAAATGATATTTTCTGGGCAAGAGGAGGCAGCCAGAAAATTGTTACGAGAGAAAATCAAAGATAGCAAACTACAAGATGGCGTTGGCGAGGTTTATTTGGTGGGAGCAGGTCCAGGAGACCCAGATCTCCTTTCATTTCGGGCTTTAAGGTTAATGCAGCAGGCAGATGTTGTAGTTTATGACCGATTAGTTAGTGAGCCAATATTAAAATTAGTAAGGCTGGATGCAGAGAGAATCTATGCAGGTAAAGAAAGGGCAGAGCATGCACTTCCGCAAGATTCAATCAATTCACTTTTGATAAATCTCGCTAAAAAAGGAAACCGTGTTTTAAGGCTTAAAGGCGGGGATCCATTCATTTTTGGCAGAGGGGGAGAAGAAATAGAAACTTTAATTGATGAAAACATTCCATTCCAGATAGTGCCAGGAATTACTGCAGCATCTGGATGTGCAAGCTATGCTGGTATACCGCTAACACATAGAGATTTTGCTCAAGCATGTATTTTTGCAACTGGCCATTTAAAAGATGGAACGGTGAAATTAAATTGGAAGATGCTTGCAAATGAAAAGCAAACTTTAGTTTTTTATATGGGGCTTATTGGTTGTCAAACAATTTGTGAAAAACTTATTCAGTATGGACTGTCATCTGCAACACCAGCCGCAATAATCGTGCAGGGAACCACATCTAACCAAAAAGTTTATCTTGGCGATCTTGCTACGCTTCCTGGGATTGTTGCAGATAATAATGTTCAGCCCCCTACGTTGATAATTATCGGTGAAGTTGTCAAACTCCATAAAAAATTAAGATGGTTTCATTCGGAAAGCAATAATGAAGGTGTTTCGGTAAAGACTTATGCAAGCTTTTTCACAAAGAAGATTGATTAATACAGCAATTTCTACTAAAAGAATTTTTATTAATGTTTTTTTGCTAGTATTTTTATCATTTTTTATAGTTTATCCAATAATGGCTGACGAATTAAACATTGGTGACAAGGCCCCTGCTTTTGATCTCAAAGATCAAAATAGCCAGAACCACTCTCTAGCATCGTATCCCGGGAAGTGGGTAGTTATATATTTTTACCCTAAAGACAATACCCCCGGTTGCACGAAAGAGGCTTGCAACTTTAGAGATGATATTGAATTGCTAACTAGACAGGATTCTCAGGTTCTTGGGATAAGCGTTGATAGCGTTAATAGCCACAAAAAATTTAGCGACAAATATCGCCTCCCCTTTCCTATTTTATCGGACGCAAATGGAAATACAGCGGCAAAATATGGTTCGCTGATTAAATTGGGTCCAATCAAGATTGCATCACGCCATACCTTTATAGTTGCTCCTGATGGGAATATTGTCAAGATTTACAGATCTGTAGATGTAGGAAAACACAGTAGAGAAATAATTGATGATCTAAAGAGATTGCAAGGAGATCTAGATTGAAGCATCGTATTGACAGAATATACACGCGCACAGGTGATACAGGTACTACGGGTACTGCAAGTGGTGAGCGCGTTAGAAAAGATTGCCTCATTGTTGAAGCGATTGGGGATGTTGATGAGCTAAATTGCATTATCGGTATGCTTTTGAGCTACCCAATATCTGAGGAGATAAGAGATGATTTACATCAAGTACAACATAATTTGTTTAATATCGGAGGTGAACTCAGCTCTTCTGACAAATGCTTGATTAAAAGCGAGCAGGTTGACTGGATTGAAAACAAAATAGATTTATATAACGACAGCTTGCCGCCTCTAAAAGAGTTTATTCTTCCGTCTGGCAGTATTGAGGTAGCGACATGTCATTTGGCACGAGCTATTTGCAGAAGAGCTGAGCGCCATATAGTGGCATATTATTCCAATAACAATGAGCATAATGATTTGTTGGCCTATATCAATCGTTTATCGGATTTGTTATTCGTATATTGTAGAAAAATAGCTGCAGCAGATTTAGTGGAAGAGAAGTACTGGAACCCTGCTATTTAATTTTTCTTGTTCCTATAATTACTTCTGCATCGACGAGTTGCTTAAAAATTTTTCTCCCACTCTGAATTATCGATTGACCATTTGTTTTTTTAAGTATTATTCCCATTTCTTTTAAAATTTCCTCTCCTGTCGCACCTTTTTCTTCATATATCTTTTCCAGTAAGAGGGCGGAGGAGAAATTTATCTCTACAAAATGCACTTTTCCATCACTACGTCTATTTACTATAAGGTTTGTTGGCTCTTGTTCTATTTCATTTAAATCAAAATCTTTACTTATTTTGTGCACAGGGTAGGTGTAGCGTAATAATTTAGCCAATGGTGAAATAACAGGCGCGCCATTAGATAAATCACCGACGGGATCTATTTTTCTCATATCAATATGTTTATTAGAGATTAATAATTTTAATTCTATGTATTCGTAATGTGCAAGTTCTAATAAAAAAACGGGATCATTTTCTTGAAATTTGTACTCATTTTGTAAATAGCTTAGAAATTCCTTGGCAATATCATAAAAGAAAGGGCTCTTGCAGTCATGAGAGGCGTAAAATAGCTTTACTTTCTTTTCCCATTCTATTGGACTGTAAAGGCTCCGCAAAACTGGGTAAGTTTTATTAATAAAACTAATTATATTTTTAAAAAAAAGTTTACGATAAATTTCAAGACGTCTATTTTCGATTCCGCTGGGCGGTGGAACATTATCAGGATCTTTTAAATGAGCAGAGAAAGCACGCTGTATATCTTGAAAATTTAAATTTTTTTTTTCAGTCATGTTTGTGCTTGGGTTTGGTATTTTTTTATTGTATTAACCTCAGTTAATAAATCTTTAATTGGGGGGAAATTAAAGTCTCTCTCTAGCAAAGTGGGAATGGCTCCAAACTCTTTGTATGCACATTGAAGTAAATCCCAAACAGGTTTTATGACATTTGCCCCATGAGTATCTACAACAAGATCTGTATCTTCTTGCGAGTGTCCAGCAATATGCATGTATGCAATCTTGTCTCTTGGAAGCCCTTTTAAGTAATGCAAAGGGTCATATTTATGATTTATAGAGTTTACATAAACATTATTAATATCGAGAAGTAACATGCATCCTGATTCCTCAAGGATTCCATTTAAAAAATCTAGTTCACTGATTTCTTGACCAGGAGAAGCGTAATACGAAACATTCTCTATTGCTATTTTGCGTTCTAAAATATTTTGTGTGTCTTGAATTCTAGATGCTACATACTTAATGGCATCATTGGTAAATGGAATTGGCATCAGGTCGTAAAGATGGCCTGCGTCTGAACAGTAACTCAAGTGTTCTGTGTAAAAAGCAATGTGATGTAAATCAAGAAATTTTTTTATTTTTTCAAGTAAAACATAATCTAATGGGGCTGGGCTACCTAATGACAACGAAAGACCGTGAGTAACAAATGGAAATTTTTCTGTAAATGCATGCAAACGTTGCCCAATGGGGCCACCTACATCTATCCAGTTCTCGGGCGCTACTTCCAAAAAATCCACATTCTTAGGCTCGGTATTTTCCAAATCATCTAAGATATCTCTGCGCAAGCCTAGGCCTGCGCCCCGGATCGCCGTTAAATTATTACCCATGTAATGATTTATGCGGGGTTTTCAGCTGGTTTTAGTTGCCGCATGTGCCTTCACCGCACTTACCTTCACCATCTTTACCTTCAGCATCTTTACCTTCACCGCGCTTACCTTCACCGCACTTACCTTCACCGCACTTACCTTCACAATCCTTACCTTCACCGCACTTACCTTCACCGCACTTACCTTCACCATCTTTTTTTTCTTTTTTCTTATGAGAGCCTGCAATCATGTAACCAGATGATAGCTCTTTCATTACAAAGGGGTCTTCTTGAGCGCTGACTTCTTGAGGAGTCGTTATTGTTATAGCGACTGCTCCTATGGCTATAGCTAGGGGCGTCAGTTTCTGTTTTCTTGTCATCACCAAATCTCCTGATGTTTTTAATATTAAGTTTATGATTAATATACTCTATTTTTTTTTGTTGTCTATAATGGTTTTTTTTTGTATCCACAAATGTCTTTTAACATACATGCTGGACACTTCGGTGTTCTCGCAGTGCAAATATAACGCCCGTGTAATATAAGCCAGTGATGTGCGTTTGTTTTGAATTTTTCAGGAACGCGTTTTAATAATTTCTTTTCCACGATGAGTACATTTTTTCCTGGAGCAAGCCCCGTTCTATTACATACCCTGAAAATGTGCGTATCAACTGCAATAGTTTTCTCATTAAATGCTGTGTTTAAGACAACATTTGCAGTTTTTCTTCCTACTCCAGGCAAAGCTTCAAGCTCGCTCCTTGTTTTTGGAACTTTCCCATTATGTTGCATCACTAAAACCCTACATGTTTTTATTATGTTTTTAGCCTTTGTGTTATGAAGACCTATATTTTTAATATGTTCTTTGAGGCCTTTTTCACCTAGGTTTAAAATTTTTTCAGGTGTTACTGCGTTAACAAATAGTTTTTTTGTTGCTTTGTTGACACTAATATCTGTAGCTTGGGCAGATAAAATAACCGCAATTAAAAGTTGAAATGGATTTTTGTATTTGAGTTCTGTTGTCGGGTTTGGGTTTTGTTTTTCAAGCCGAAAAAATAATTCATTTATATTCGCATTATTCATTTGTTATTCTAAATTCTTTGCTCTTTTTATAGCATCATCAATTACTTTTTTATTAATCTTATTTTTAGAGACATATAAATTATCTTTTAACTCTTGGTGTACTTTTTTTTCAAAATTTTTATAGTTATTTACTCTTTCTTTTCGAGATTTATAACGTTTTTTTGCAAGATTTATTTTTTCTTTCTTTTGCGAGATGGATTCTTCTGTTATATGAATTACTTCAATACAACTGACTGGGCAAGGAGTAATGCAAATATCGCAACCAATACATAGATCTTCAATCACCGTATGCGACATATTTGGCGCTCCAACAATTGCATCGAAGGGGCATACTTTTAAGCAAATAGTACAACCTACACAATACTCCTCATGTATAAAAGCTCGCTTATTGTATGTATTGATTTGCAAAGTGAATTTTATTTAACTTGCATTCCTGGTTTTGCCCCGCTGTCTACGGTCAGTAGAAATATTTCTTTATCTTCATCGCCAACAGCCAGCAGCATACCTTCCGAGGTCCCAAACCTCATTTTTCTCGGTTTTAAATTTGCCACGACAATGATATGTCTGCCAATCAGGTCTTCTAAAGGGTAGGCTTTTTTTATACCAGCGAGTATTTCACGTATATTTCCACCTATATCGACTGTTAAGCGCACCAGTTTGTCTGCGTCTTCTATCTCTTCTGCATTTACAATTTCAGCAACACGCAAATCAATTTTTGAAAAATATTCGAAATCTATCTCACTGTTTTTTTGATTATCCATATAATACTTTTCACTTTAATCCGTTATTATTTTTACAACATTGTCTTTGTTTAGTCTTTCAGCGAGAGGGGTGTATTCTTTAATTTTATGCTTCAAAAGAGGTTTTTCTATATCTGACCAATAAAGGGGTTCCGTTTGTAAAAAATTTTCTGCTGTTTTTGCAATGTTGGGTATTATGGGCTTTAGATATATTGTTAATATTCTAAACAAGTTGATGCCCATTGAACATACTGCCTGAACGTCTTTTTCTTTACCTTTCAGTTTTGCTAGTTTCCAAGGTTCCTGATCGTTAATATATTGGTTAGCTCTGTCCGCAAGTTTCATAATTTGCTTTATGGCTGCTGAATATTCTCTATCTTCAAAATATTTTGCGACTAAATCCTTAGTGTTGCAAAATTCGTCAAAAAGAGGCTGGCTATCTATTTCTTCTGATAGTTCACCTCCAAAATCTTTATGTATAAAGGTTGCACAGCGACTTGCTATATTTGCAAATTTTCCAACCAAGTCGCTATTAATGCGGGCAATAAAGTCATCTAAGTTTAGATCGATATCCTCAATGTCAGCCCCCAATTTCGCAGCAAAATAATAACGCAAGTATTCCGGTTCTAAATGGTTAATATATGTGCGCGCAGTTATATATGTGCCTCTCGACTTTGACATTTTTTTACCATTAATTGTCAAAAAACCATGATAAAAAATACTTGTTGGAAGACGATAACCCGAACCTTCAAGTAATGCTGGCCAAAAAAGAGTGTGGAAATATGCAATATCTTTCCCTATAAAATGGTATAACTCAACTTTGCTATTTTTTGCCCAATATTCATCAAAATTATATTTTTTGTTATTACAGAGGTCTAAAAAAGAAGCAATATATCCAATAGGAGCATCAAACCAAACATAAAAGTATTTTTCTGTTTCTCCTGGTATTTTAAAACCAAAATAAGGTTTGTCACGAGAAATATCCCAGTCACGCAATCCGCTATCAAACCATTCTTGTAACTTATTGCGCATTTCAGTTTGAGTAATTTTATTAGCCACAAAGTTTTTTAAAGATTTTTGAAAATTGTCCAATAAAAAAAAGTAATGTTCTGATTCTTTTGTAACTGGAGTGGCTCCTGTAAGGGTAGATCTGGGATTTTTTAAATCTGTTGGTGAATAAGTTGCCCCACAGTCTTCGCAGGCATCTCCATATTGATCAGAGGCGCTGCAATGTGGGCACTCACCTTTAATAAAACGGTCTGGTAGAAACATTTCAGCTTTCTCATCATAAAATTGAGAAATTATTTTTTTTCTAATATGGCCAGCTGAGTTCAATGCCTCATATATACCATTTGAGATTGATTGATTTTCTTTGCTATGAGTCGAGTGATAATTATCAAACTCAATAAAAAAATCACTAAAATCTTTTTCATGCTCATCTTGTGTCTTTTTTATCAAATCTTCTGGGGTTATTGATTCTTGCTGAGCGCGCAGCATAATGGGGGTGCCATGAGCATCATCAGCACACACATAAAGACAATGGTTTTTACGAGATTTCTGAAATCGAACCCATATATCAGTTTGTATATACTCTACTAAATGGCCGAGATGAATGGGCCCATTAGCGTATGGTAGGGCACTAGTTACCAATATCTTTCGTTTTAATGAAGCCATGTATGTCTTATTGGGTATCTGCAATCCTCTCCTAGTATATAATAATCTAATATAAAACCATCCGCGTATGCGTAAAAATTTTAATCTTCAGTAGGTAGCTTCCATGGAATTGAGTATAGATAATATAAAGGACGTTTTAAAAGAACTCCACGACCCACATACTGGTACTGATTTAGTTTCCAGCAAGGCAATTAACGACATTTCAATTAACAAAAAGGCAGTAAAGGTAAAGGTTGTGCTGGGCTATCCAGCTAAGAGTTATAGGGAGAAATTAGAGGAAGAAATAAAAAACAAGCTTTTGGGAGCGCAAGGTATTGAATCAGTTGAAGTATCTGTTGGGTGGGAAATTACGTCCCACTCAGTCCAGAAAAACCTTCAACCCATGAAGAATGTTAAGAATGTAATTGCCGTGGCTTCAGGGAAAGGCGGTGTAGGAAAATCAACGACAGCAGTCAACCTCGCTTTAGCATTAGCTGCAGAAGGAGCGGTTGCTGGCATATTAGATGCTGATATTTATGGGCCAAGCCAACCAAGAATGCTTGGAATTTCAGGGCAACCACACTCTGAAGATGACCAAACTCTCGAGCCGATGGAAAACCATGGTTTGCAAGCTATGTCGATTGGTTTCCTTATAGAGGAAGAAACACCAATGATATGGAGAGGCCCAATGGTAACTCAGGCACTGGAGCAACTATTGAATGACACGCAGTGGCGCGATCTTGATTACTTAATTATTGACTTACCCCCTGGAACTGGGGATGTGCAGTTAACTCTTGCGCAAAAGATTCCCGTTAGCGGAGCAATAATAGTTACTACACCTCAGGATATTGCATTACTAGATGCTAGGAAAGGGTTAAAAATGTTTGAGAAAGTCGAAGTACCAGTTTTGGGCGTGATTGAAAATATGAGTATTTATATTTGCAGTAAATGCGGACAAGAAGAACCAATATTTGGTACTGGCGGTGGCGAAAATCTTGCAAAAGAAAGCTCTGTGCATTTGCTCGGCCAGTTACCATTAGATATGAGCATACGAGAGCAAACTGACAGCGGGGAACCAAGTGTTATTTCTCATCCCGAAAGCAGGATTGCAGATATTTATAAAGAGATAGCACGCACGGCTAGCGCAAGATTGGCAATGAAAGCTAAAGATTACAGTGCTAAGTTTCCAAAGATTGTGATTCAAAACGATTAATTTTATGTCAATAAAGTCTGATAAGTGGATTAGTGAAATGGCTGCGGAGCATGGCATGATTGATCCTTATGAATCTACGCAAGTGAAAAAAATTCAAGGAAATCGCTGTATATCATATGGTACTTCAAGTTATGGGTATGATATGAGGTGCTCAAATGAGTTTAAAATATTTACTAATATCAACTCCGCAGTAGTAGACCCTAAAGCCTTTAGTAATGAAAGTTTTGTTGATTATGTTGGCGATGTTTGCATTGTTCCTCCAAATTCCTTTGCCCTTGCAAGCACTGTTGAATATTTTCGAATACCACGATCAGTTTTGACTTTATGTTTGGGTAAATCAACATATGCGCGGTGTGGAATCATAGTAAATGTCACACCACTAGAGCCAGAATGGGAAGGGCATGTCACACTAGAGTTTTCTAATACGACCCCACTGCCAGCTAAAATTTATGCAAATGAAGGCGTGGCGCAAGTAATTTTCTTAGAGTCAGATGAAGTATGTCAAACCTCTTACAAGGATAGAGATGGTAAGTATCAGGGACAGGAAGGAGTTACTTTACCAAAAACTTAGCAATGTAAATGGAAAACTTTAATGTCATTTACAAATCTGTTCGTCGTTATGTAATATTTATTATTGGCGCGACAATCATTTTAATAGGTGTAGTAATGATTGCGACACCTGGGCCTGCAATTATAGTAATACCCTTTGGTTTAGCTATCCTTGCAACAGAGTTCATATGGGCAAGAAAGTTACTGAAGAAAGTCAAAAGCAAAGTTGCTGGATTGACTTCTGGCAAGAACGACAAATAAACTGAGTACTGAATAAAAAAAGAAAAGCTGCAACGTTAAGTCAGTAGAATTGTTCCTAACCCTAGGAAAACAACAAACCCAATGACATCTGTAAAAGTGGTTAATAACACATTTCCTGCTAGCGCAGGATCAACACCCAACTTACGTAAAATCATAGGTATGCTGACCCCAGCAATGGCAGCGAAAATTAAGTTTGCTATCATAGCCAAAGCAATTATTAATCCTATCGTATTGTCGTTAAACCATATCGCCGCAATGATCGCTACAACAGCACCCCATAAAATACTATTTAGCGCACTCACAATTACTTCTTTCGACATAAGTATTCGAGCGTTGCTTCGAGCAACTTGCCCTAGCGCTAAACCACGTATTACTAGAGTCAGTGTTTGCCCGCCCGCAATTCCTCCCATGCTGGCGACAATTGGCATTAATACTGCCAAAGCAACTACCTTTTGAATTGTGTCTTGGAAAAAACCGATGGCGACAGCAGTAATAATAGCCGTAAATAAATTAATACCAAGCCAGACACCCCTTCGTTTAGCTGCAGGTAATATTGGCGAGAAGAGATCTTCATCTTTTGCTAATCCTGCCATATGGTATACCGTATTTTCTCCTTCTTCTCTAATAATGTCGATCACATCATCTACGGTTATGCGCCCTAGAACACCACCGTCCTCATCAATTACAGCAGCTGACAATAAATCTCTGTCTTCAAACAAAGTGGCAACTTGTGCGGCTGGTGTTTCGGCATTTAAAGCTTTAATTGTTGTATCCATTAATTCAGAGACCGGAGTATTTGCTCCGCTCGATAGCAGAGCCGGTAGATGCAAAACACCTAAGTAATGCTCATTGTAGTCAACAACAATTAAACTATCTGTGTTACTTGGTATTGTTTCTCTTATTCTTAAATATCTTAAAACAACCTCTACTGTTAGATTTGCACGAATCGTTATTGCGTCTGTGTTCATGAGACCGCCAGCCGTATCTTCGTCGTAATCTAATATAGTTTCTATGCGTTGACGGTACTGGTAGTCCATTCCATCAAGTACTTGTTGCATGACCGTGTCTGGAAAATCTACTAAAAGATCTGCAAGGTCGTCGATATCTAGACCTTCTATTGCTGAAAGTAGAGATTCTTCATCCATTTCACTGATAATTCTTGAGCGTACCTCATCGCCCAACTCAAGTAATATTTCTCCATCTTGATCTCTATCCAGCATTGCCCAGACAATTGAACGTTCATTTTGCGGTAATGATTCGATCAGATCAGCTATTTCAGAGGAATGCAGTCCATTTATCATTAACTTGGCACGCATGGTTGTGCCTGCCCCCAGGGCACCAGAAATAGCTGCTAGCAACCGTTCTGCTTGCGGATTTTTATGCAGCCGTTCTGTTGGCGTATTTTTAGATGATGTTTTTGGCATATCATAAGAAATTGTTTAATAATCTTTAGGATATGCAAGTTTAACGGTTTGAGGGGCTCAAACCCAAGAAGAAATTTTAAAAAAAATAATTACTTGCCTAATTCTCTATGCCGCACACTGACTTCTAATTTTGAATTGTTGCGAAAATGTTCTACTAATTTTTCTACTAAATAAACAGATCTATGGTAACCCCCTGTGCATCCGATAGAGATATTTATATAACTTCTGTTACTTTCTACAAAATCCGGTATCCACCTATCTAAAAAAATTTTTATGTTCTCAAACATTTCTTCTACTTCTTTGTGTTTTTTTAGGAATTCAATAACTTTCTCATCTAACCCAGGCTTCCATCTCAGATCTGGCTCCCAATGTGGGTTTGGCAAACATCGAACATCAAAAATGAAATCAGAATCATGCGGAGTACCATGTTTATAACCAAATGATTGAAAAAGTAATGAAAC
>Ga0315338_1002072_pt1 | contig 21430 bp, 17 predicted proteins | sample ASW8metaG_FD_204518 | JGI IMG/M metagenome (GOLD analysis project Ga0315338, IMG submission 204518) | Ammonia-oxidizing marine archaeal communities from Monterey Bay, California, United States - ASW #8 | ecosystem: Environmental > Aquatic > Marine > Coastal | place: USA: California | collected... | reverse complement strand
GATTGTAATATGATTTTAGATGCCGAAGTTTTTGAGAGAGACAATCAAGTCTTTATGTCCAAAGTTTGTCCAACACATGGAGAAACTGAAGAGCTGTATTTCGGTTCTTATGATATGTACAAGAAATTTAGCACATATTGGGTTGACGGAAAAGGTGCACATGCACCAAACGTCATAATGGAAGACAAATGTTCTTGTCCAAATAACTGTGGACTTTGTAGTAATCATTTATCACATAGTGGACTTGCAAACATGATAGTTACAAACAGATGTGATCTTACCTGTTGGTATTGTTTCTTCTATGTTAAGAAAGGTCTTGAAGGTGCATACATGTATGAACCAGATCATACTCAAGTAAGAGCAATGATGAAAACACTAAGAGCAGAAAGACCAATTCCAGGAAACTCTATGCAGATTACTGGTGGCGAACCAATGCTTAGAGAAGACATTTCCGATGTTATTAAAATAATGAAAGAAGAAGGTGTTGATCATATACAGATGAACACAAATGGTATTAGACACGCAATGGATCCAGAGGCTGGACGTGAAGTCAGAATGGCTGGATGTAATAATCTTTATCTAAGTTTTGACGGTGTTACCGCAAGAACAAACCCAAAGAACCACTGGGAGATTCCATATGCATTAGACACTTGTAGAAAAACTGGAACCACTGTAGTGTTTGTTCCAACTGTAATCAAATCAATCAATGATCATGAATTAGGTGGAATTATTCGATATGCACAAAAGAACATGGATGTAGTTCATGCAGTAAACTTTCAACCAGTATCACTTACAGGAAGAATGGGAAAGACTGAACGTCTCAAATACAGAATTACTGTTCCAGATTGTATACAAAGAATTGAAGAGCAAACAGAAGGTCAAGTAACTGCTGATGATTGGTATCCAGTACCAAGCTGCATGCCACTAACTAATGTTATTGAAGCATTTTCTAGTAAACCAAAATACGAATTATCAATTCATTTTGCATGTGGAGCAGGAACATATGTCTTTGAAGATGCAGATACTAAGAAATTTGTTCCAATGACACGTTTCTGTGATCTGCAGGGTATGCTTGAATTATTCGAAGATAAGGCAGAGCAGATTCATTCTGGAGCAAACAAGTACTTTACAATGCTTGAGGTAGTAAGAAAACTCAAAGGCTTTGTAGATAAAGACAAACAACCTGCAGGCTTGGATTTGGCTAAAATGTTTAGCAGTATACTAATGAAGAGATCATTTGATGCTGTAGGCGGATTCCATGTTAAGGGCTTATTCTTAGGCATGATGCATTTCCAAGATAAATACAATGAAGATTTAGAAAGATTACAGAGATGTGATATTCATTATGTTACACCTGATCTCAGAATCGTTCCATTCTGTGCATTTAATGTCATTCCAGAATGGTATAGAGACAGAATTCAGAAGAAATACTCTATCACCGTAGAAGAATGGGAACAAAGAGAAGGAGTAAAACTCGAAGACGGTCTTTACAGAGGCCTTATGAGACGAGGTGCAGGTGACGAACTTGCAGCAGGTTGTGCAAAAAGCGAGATGTTCCATCAAGCAGAACAAGCAATGGGTGCTCAGTAAATAATTTTTTAACAGTAACTTAACTAATTGTTTTGTTTACGTGTTCACAAATAACTAAAATTTGTTCATCAGTCAGTAGTGGATATGACGGTAATGACATTACCTCCTTGGAAAATTTCTCACTGTTAGGTAATTTGTAACCATATTCCTGATAGATCGGCTGTAAGTGAATTGGTGTTTCATAATATATTGCCGAACCTATATCATTATCGGCCAATTTCTTTCGTATCTCATTTCTTTTTGAATGACGGATAACAATTTGATGATATACAGATTTTCCATTTTCATTTTCGGGCAAAATACAATCTTCAATCAGATTTTTTTTGTAGATTGATACGATTTCTCTTCTGCGTGAATTTTTTTCATCAAGGTGTTTTAGCTGAATTCTACCAATTGCCGCGTTAACCGTGTTTAACCTCATTGTAAATCCTAATTTGTCAAATTCATTTTTTGTTTTTCTACCATTATCCCTTATTGACTTTATTTTTAATGCAATCTCTTCATTGTTAGTTGATGTCATTCCACCATCACCACCAACCGTCATGTTTTTGGTTGGATAAAATGAGAAACATCCTACATCAGAAAGACTGCCAACTTTTTTGTTCTTGTATGTTGCCCCATGTGCCTGACATGCATCTTCAATAATGGGAATCTTTTGTTCTTCTGCAAAAGACTTTACAGAATCAAAATCACATGGATTTCCGTAAATATGCACAGGAATTATTGCATCGACACTTTGTGTAACACTATTAATATCAATTCCACCATCTTTCAAATTTATATCTGATAAAATTGGATATGCATTTACCATTCTAATACAGTTTGCTGAGGCAATGAATGAATTAGTTGGAGTTACAACCTTAGAATTATCTGAGATTCCAAGTGCCATTAGTGAAATCTGTAATGCACTGTTTCCTGAACTTACTGATACAGCATATTTTGTTCCTGTATATTCTGCAAATTCTTCTTCAAACTTTAAAACGCTCTCCCCCCCAACAAATGATTCATTTCTTAAAGCATGAATTGCGGCTTCTTCCATTTCACCAGTAAATTCTTGAACAAAAAAAGGAATTTTCATATTTTTTACCTATGAACCTAGTTTATTATTTTTAGTATTCAATAATTCCACTAAATCATAAGAAATCTAAACGATGCAAGTGTTTTTCAGAATTTTCTAAAGCTTTTTGCCAGTAACATTAATTCCACTCTCAATTTCATTAAAATGAACAATTCTTAATTTTGAATCTTTAAACCATTTTTTTACTTCCTTCTGATTATGTCTGTAAGCATATTCAGGAAAATACCAATCAAAATTTGTTGCGATACTTTGCTCAAAAGGAACATCATTTGACCACCAGCATTTGAGAAAATTCCAATAGATAAATCTCTGTACATCATAAGTTCCAGCCTTAATTTGAAGAACTGGAATATCTCTAGGGATGGTAATTGTTTTTTTAATTTTTGACAAGTTCTTTCCTAATAATGCCATATCTTTAGAAAATTTAATACATTGTTGTTCAGTCATTTTTACTGTAGATTTTCGTATGAAAGTATCTGCAAATTCACGTATAGGTCCTTTAATTTTATAAACATAAATTGAAATTATTCCTTTTTTTGCTAGAAGTTTTGTTAGCATCTTAAATGATCTCTCAGTATTTTTTGTGTGATGTAACACTTGATCTGAGCAAATAAAATCAAAAAAACCTTTCTTAAATGGAAGTTTTTGAATGTCAGCTTGTAAAAAGTGAACATTTGTAAGATTACCATATTTTTTGTATGCAAAAATTACACTTTCACTTGCATCAATAGCAAACACATTAGCTTTTGGATTTGATGAAAATAATTTTGCACTATTCCCGACACCTGTCCCTGCATCTAAAATTCTGGTACGTGTTTGCAAAAATTTATTGAAAACAGATGTTGTTTTCCAACCAAATCTTTCCAAAAACCATTTCTTTTGACCATTAAACCATTTTTTACTATGATATGTTTTATTGTAATTCTTCCATTTGGATGAAAATGAATTTTCAGTTTTTACAAAAATTTTAGATTTGTCTACAACGAATCTTGGAATACCATCTTTTATAGGAAATTTATGATTTTTTAAACAAATTAAATTACCAGTTAGAATTTCATCTGATCTTTTTTCTATTGATTTTACAGAAAATTTTTTACTACAAATCGGACATATTAGATATGGTATAAGAGTCTCTTTCAAACTTAATACAATAATAATCTAGGGAAATAAAAACCCGTAATATGAAAAAATTCATTATATAATAAAATATTTGTTATATACTGAGAACTGTATCATTTCTCATTTCTTTTGTAATAAAGATTCTATACCATATTTCACATGCAAGTAAACCTAAGAATTTATTGATATATCTTATATCAGAATCTTTGTTTAATACACTAAGATGATTTTTTATCCAGTCTTTATTGATCCATTCATCCTGTACAATTCTTGCATTATCTAGGTAGTAATCACATAACTTCTTACCTTGAGATTTCCAGAGATTTCGAGTATTTACCGAAAATCCTTGTTTCTTAGATGTAATAAGATTAGGATCAACATGTTTTGCTAAAATTTGTCTTAAAGGTAATTTGCCAATATTTTGTTTTTTGTCATACTTTAGTGAATTATTAAGATGAGGTGCATATGCAAGTAATTCATTAGATAATAGTGGACTTATTGCTTTCAGTTCAAAGTGTTTATGAAATTTAGAATTTAATGGTGTCCAATTGTAAAGTAGTTTCCCATTGATGTCTGCCAGAAATACTTGGTCTATAGGAGATAAGGAATTATCAAAGTAAGGAATGAGTTTTGAATAAATTTCACTCCATGAAAAATTAGCTTTGTTTCCAAATAAATTTTCTTGATCTGGAACCCAATCTCGCTCATGGCATTCTAAATACAACTTCGTTTTTTCTATGGGAGACATTTTTGATGTATAATTTAATAAAAATTTTTCATAACGAAAGGTATACCCTCCAAATAATTCATCTCCACCATCGCCAGACATAAGAGATTTTGAATACCGTTTTGCAGTTTTTACCATATGATACCAATGAGTATCCCAAAAAGGCATTTTGATTATACTGATTGCTTTCGGTAATTGTTCAAGAAAATTTTCTATTGTGATAATATGATGATTTGCATTGAAATTATTTGCAATAGTTGTGGCAATTTTTGTTTCATCAATACTGTCAGCAAATTTAACTGAGATTGCTTCAATTTGAATATCAGGTAATGCTTTTCTAAGTAACGCTATTACTAGTGTTGAGTCAACTCCACCACTTAATGCAACAGAAATTTTTCTCTCACTAACTTCATTTTTTATTGCCTTTAAAATCAAATCTTCTATATGTGCTAAATAGTTTGGAGTATTCTCAGGTTCAAAATCTTTATGAGTGTATTTGGTTCCATCTATTTCTAATGATGGGTGATATCTAAGACTAAGGATTTCCTTAATCATTATAGAAATATTATTCGAATCCATCATATTTCACCATTCTAAAGACTGTTTTAGTATTGTATTTTTATACAATTCGCAGCTTCATTGTTACTTAAGATTTAAAGATATGACTAGGTCAACAAGTTCGTGAAATTTGTAGTTACTGGTGGAATAGGATTCATAGGAAGTTATATTGTAAAACATTTGTTAAAGCAAAATTACGAAGTTACGGTAATTGATAATTTTTCGCGAGGAAGATTAGAAAATTTGGCTGGATTAGAAGAAGAAATTAACCTACAGAAATTGGACATCCTTGATTTTGATTCTTTAAAGAATGTAATCAATGACTCAGATGGTATATTTCATCAAGCAGCACTTACCTCCGTTCCTGAATCATTCATTGAAAAAACAAAATATCATAGTGTAAATGTTGTTGGTACTGAGAATATTTTCAAACTAGCAAAAGAATTTTCAATAAAGGTTGTGTATGCTAGTAGTTCAAGTGTATATGGTAATACAAAATTAATTCCTGTAAAGGAAGATTTTGGAAAAAATCCTATCAATCCTTATGGAATTACAAAATTAGATGACGAAAAATTAGCAGAAAAATATCATAATTTAGGAGTGTCAATTATTGGATTAAGATACTTTAACGTTTATGGTATTGGACAAACAAATGATTATGCTGGTGTTATAACAAAATTCCATGATTCTATTCAAGCAGCAAAACCTCCAATAATCTTTGGTGATGGTTCACAAGTACGTGATTTTGTTTTTGTAGAAGATGTTGCACAAGCAAATCTTCTATCAATGCAAAGTAATACAGATTTTGCATTTCTAAATATTGGCACCGGAATTACAACATCCATCAAGGAATTAGCGCATTTAATGATTCAACTATCAGGAAAGCCATTGAAACCTAAGTTTGATGATCTACCTAAAGGAGATATTATAGAAAGTCAGGCAGATCCTAATCTTGCGAAGAAAATGATAAACTGGTCATATGAGACAAATCTAGAAGATGGGTTAAAAAATTCTTTTTTCGCTTAGACAGAATCAACTTCGGAGTTAATTAGATCTTGATAAAACTTAACATATTTAGGAAGTAACACTTTCCACGTTAAATTTTTAATTACAAAGTCAAATCCTGCTTCAGTCATTCTCTCGGCTTTTTCTTGTATTTAATAATTGCATAGGTTCATTCACATCAACCAGCAAACCATTTTTTTCATGTTCAACTAATTCTGGAATTCCTCCAACTTTTGTAGCAATTACAGGGATTTTTAGGAAAAAGGCTTCTTTGATTACTTGAGGAATACTTTCCATTCTTGACGGTACAACAAGTATACTTGACGCTTGTAATTCAGACATAGTTTCTTTCCATTCTAAATTGGTGCAATAAACAACATTTCCATTTATTTTGGATTCTATATCTCTAAGAATATCTATACCTTTTTCATGACTATCTCTTCCAATATACACAATTTGATTTTCTTTTTTAGGAATGTTTGGAACATCATTAAATTTTTCAATATCTAACGGTGCATAGAAAAATTCAAAATCAACTCCTAATTTTTGTTTATATGTATCTCTAACTATTTTTGAATCTGTAGTTAATTTATCTGCCCATTTTAGAACTTTTGATTCTGTAATACTAGCAGCTAACGTTGTAGTATCTGAATGTAATGAATCTACTTGTTCAGAATACATTCCATGTACGGAAAGAACTTTTTTCTTAGCTTTAGTATATTTCATGGCAAAAGCCGAAGGAATATTGAAAGCATGGACTACATCATAATTATCTCCACCAATAATTGCTTTGAGTGAACTTATAACAGCAAAACTGGGATTTTTGAGTTTTTTAATAGGCAGATGTGGTGTATGCATTAGCTTTATGTCAAAACCATAATCTCTTAATTTTTCAGCAACTCTTGCAGCATGACCACCAATTCCACCGGTATATTTAGGCGCAATAAAAAGAATTTTCATTTTAATATTGATTGTTTTAGACACATCCTTTTAATGAATTAGTATTAGTTATTCTATACTCATAAAAGTGCCACATGTAAACAAAACTTGAATTCGATGAAAACAGCCATAGTTTTAGGAACCAGGCCAGAAATAATAAAATTATCTCCATTGATTAAACAACTCAATAAAAAATCTACCTCAGTCATTTTTACAGGTCAACATTATGATTACAATTTGAGTTTACAATTTATTCATCAGCTTGGACTTGCAAAACCTAATTACTCGATGAAAATTTCTCATACAAAACCAGTTTTACAGGTTGCTGACGTAATAAAAAAACTATCAAAAATTCTTGAAAAAGAAAAACCTGATACTGTAATAGTACAAGGTGATACTAATACTGTTCTAGCAGCAGGAATTGCTTCTCTAAAATTAAATATTCCTGTTAGTCATGTTGAAGCTGGATTACGAAGTAATGATTGGAGAATGCCAGAAGAGCATAATAGAATTGCGATTGATCATATTTCTGAATTACTTTTTACGCCAACAATGTCATCGAAATATAATTTAATTTCAGAAAAAGTCCATGGTAAGATCTTTGTTACAGGAAATACAGTCATAGATGCAATTAATCAGTTTACTAAAATCTCAAAAAAATATTCAAACCTTGATGTAGAAATTGATGATTATGTGTTGATGACTTTGCACAGATCTGAGAACGTAGATAAAAAAGTAATCTTATCATCAATAATTAAAGCGGTTATGGATTCAAATCAATACTTTATTTTCCCTGTACATCCTAGAACATTAAAGCGCTTACACGATTTTAATTTATACAACAAATTAAAGAAATCAAAAAATATTCTAATGCTTGATCCTGTTGGCTATTTTGAAATTTTAGAATTAATGAAGAATTGTCGCTTTATTCTGACAGATTCAGGAGGGATTCAAGAGGAAGCTACTGCGCAATCGATTAGAAAGAAAGTTGTTGTTGTAAGAAAAACAACTGATAGACCTGAATCTGTGTTAAGTGGGTTTTCTGAAATTGCAGGCACGTCTTACAAGGGTATTTTACGCACAATAAAGGAAAATTCCAAGAATGCAAAGATTCCATCCAAAAAATCACCATTTGGAACAGGAAATACAGCGAAATTAATTGTTCAACATTTGAGAGCGAATCTTTAAAATTATAAAATATATTATTCTATTTGATTCTAAGAGTTTAGGATAAAGAAAAATTATGGATGATATGTATGATGATGATGACATTCAAAGATTGTATAATGAAAAGTACTTTTCAAATCGTTCACGCTTTCCTATGTGGCAGAGAAGAGCAGAATTCATTATTGAAAAATTCCATCCAAAGACTGTATTAGATGTTGGCTGTGCTTATGGTGAACTTGTAAAGGCTCTTAATGATGAAGGTGTAGATGCATATGGCATTGAAGGTGCAGATTATGCAATAGCTAAATGCCATCCATCAATAAAATCAAAATTGTTCAAGGTTAATCTTAACGCAGATCCATTTCCATTTGCGGATAATACATTTGATGTAGTTGGAAGTTTTTACTCTGTCGAACATATACATAACATTGATTTCTTTGCAAATGAACTGTTTAGGACACTAAAAGATGAAGGATGTGCTTGGTTTCTAACTCCTAATGAAGGAGAAGAAGGTAGGTCAATAGTAGATGTATTTACTAATACATTTGAAGGCTGGAAAAAAATTTTTGAAAAACACAATTTTCGGGTCACCGAATTTAGCCCTCATGAAATGATGGCATTGAAAGGCAAGTTAGGTAAATTCAAATTTTATCGTCTACCAAAAACACTACAAAACGCTATTAAGAAATTAGCATATGATTATTCAAATAAGAAAATGAATGACACATCATTTATTCTTACTAAGAACTAGATGCAACATCCTCATATTCTTGTATAATTGCAGAAGCAATATGTGACCAATCAAATTTTGCTACCATATCCTTTGATTCTTGACCCATTTTTATGCGTGTTTTATTATTCTCTAGCAGAAAAATTATCTTTGATGCGAGTTCATCTTCATTTTCTATGAAATACCCATTTTTTTCATTCTCCAATACATCATTAGGCAGGGTGTTTGTCATTGCAATCACAGGTAAAGAAGAAGCCATGTATTCAAGTACTTTAATTGGTAATGCATTCTTTGTGACATCTGTTAATCTCAAAGGCCCAATTCCAATTTCTGCTTTTGCAAGATATTTATGAATTTCTTCTCTGTCGATCCAGCCTTTAAAATCTACATTTTCAGATATATTTTTCTGTATAGAAATTTCTTGTAGTTTTTCTAACTCTGGTCCAGAACCAAGTAATATTACTTTAGCATCGGGAATTTGCTTGATTATATTTGGTACAGCATTGAGTAACATGTCTATTCCTCTGTGATCATACATAGCTCCTGAGAAGATAATTTCTTTTGATCGTGTATTATCTGAATGGTAACGTGAAAGATCTACACCATTGGGTGTAATAGATATATTATTTATTGGGATAGTGTAGAAACTATTCACCAGATCTTTTGTATTTTGATTTGAAACTAGAACTCTAGTCGCATTTTGTAATGTCTTTGTATTATAGATTTTTTCAATTTTTCTTTGAATTGATTTTATACCTCTTGCTTTTTGATATACTGCATCATCAATTTTGACAATTACTGGAATTCCTAATTCTTTCCCACACGACACAGCAGCTTTTGGCACTAGATGAAATGGATGAAAGATTGTCAAAATAAACTCAAATTTTTCCTCCTCACCGAGTTCTATTCCTTTTTTTCTCATATTAGAAAAACATCTTCTAGATGCAATTTTTAAATTCGAACTAGATGGAGTTTTAACTTTAATCACATTTATTCTAGAATTAATAATCGGATTATATTCTGGTCCAGTCCATTCCAAATTTGGTGTTAGTATAGTTACATCATGACCTAGTTTTGCTAGTGTATTTGCTAATTCTACAATAACTACAACCCCACCCCCACTAATTGGTGGAAAATGGAAAACCATGAAAAGAATCCTCATTGAGTAGAACGTTTTAAGATAGCACAAAAATGTTATGATAGTATTGTCTGAATCTTTTGAGAGTGTGAAAGCCTGGTTATTAAATTCGAATTTGGTAATTCATGAAAAAAATGATGAGAATTGTGGTGGTCTCTACTCTTTTTTTGATGAGGATAAGAAAGAATATGGTTTCATATATCCTGAAATCACAGGGTATTTTCTTAGCACATTAAGATTTCTTAATTCCATAGAAAAAAATGATATTTACATTGATTATGGTCAGAAATCAGCTGAATGGTTATATTCCATATACGATAAACATGGAGCAATTATTCAAGGCATTTACAATCAACAACCAAAAAAACTTTCTTACTCATTTGATACTGCAATTTGTGCTAAAGGTTTACTTGATTATTACTCTATTTCCAATAATAAAAAATTTTTTGAGTTTGGTAAAAAATTAATTGACGAAATTATTGACGAGACAATACAACCCGATGGTTCTATTCTACCATATAGAAATTTACTAACTAATAGATTTGAAGAAAAAAAGGATGTTTGGTATATGCAATATGGCTGCTTACATATAAAAACTGTAATTCCTATATTACAGCTTTATTCAATAACTAAAGATAATAAATTACTAGAAAAGGCTAATTTAATTTGCAACTCCATTTCCAAATTTCAAAATTCTGATGGGAGCATATCACTTCATAATAAAGGTGGAGCAATTAACCTTCACACATTATGTTATACATTAGAAGGGCTGTTGTATGCATTCTTTATAACTAAAAATGATCAGTATCTACATAGTTCTATTCTAGCGATTGATTGGGCGATAAATCATATTGCTGTTGATGGTAGTATTGAGTTATGGTTTGAATCAAAACATAGATCTAAGGCAGCCTACCCTATGGCACAACTTATTCGATTAATGATACTTGTAGAAAAGATCTCTAAAAGTAACTACAAAAGTAGCTACCAAAAACTTCTTAGATCCCTCTTAAATTTTCAAGCTAAAAGTAGTCATCCTAACTCTAATGGAGGTTTTTATGAAGAAAATTATAAAACACTAATTGGTTGGAAAAGACGAAAAAGAATCAATTCTTGGACCTCCATGTTTGCTCTTCAGGCAATATTTTGGCATGAAAATCAGCATATTTCCTTTGATAACTCTATAAAATACCTCTTCTAAACAAATTTTTCCAATACCAACTAATTTTACATAGAATCTATCTTAATGTAATTAAAAAATCAACACGGTGATTTCCCTGCGCATTTTTTCCTAAATGTTTTTTTCGTATCATGAATCCTGCAGCATCTGCCATCTTAATTGTTGCTCTATTTTGAAAAATTTTTTTTAACAATTCTAAGCAAACTTCTTGGTAGTAATCCTTCCATTTTCCATTTAAAATTGCTTTTTTTGCTAATCCTATTCTAAATTTTACATATAGTTTTGCTAAAGGTTGAAGGTTAGGATTTAAATTTTGAAACCATGTATATTCCCAATAAGTTCTTGCCGAAGTGATATTTTCACCAAGAAACATTACTCCTTTTTTTGTAGTAACTCTTTCCATTTCCCTTAATGTCTTTTCCAGTAATTCTTCATCACGTAAATACATTGAAACACTATTCATTATTGTTGAATTGAAATAGTTTGGACGAAAAGGTAATGCATGAGTTGCTGCTTGAATTAAATGAATATCAGATTCAGAATTTTTAAGACTTTTCTTTAGCATGGATGAGGAAATGTCTATGCCAACATAGATTTTACATTTTGATCTAACATAACTTCCTAAGACATCACTACCACTACCAATTTCTAATACTAAGTCATCTTCTGAAATATCTATCCTGGAAATAATTTCTTCACATATTTCTGATGTTAATTCTTTTGGAAACCATTGTCCTGCAGCTGAAATTGGATTGTCCGTACCTTCTGCCCTATCATCGTAATATTTGTTAATCTTTTTTGTATAATCGTACGACATTTACTCATCCATTTCAGGTTCCTAGTGATAAAAGAGTAGTTTTTGAAGCCTTTATTTTTTGAAATTTATTTTGGCAATCATAAATAAATGGAATTTGCCCTCCCTCATAAATCTGATTTAGTCTTTTTTCCGTTTGCTCGTGATGTTGAACAACACACATACATTCTATTTCTCTAATTTTATCATCGTTCAAATTATCTAATGTAATGAATGTTTTTTCATTCAAATGGTTTTCAATTAAATATTTTTCTGTTAATGCATTGTTAAAAAATGGATCATATCCATACACCTTGAAATTTCTTTTATTCAATTCATCCATAATCTTAAAACTTGCAGAATCTCTCATATCTTCAACATTAGCTTTATAGCTTAATCCACATACTAGAATTGTTTTTTTCAGATTCATTCTAGAAGTTGTTTCTTCAATAGAATCACAGATGTATTTAGGCATGGATGAGTTAACTAACAATGCATTATAGATTGTTTCAAAATTAACTCCTTTCTTCTTTGCTGATTCTAGTAGAAATATTGGATCTTTGGGGATACAATGACCACCAGCACCAGCGCCTGGATAGTGTGGTAAAAATCCAAATGGTTTTGTAGATGCCGCATCAATAACTTCTTTCACACTAATTCCTAATTTATCACAAAGAATAGCTAGTTCATTTACAAGTGAAATATTCACTAATCTAAATGCATTCTCAAAAGATTTTACTACCTCAGCACTCATTGAATCTTTTACTCGAATTAAATTTCCTTTATTTACATTTTCATAGATTTTTTTTGCAATTTTGAAACTTGAATCATCTGAGCAAAAAATTACGCGTGGTATATTCTCTATTCCCCATTCCTTATTACTTGGATCTATTCTTTCAGGACAGAAACAAAGCCCAAAATCTTCTTTAACAGTAAAATTTTTTGATTCAATAATTTTTTGAATTATATCAGTTGTACCTACTTCAATACTACTCTCTAAGATTATAACATCCCCTTTTTTTGCAAATTCCAAAAAGTTTTCCACAGCTTTTCTAACAAATATGTCTGATTTTACATCATCCTGAGGTATAGGCGTAGGTACACAGATTATACCAATTTTTGAAAACTTTGATTCTAAAGGTGATTCAGACAAAAGTAGTTTTTTTTCTTTTCGTGACTGCAAAAATTGCTCTTTCAATGATAATTCTGAATCCATTAATACATTGTCTTTTAACCTCTCTATGCGTTTTGAATTAACATCTATTCCTATTACATTAAATCCTGAACTTGATAGTTTAACCGCTAGTGGAAAACCTACATATCCTAATCCAAAAATTTCTACAATGAATGAATTAGTCTCAACAGCGTTAAGGGTTTTTTCAAGATACATGTAATTTTCTACTTTTACGGTTCGTTTTTGAGTATTTGTATTTTGGTAACAATTTGTTCTTATGATATATTTTTAGATATAATTTCTTCGTAAATTTCGGCTTCCCGTTTCTCAATAATTGTAGAATCAAATTCTTTTGATTTTATAAGAGATTTTTTGGCTAATTCCTTTGCCTTTTCTGAATTATCCAAAATCTTTTTGATATTTTCGGAAAAAGAGTCTGGATTTGTATGTGAAAAAATTGCAGTGTTCTCAAGGTTATCTGAATAATTATGCTTAGGAAATGGTATTACAATTGGTAATCCTGCCGCCATTGCTTCAATAACTGGTATAGGAATTCCCTCCAATTCTGGATCATATGCTAAAGCAAAAACTTGTGCTGATTTGTAATAATCTTGAATGACATCATTTGGAATAGATTTTTTCATTAATACTTTCTTTTCTAAATTTAATTTTTTAATTAGATCTTGTAGTTCCTTATAGCGATCACCATCACCTATGATTAGACAATGTGCATCTATGTTTTGCATTGATTTGATTAGGCATTGATGATTTTTTTCCTTGATTAATCTTCCTACAGAAATAATTAATGGGCTTGGCAGTGATTTAATTATAGATGAGTTAGAAAATTTTTCACAGTTTACTTTATTATATAAAATCTCAGGTTTTTCATTTAGATGTTTTAATACATATGACTCTATAATTTTATAAACAATTGTAATTTTATTTGCCTGCTTCAATACAAAAGGTTCAATTAATTTTTCAGTATATTTTAGTGCAAGAAATTTTTTCAAATTCTTTTTCTTAACTAACTTTCTATTTTGGTCATATTGAGTATGTAAAGAAAGAAAAAATGGAATTCCTAATTTTTTTGAACATTGAGCAGCGAACCATCCTTCTAAGAGTGGATTATAAGCTCTTATAATATCAGGGTTAATTTCTTTAATTAGTGAAAGTATCTTTTCAAGAAATTTTCCACGATCCTTTAGATTAATTTTATCTACTGAATGAATTTTTAGTTTTGCTTTACCTACTAATTTTTGTACTTTTAATTCATCTATATCTTTTTGAGTAAATGAAATTATGTGAACCTCATTAAAGAAATTTTGAGGATTGTAATAGTTTTCCTTTATTTCGCCTTTTTCAAAATATGCTCTTATCGGATCATTTGGGAATACACATAATTTCATTATTAATTTAATTTTAAAATAATCATATCAAACTTAAACCTCACTGCTATATACTTGCTAAATTATTATATCTAGAATTTTTTTCATATGTTGTGATAACAATCAAAGAATCTAATCAGGCTGATGAGGATTGGAACACACGTCTGGTTCAATCTAAACTCGCTACTGTTTATCAGTCACAAGAATATGCTGAGCATATACTCCATGAGGGCCGTAAACCACATTTTCTTCAATTTTTAGATGACAAATCTATCAAAGGTCAATTATTGGTACAAACTACTAAAAGATTCAGAAATAACACCATTAAATCAAAAATTTTAAAAAATATATCCGCTATAAAGCAGGTATATTGCTATTGGGCTTACGGACCAATAATTTTTGATAAAAAATTTAGTCATGAGATATATTCTACACTAGGAAAATTTCTTAAAGAAAAAAAATTTGTTGCCTCTGGATGGCAAAATCCATTATGCACTAATGGGATAAAAGATCCAGATGATTATTTTCAATTAAAACCTTGGAGTACTTTTATAATTGATTTAACTCAAACAAAACAAAAAATTTTTGATTCAATAGATAATCATAGTGGAAGAAAAAATATTCGACGATCTTTAGCGAGGGGTGTTATTGTAGAACCAATAGATGATGATAATTATAGAAAGTATGCTGAATTGAGAGGTCTAGAGAAAAACCTCAATCTGACTAGTGATGAATTGGAAGATAGAATTGAGTGGTGGAGATCAGCAAAACGATTAGGCTATTCAGGATTTCTTGCATTAAAGAATAAAAAACCAATTGGAGGAATATTATTTTCTTCATTTGGAAAACATATACTAGAAGTTGGTATAGTTCGTTCAAGAGAAGATACTGTTAATCATTTTTATTCACAAGATTTACTTAAATGGAAAATAATTGAGTGGGGCATTGAAAATAAAATGCTATACTATAATTTATCAGGATTTAATCCAGAACCTCAATCTTCAAAAGAAGAAGGAATTCTTAGGTACAAGAAAAAATGGGGTGGAAAGAGATATGATTTTTCAAGACTATTTCTTAAATGAGACTTGATGACTATTTCTTAGGCACTACTACTCTAGATTTTTTATAATTCCGGATGATTGTATCAGGCTTCATTAATAATCTCATTAATTTGTATTTACGTTGATTGCTAACCTTGACAAAATGATAGTATGGTAATTCCTTACCTCCCCATTTTCTTTTGTATTTCATGATGCCCCCCCATTTTCTCTCATACTCTGCAAGACTATTACTTGCTTCTGGGGGTGCTTCTCCACCTGTAAGATCATACATTCTCATTTTTCTCTCTTTTGTCCATTTAATCGCGATCCAGGTTAAAATTGGACCACCTAAACTTGTAGCCTTAGAATACGAACTAAGTACCTTAATTGGAAGAACAATTTTATTAAAATGCATAATCTTTAACGCAGAAATTAATTCATCATTTTCGTATGCAAGAAAAATTTTTTCAAATCCATCATTAATTTTATTCCATTCCATCTCAAAAGTTGAAAGATCTAATTCATCTTTAATTCCTTTAGTTTTTGACCATTGGTTTTCTAATTTGAAATATTGTTCTAGTTGTTGTTTTGTTTTCAACTCCTCCACACTAATCCCCCTTTTTTCAGAACGTTTTACACCAACCCTCATGTACTTTTGAATCCCATACCAAATTTCATCCAATGATTTCTCCATATCAAATACAAAAGTTACAAAATTTTCAGATTTGTAATTATTTTTTTTGAATAGATTAACATATTTTTTATCCACACACATATCTTGTGGTGGAGAATATCCATCCACCAAAATTAAATCAAACTTTTTAATAATAATATTAATTGCATCAAAAAATGTTTTAAGAATCTCAACCCTTTCTTCTTTAGAATTAGAATAGATTATTGGACCACTTACCCATGTACCTCTGTTTCCCAAACTTGATATTTTGTCCATATATGACTTTAATTTTCTAGTTGAAAGTGAACTAGGTTTTGTTAATATTGATAAAGCTAATTGCCCTTTTACATTATCTTTTTCATCAGTTATGTAAATGAAAATTGGAAATCTACTCTTATCTGTTTTAAGAAATTTTGTTGATTGATAAAATGTAGAATAATCAGAATTTAATAGACATTCATCCCATTTGGCATCTGGATTTTTTTCGAAAATTTTGAATTTTAACATAATTACACCTCTAGCTTTATGAGAATTAGCCTATTTTAACATCATAATTTTTTGATTAAAATTACTTAAGAATCAATTGTACTAAACCTATAACTTTGAGACCGCTTTTATTCACAATAAAGTGGTTAAATGGGTTGAGTGAAATTCGAGTTACTTATTCAGGATTAATTTCATTTGCCACGCTTGTAGTCAGTATAATCACTGGCACAATTTTTACTATTATTGTCACACGTAGACTGGATCCTGATGATTTTGCAATATGGGCTTTGATAGGAAGTTTATTTGTGTTTGTTATGATTTTTGATCCCATTTCATCATATTGGACTAACCGGCAAGTTGCACGAAATGAGCAAGTAGCTGTGACAGCAGTTGGAACAAACTCTTTGTTTTCTGTTTTTGGTATTATTATCTATATTGCAATAAGTGTATTTTTAGCCTATACATCTGATGTAGATCTTGGAATTTTATTATTTGGGGCTTTAATGATACCATTTGTTTACATCATTAAAATTCTGAGAGCCATCACAGGATCCTATAAGCCACAAGGAAATGGTTATTCATTATTAATTTCAGAATTTACAAAAATTCCAATCGGTTTGGCTCTTATCTATTTCCTAGATATGGGAATAATAGGTGCCATAACTACAACTATTTTAGCATCTAGTACTCAGTTGCTATTTTATTTTTACTATATTAATAATAAGTTTCGGGAAAAATTTTCCCTACAAGTTTTAAGGAGGTGGTTAAAAAATTCTTGGTTATCATTTTACAGTGGGAATACAGGACGGCTTTCTGAATTAGATGTTGTATTTTATTCTAGTATATTTGGTAGTATTGGGGGTTTAGCATATGTAGGAGTATCAAAAACTATGGGAAACCTTGTATCAATGACATCATATCTTTCCGCAGGATTATTTCCAAAACTGATAGCTACCAAAAAAGAAGATTTTATTATATTATCATTAAAACGAACAATGTTTTTCAGCATACCATTACTTTTCCTGGTTTTAGTTTTTTCTAAACCAGGATTATGGATTCTCAATCCTGTGTATATTGATGGTGCATCAATTGTTATTGTTTGGGCGTTTGCTCATTTTGTGATGGTGTTTCTCAACATTTTTTCTAGTGCATTAACAGGGTTAGATGCAGTTGATGAAAAGAAAAACCCCACATTCAAAGATTTTCTTAAAAGCAGACTGTTTTTTGTTCCTACAATAGATCATATTTTCAGAATAATTTATCTTGGAATATTAGGATCATTCTTTGCTATCTCTATTTTTCTAGAATTATCTGTGATCGATACTATTTTTCTTTGGGGTGTTGCAGTATTAATTACTAGCATATCTATAATGACTATTTATTATAAGAAATTAAGAGCACAGATTTCGTTTAAGTTTCCATCTATTATTTCACTCAAGTATTTATTGGTTGGAATTGGTTCTAGTGTTCCAACCTTCTTACTAATGGATAGATTTTTAGAATATCACGAAAGTATTTTTGAGTTTTTTCCTCACCTCCTACCCTTCTTTATTCTACAAGTGGGAATTTATCTAATAGTCACTATAGCATGTGATACTGAAACAAGAAATTTTGTATTAAGTATACTAAGGGAAATAAAGAGATAGTATGTCTGATAACCAACTTGAAATTATTTTTGGAAAAGAATCTAAAAAATTAAAAAATAAAATTTTTGTTAGGGATGAGGACTTTGAAACTTCACGTGGGGAGGATTACAAATTAGCAATTGAATTTTTAAAAGATTTTAATAAAAAATCAATCAACGGAAAAACCATCATGGAGTATCTTTATTTTAATGATGTCTCTTATTGGTGGTTTATTTATCAAAGTCTTGTTCCTGAAGTAAAAAATCAAATTAACTTCATTTCTAATTTCTTAAATTTTTTAAAAACCGTGAAACCATCTAAAGTAAAACTAGAAAATAATTTTGAACGATTTGAAATAATAAAGCAGATTTGTAATAAGCTGAACATTGACTTTTCATATTCAAAATTTAGATTATTAAGGTATAACTCAAAAATAAAATCGAAAAATTCAATCCAAGAAAGAAGGTATAAGAGAATACATGAAAAAAAAATAGAAACTAGAAAATCTTTAGTTGAAAAAAACTATAATTCCATTCCTGATTTTTCTAACAAAATACTTTTTACAGTATCAACAAATTTTAGAAGACTAATTTTTGATTTTCAAGATGCAACTTTTAAGCGTGGAGAATTTCTTACATCAAATTTGTTTGATATGTTTGATCACAGTGAATTACTTGGAATTGATCTTGATTATACTTTTCAAGGTACACCATCTGTTCTTAGAGAAAGATTTTCAGAAAGTTTTTCTTGGATACCATTAGAAATTATTTTAACAGATAAAACTAGAAACAATACAGAATTAATTCAACAATATAAAAAATTAATTGCAAATTCTAACTTTCAAAATTTGTTTTCGTTTATGGGAATAAAGTTTTGGAGTAATTTAGAATTCTTCTTTGACAAAATGTACTTTACTCCATTTTTACCATTTTATTCATCACTCGTACAATCTATTTTTAAGCAGTTTTCTACTTCAAAACCTAAATCAGTCTTTATTCCATATGAAACTGGTTCTTTTGCATTAGCAATAATATCTGCATGTAAAAGTTTGGGGATTATAACATTTGGTATACAGCATGGACATATCTATCAGTATAATCCAATGTATTCTTATGGTGAAATAATATCTAAATCAAATCCATATGGATTTCCAATACCAAATTATCTTTTACTTTTTGGTAATTCAACAAAAAATCTTCTAGTTGATAATGGATACCCTGAAGAAAATCTAATTGTTTTTGGTAACCCATCACTGTTTAATTTAAATGACTTTCAATCAAAATTTGATTTAAAGAAATCCTTAAACAAATTTTCAATACATAGTGACGAGCATGTAATTCTATTTACCACCGGTAAATTACAAAGAGCATACCCTGAGGTCGGCAAATTTGATTATGATGAAAAAATCGCTGAAGAATTAATCAAAAAATTTGGCAATAATGGAAATTACAGAATTATAATCAAACCTCATCCCACTGAAGAAAATATAGATATCTATGAAGAATTAATTAAAAAAAATTCTAGCAAAAATGTTATTATTTCTCAAGATAACATTTTTGAATTAATTTCATTATCTTCAATTATAATTTCTGTTTTTTCTACTACTATGTATGATGCATTGTGTTTTGACAAACCTGTAATGAGAATAAAATTTTCTGAAAATGAGCGACAAGTAATTGATTTATCTCAAATAATTACTACTTCAACCTTAGAAGAAATGTCTAGTAAAATTGTAGATTTATTAGAAAATTTTGACCCTCAGGCATTCTCAAAAAAATCAAAAGAATTTATCAAAGAGCACTTTGGATTACCTGAAGAAGAACCAGAGAAAATATTAAAATCTTTAATTGATAAATAACACTTAGTTAATTTTTCATATCTTGAATTACTAAAGGATATACCTCTTCAAATAGTCTATCAGCCACAATTTTATTTCCACCATCTGTCATATGAAATTGATCCCAGTATATTGGGATTGAATAATTATCAAAAATGTCTCTTACATCCGAAACATAATCACAATGTTTTGAAAGTTCTGGTAATGATTCTGCAAAACCTGCCAAGTTATCCAAAGTTCTAAATTGATGTTCTGTCCAGCGATCTACAAATTGTTTCTCACCAGCAGTCAATTCCTTATTACCAGTACCCAATCCAGGCTGAACAAATAATGCAATTTTCACATCTTTATCATTTAAATCTCTACACAAACCCATCCACCTATTTTTCCATTCGGATACAACGTTTGCTGTTGGATTAATTTTTTCAGCAAAATTTTCTTCCTTATATTGCTCTGCAAAGAAAATTGAAAAAATAGCAAAAGGTGTTCTGTATTGTGGATAATTTCTAAATTTAAAGGATGATTCTTCTTCTTTAAACTCTTGAACAGATTTGATTTTTGGTTCTGGAATGTATAAATCAGCATCATTTGCACCTCCATAATTAATTATTAAATCAGGCTCAAATTTCATTAGTTTGTTCTTTATGTGATAAACTTCAGTAAAGGAGTATAGACTATTTACCCCTGCATTAATCACATGAACATTCATAGGCATATTTTTTTCATTGAATTTTTTTTGAATAAATGCAGGAATTGTTGTATCATCTGATGATGCACCATGACCAAATGTGGTAGAACCACCTACAATGATTATTCTGTAAGTGTTATCCGGTTTATCCATTGGAAATTCAGGACCTCTGATTCCATAACTATTGGTATTTATTGTGACTAGGTGCTGATCAGGTTTGTTTGAAACAACGTCTGGATCAATAAATTGTAAAAATCTAACGTCTAAACAAATTTGTCGCACTGAGAAATAATTCATATCTTCATATGCATCAGACTCGGATGGATTACATCCTAACGCAAAGAACTCCCAGCCTCTAACAATTCCCTCTACTGCTGCTAAAAAAATAAGAATTATTACAATACCCATAACAAACTGCTTTTTTACAGAAACTTGGACTGACATGATTCTATCCTTTTGTAATTAAATAATTTCCCATAACAAGTGCATCCATATCTGTTT
>Ga0315338_1002071_pt1 | contig 21433 bp, 12 predicted proteins | sample ASW8metaG_FD_204518 | JGI IMG/M metagenome (GOLD analysis project Ga0315338, IMG submission 204518) | Ammonia-oxidizing marine archaeal communities from Monterey Bay, California, United States - ASW #8 | ecosystem: Environmental > Aquatic > Marine > Coastal | place: USA: California | collected... | reverse complement strand
TCCGTTTTGCCAGCAAAGTCCATAGCAAGGCCGTCCATTATGTGGGCAGCATGGAGGAAGTGGCCTGCTCCACACCGGGCTGGATTTTGGCCCAAGCCGCACGGGTGGTTGGCACGCCTTTGGCGCCTCATCGCGGTCGGAATGTCCCCATGGATGTGAAGGTCTTCGAAGATAAGAAAACTGGCGGCACGGTGTGGGAGCGGGTGTACTACTTCAAAAATCGCCGCCCGCTCACCGTGCGTTCAACCAAGCATTTCACGGGTAAAAGCTTTCTGGTGGAATGCGTTGGCGGCGGCATTGGCATGAAGCTCGATGTCTATGAGCAAGACCATAAATTGCATTTTAAAAGCACGCGTTATTTTTGGCAGATCGGCGATGTCCGTTTGCCCTTGCCCCATTTCATGACCCCAGGTGTTGCCCGTGTCACTCACACGGACGAGGGGGGCGGGCTTTTCCGCTTCACCATGACGATCGAGCATGCGCTGTTTGGGCGGATGTTTTATCAGGACGGGGTTTTTCAAGAGGAGACAGCATAATGGAAATTCTTCTTATATTATTTGCCGTTCAAGGCCTGATCGGCGGCGTCGACAATCTCTGGCACCATGAAATCACTCAGAAGCTCTCCTCTAATCCGGCGGCGCGGAACGAGCTTGCCCTGCATTCCGTGCGCGAACTGATTTATGGCGTGATTTTCTTCACGCTTGCCTGGGTGAGCTGGGAGGGGTTCTGGGCCTATCTGCTTGCCCTGTTGATGGCTATCGAAGTTGTCGTAACCCTCTGGGACTTTGTGATCGAAGATCAAACCCGGGCCCTTCCCCCATCCGAGCGGGTTCTGCATACAATTCTCGCCATAAACTTTGGCGTCATTCTGGCTTTTTTCGCGCCGATCATCATCGGCTGGGCCACCGCGCTTACCGCCTTCGTACCTGCTGATTATGGGCTGCTTTCCTGGATCATGACAGCGTATGGCATTGGTGTGTTCGCCTGGGGAATTTATGATCTGTTCATTGTCCAGCGATTGAGTACACCGGACTGGAAGCGGGCGCCTATTAAACGAGGCCAGCGCGAAAACGCCAAGACACTCCTGATTGCCGGGGCCACTGGTCTGATCGGCACCGCCCTCACCCGGAAGCTGGTCGAGCGCGGCGATAAAGTGATAGTTCTCAGCCGATCACGCGCTAAGGCTGACTATAAATTCGGGCCGCAGGTTAAAATCGTGACCTCACTTAATGAGATCAAGGCGAGCGATCCCATTGATGCCTGTATCAATCTCGCAGGCGAACCAGTTCTGGGCGGCCTGTGGACGGCCAAGCGCAAGGCAAAGCTACTTGCAAGCCGGATTGAAATGACGCGTGATCTTGTCTCTCTTGGCTGCCGTCTTGCCAAGCCTCCTGAAGCGTTGATTGCGGCTTCCGCTATCGGCTATTACGGTCCGCGCGGGGAAGAGGAACTGACCGAAAAAGACCTGCCGAGCGATCATTTCATGTCGGAGCTCTGCGTAAAACTTGAAGCAGAAGCCATGACCGCTACCAAGCTTGGTATGCGGGTCAGCATACTGCGGATCGGTTTGGTTCTAACCGCAGAAGGGGGTGTCTTTCAAAAGCTCGCTCGCCCTATCAAATTTGGGCTGGGTACCGTTCTAGGTCGCGGTGACCAATGGATGTCCTGGATCCATCGAGAGGATTTATTGAACCTTTTCCTGTATGTTCTTGATCATCCGCAAGTAAACGGTCCTGTCAATGCGGTCGCTCCCAATCCTGTCCGAAACCGGGATTTTACCAAGAACATTGGGTGTTTCCTCAAGCGGCCTGTTTTCCTAAATGCTCCAGAGTTTCTTTTGCAGCGTGGCCTTGGAGAAATGGCGGATTTGCTGATTAGAAGCCAGAAAGTACTGCCGAAACGTGCAGTTTCTTGGAAGTTCAACTTTACATATCCGACCTTGCAAGAGGCTCTCCCGGAGCTGACCGGCAGATTAGCTGTGCCAGTTTCAGAGGAGAAAGACTGTACGCTCTATTACAATGACATCTGCCCAATTTGCAGCGCTGAAATTGATCACTATAAATCCGTCTGTGAAAAACAGGATATTGATATCAAATTTATCGGTGTCCAGGGGCCGGACCCTGATTTAGCAGATTATGGACTGACCCGTGATGACCTGAAACGGCGGATGTATGTCACCGGCCGTGATGGGCGTTTGAAAGCCGGGACTGCGGCTTTTAAGGAAATCTGGTCCCGCATGCCACAATATCGCTGGGCGGCGCGGGCCATCGATAACCCGGTGATCAACGCTTTTGCAACCTTTGCATACGACGGTATCATGGCGCCGCTTTTGTATCGCTTCTCTAACTATCTGGAAGGCCGAAAGGCAACTGAGCCAAACAGAGCAGCAAAATCGAAACGGACCTGACAAATGATGTATATCCGGATACCGCCGAAGTAGCTTCAGCGCTTGTTTCGACTCTAAAGCTTGTCGCAGCGAACCGCTAACGGGCAGTGTCAGAAATTGGATCTAGGCAGATTTTCGGCCTGCTAATACCAATGTGACCATGCTTGACGATGGCCGCCGGGCGTCCTGCTGATTAAGACTTGACTCTCTTCTTTGCATTATCTTATATTTTGCAACGTAAAGTAATTTGCTTAAGAGGAATATTATGCGAGATATTGATCGCGCGTTGTCAGATATATCGGATATTCGCAACCAGATTGCGGCCACAAGGCTGTTTCAGGGCTTTGGTCCGGCTGTAATAGCCGTTACCGCTGGGTTTGCTCTTATTGTGGCGGGCTTGCAGGTCGCGTTGCCAGATGTATTCGCGAACACACCTTTTCGGTTCTTTGGAGTCTGGACCGCGACTGCGCTAATTTCTATAACTCTGATCGGGGCAGAGATGTTTGCAAGGTCTCATCGGCATCATGAAGGACTGGCGGATTCCATGGTGAAGAATGCCGTCGAGCAATTCATACCAGCTGGCTTTGCCGGAATGGCGCTTGCGCTGGTATTGTTCCAGTTCTCGCCAAATGCTGTATGGCTGTTGCCGGGTCTGTGGCAAATATTAATTGCCCTTGGGCTGTTTTCTGCGTTGCGCTCACTACCAAGAAGCGTTGTTCTGGTGCCTGCCTGGTATCTTGTTGCTGGCCTCGCCGCCATAATTTATGGCAGTGCGGGACAGCAGGCCACACCTTGGATGATGGGATTGCCCTTTGCCGTTGGTCAAGCACTGATGGCCGTCGTTCTCTATTTTGCGGAAGGGGGTCGTAATGGCAATCGAACATAAAGATGCCCCTTATGCCTATGAAGGCCTGGATCGAGTTATTCATGAAAAAGCTCGTTTGGGACTTCTGACTTCGCTGATGACCCATCCCAAAGGACTGGCCTTTGCCGAATTGAAACAGCTCTGTGGCCTGACTGATGGAAACCTCAGCCGTCATCTAAAAATGCTACAGGAAGCAGGGTTGGTTGAGATCCATAAGGGGTATGAAGGCAACCGCCCTCATACAAGTTGCAACATTACTGCTGAGGGACAGAAGCGCTTCCTCGACTATGTCGCTGTTCTGGAGCAGGTGGTCCGCGATGCTGCCGGACAGGAAGAAAAGAGTTTAGGCCCAGGCACCACCGGATTAAGACCTGCATAAAAAATTTGAAGGATAACTTTATAATGCAAAGTACTTTTCAGAAATATTTATTGAACAATATCGGTGCAAACCCACCTCGGCGTATCATTCTAAAGAGCGTACGCGAGACACTTCGTTCAACATTGGCTTTTCCAGAAAAAACCACCCTCTTCGGCCCCCTTACAACCCGTCTAATAAGGCGAACGCTCTTCTTGTATTCGATCTGCTTCGGAATTGCCGCTCTTACAGCCTTGCTTGCTACGGCCCCGGCTGTCCAGGCATTTGCCATGGGGTTGATGATCCCAGGTGGAGGCTTTCTATTAGCGGCGGGACCAGAAAACACTGCGCAGGCCCATGCTGTATTCCTTTATGTAATGTCAGTTGGATTTTTCGCCATCGCCCTTTTCCTTTGGTTTGCGACGGGAAATGTACTGGCCCCCATTTTGGTCTGGTTGAGCACGGCATTCGGGGCCAGCGTATACTTTTGGGGGCATGGCGAAAATCAACAGATTTGGAATTTCGCTTTTAACGGTTTACCGCTTCTCATTCTAACACTCATCATCTTTTTAGGGGCATGTCTTTTCGTCGCTGGGCGGCAGGGGCTTAAACAGCGCGAAGTACTAAATAGCTACCTGCGTTCGTCTGAAATTGTTACGCTTGTCGACAATGATACCTCACAAGTGCAGGACGATGAACTGACGCTCGAAGAGCTGCAATTGCAAAGGTTGCTTCTTGATAGAGCTCTACAGCCAGTCGAGGACTTTAACGGATTTGAATGGTTGGATCAGTTCCAGACGGCATCCGTTCGGTATCAGCTCAATTTCACTTCCTATGCACTCTCAATGGTGCAGGCTCGGTTTTTACCTGCTTTCGCAGGATATATGCAGAAAGCACAAAAGAACCTGATTGCCAAGCAGCAGGACCCACGGATCTGGGGTTACTGGAAATGGGAAAATATGTGGGGGAATTTGCGGCTCAGTGCTGACCCTATCTCGCGGGATAACATTATGTTCTCGGGGTTTGCCGCCGCACAAATCGCCTACGCCAATAACGCTACTTGCATCAGGCAGTCTCAAGCCAATCGCCTGACCTTCGCAAATCCAAAAGGAGAGGATTTCTCTTATTCTCAAGACGAATTAATCAGGGTTCTGGTTAATCAATACGAAAACGCCCGCTATGGTCTTCTGTCATGCGAGCCGAACTGGGTTTATCCGCTTTGCAACTTTATTACAGTGACAGCAATCCGAGCCCATGACAATGCAAACGGAACAACATATTGGCCTGAAATTGCGGATGGATTCCGCAGGCATCTTGAAAATGAGTTTGTAACAGCTGCTGGTCGTCTCGTTCCGCTTCGGTCCAGCTATACCGGACTTGCTTTTCCGTCAATGGGGGGTGTCATGATGCAGGCCTTTCCCTGCTACTTTCTGAATGCCCTGTTCCCTGATATCGCGGAGCGACAATGGCAGGTTTTACGTCGGGATATGAAGGGGAAAGATTGGCGAAAGGCAGCCTGGCCAATTGACATTGGGAATTACACTTTCTCCCGGGCGACCAGTTACGCGGCGACTGCCGCCGCTGCCGGGGAAATAGGGGATGACGAAATCGCATCAATAATGCTGGATCATCTAGAAGAAGATCATCCGTTTATCTTGAAGGAGGGCGTTGCCCATAGACCAGCGGCCTCCCTATGGGCACATGCAATCGAGCTTATAGCCCGATGCGGCCAAAGAAATGCATTTCAACGGTTGGTGACGATGCCAACAGCTCCCATGAATGAACAACCATATATTGTGGATGCAGCCTATCCAGAAGTCCTTGTTGCCAAAGCTAAAAATGAGAGAAATAAGCTTGAAGTTGTCCTCTACCCTGGAGGCCGATCTGGATTCAAGGCTATAATCGTCGCGGGCCTCGTCCCCGGACGGGAATATACGTTACGGACCAATTCAGAACACTCCTTCCATGCAGATGGTGAGGGGAGGGCGTCCCTCAATCTACCAGTTCATGGTCGAACCGTCTTTCAGATTGCTCGAAAATCATGAGGTGGGCTATGATATGTTGCGCAGTAATCGCGGCCTCGATTGCGGCTGTCTTATGGCTGGGACGAACAATTGTTCCAGGCCTTTTGATATCTGGAAACGGCGCGCTCGCCTGGCGGCCAGGTACTGACGTGTCGCGCGCAGAAATCTTCGGAAAATCAACACCATTTTCATGGAGTGCACGGGCAAGAAGTTTTATCTATGCCTTCAAAGGTATTGGTTTTGTTATAAAAAATGAGCATAATGCCTGGATCCATATCGGTGCGTCTGGCGTAATAGTGACGGCGGGTATGCTCCTTGAAATCTCCCTCCAGGACTGGATCTGGCTGCTGCTCCTGATCCTATGGGTCTGGTTCGCGGAAATTATGAATACCGCATTCGAGCATCTGTGCAACGTCGTATCTCCGGAGAAGAATGAGTCAGTCCGCATAGCCAAGGATGTTGCTGCCGGTGCGGTTTTAATCAGCGCTGCAGCGGCGGCCCTGATCGGAGCCGCAATACTAATTCCGTATATCTTTGGAACTGGTGATGCGTTGGCCATGGGTTCGGCGATCTGCGGAAGATTGCCACCTGGCTGACTATCGTGAATGCCCAAAGGAAGTAATAGAGTAAGTGGATCAAAAACACGAAGGTAGGAAATATTGTATGATAATTCCATTAAATAGGGTTTTCCGCTTGCACGATGATTAACCATGTGTTTACCATAAAAGAAATCGTGAAGGTTGTGGAAAGCAGATTTAGCGTTTCATTAGGGATACGTGCTGTGAAAAGAACTGTAATTATCGTGTGCCTTGTGTTTGTTGGTGTGCTGATCGGTATCGCTGCCTTGAACGTATCTGGGGTGTGTTTGAGTAGTTCGGGCACCAAGTACGAGACGGATGATGAAATAGTTAACGTGGCAATAGAATCCTTCATTTCATGGCAAAGACCCAGCGGTTGGAGGGATGATGTCCAAGTGGGGCCATCGGGTCATCAACTCTGGATAAGAACCTTTATTCATAATGACGAAAATTACCGCAAATATGAATATGGCGAAGCTGACGACTTCAGGCGGGCCAATCCAGATTGCTGTTCAATAACAAAAATTGGGAAAAAAGGAATTAAACCTTCCTTTTTTGAGCGTATTTTCGGCGAATCCGAGAAATTCGTGAGAATTGAGTATCACGGGCTGGATCGCCTGCCTGACGGATCGAGCAAACCATTTACAATAATATCGTACTACGTGGTGTCAAATTGCGGAAAGCTTTCGTAATGGCAGCCAGTAAGAAATTTCGGGCAATCCATATTTTGACAGAGGGATAGAAATGACATCGCAAATTGGTCTTAGTGCGGAAAAAATCACGAGTTACTATCTATATGGCTCTGAAGAAAAGCCGGGGGATTTGCTTGATCCCAATATAGTTGAGCCTCGGCCAGAGCCGTTGGTTACAGTCGATGTTAACGAATATATGACGAATGGTGCTGGTCGCTTTGCCTCGCCAACATTTTTTCCAGTTGTCAAAATATTCTTTGAAGGCTTTATTGATGTGCCGCCCAAAATCAACCCTAATACGGGGGCTATTGAGCCTTATTCTGAACCCGAATTGGCGGCATTATTTGGTGTGCGTGAAGATATCACTATTCAGCAAACATTATTTGAAGACAATAATAATGACTTTGCGGAAAGAGTATATATCTGGAATGCCACGGCCTTCGATATCGTAGATGATGCTCAATTCTGGGTTTTGCCGGACGGAACGAAATACATTACAGATTTTGCGGTGAGGCCGTTTTCCAATGACGGTGTGGAAAATTTCGATTTTGAAAGCGATAGTATCATTGCCATTCTTGGGAACCCTAGCCTTGAACAGGATATAGATCCAAGCGGAATTGGCACCAAGGTAGAAATTGGATTTACCGGTGATTTGGATATTACCGCTCAATATAGTTTGTCAGACTATCAAAATGATAAAGCAACCGCAGTCTATTCAAGTATTTCTAGCTTGGCCTCCGTAAAGTCCGCGATAGACGGTTTGGTGCAAGAGTTATTTGATAACGGGGTTACCAAATTCATCTCGGATGGCAAGGCGGTTGTTTTTGGGAACCTTGAAGGCGAGACGGTCAACCTTGAGACCAAAATCAACGAGTTTCATTTGGACGCAGAAAAGAATGGGATCATCTTTGTCGGTTCGGACAATGCTGATAAAGCGAATGTATATCGTGCCGATTCCGTTTTTTACGGGTTTGATGGCGCCGACGAGTTGAACGGGGGCTCTGGCGACGATGAGCTCTATGGTGGTGATAAGGATGGTCTGGATGATGGGTTTGCGGACACGCTCGCTGGTGACCGTGGCTACGACACCTACCACGCCAACGGTGGCGATACGGTTACGGATTCCGATGGTAAGGGTAAGGTTTATTTTGACGGCATCCTGCTGACGGGCGGCAAGCTCAATTGTATTGACGGGGCAAACAAGAGTGATGCTGAGAAGGAGTGGATAGGCTCCAACGGGGAGGTTTATACCAAGAGCGGCAGCGGTTTGTCGGTTGAGTATAACGGCAAGACCCTGACCATCGCCGACTGGAATAAGGATGATCTTGGCATTGACCTTGAAGAGTCAGATCCCCGGGATGGTGATCACTGCGATCCGGTGCCGGACAGTTATGCGTCTCCGCTTGTACTGGACCTGGACGGAGATGGCATTGAGCTGATCGCGTTGGATGACTCGGTGGCGTTTTTTGATATTGACGGGGATGGCGCAGCTGAACGGACGGCGTGGGTTAGTGCGGATGACGGGATACTGGCGCTGGATCGTGATGGTGACGGCGCGATCACTGGAGCTGGTGAGCTGTTCGGGTATGGCGAGACGTATTCCTATGGCAGCGTGAGTAGTAGAAGTGGTTCCGATTTTCAAGGGCCGGGTGAGATTGATATTCGCTATGATAGCGGCTTCGATAAACTGGCAGAGCTGGATCTGAATTCGGATGGCGTGATCGATGCCTCCGATGCGGCCTATACAGATCTTCGGGTGTGGCGCGACCTGAACGAAGACGGCAGTTCAGAGGAAGACGAACTGTTCACCTTGGCGGAGGCCGGCGTGGCCTCTATCTCCCTTGCCTCGGCGGCCGTGAGCGAAACCCTCGCCGATAGTCTGGTGACGGACACCGCCCTTTACACAACCACCGAAGGCGTCGAGCGTGACATCTCCGATATCTGGTTCCGCTTCAACCAATATGACGTACGCTTCGATGACCCCGAAGATATGGACCCGACCCTGGCGGCCTTGCCTGAACTCGGCGGCGCAGGGGCCGTGAAAGACCTCAGGTTGGCCATGGCCGAAGATCCAGGGCTCCGCGCGCTTGTAGAACAAGTGACAGCATTTGATGTTGCAGACCTCTCCAAGCTTAGCCCGCTTGTTGATGAAATTCTGTGGCGGTGGACGGGCGTTTCGGAGAGCACAACAGCCTTCTCACGCGGACGCTACGCGGATGGTCGCGACGTTGAAGTTATTGAAGCCTTTTCTGATACGCCTTTTGCCCAGTGGAGCGGGTCTAGCCCCCGTCCCTTTGGCGGTGCTGCATTGGCGGAGCAATATGATATTATCCACCGGAATGTTGCCGCCCAACTCTTCGCACAGTCCACCATAGGGCAAAACCTGTTTCCGGAAATTACCTATGAACAGAACCAGTTTCTTGTCCTGGCGGAAGGAACCAATAGCACAGACTTGTTGCAGCGCCTTGTTGACAATGCGCCTGCTGACTGGTCAGGAAAGATTGCGCATTTCCATGCCGGATTACGGCTACTTGATACGATTTATAAATCCTTTGACGATGTGAAAGCGGCGAATGACGATGGTGCGGGCTATCGCAGTGCTGTCGAGGCCCTGTTACTCGCAGATGGATTTGATCTTGAATATCTCGAATTGATCACGGCGCAAATCGGCGGAGATGGGAACGATAGTCTGCTGACCCAATCTGTTCCAGGCAATCAATATGAACGGCACACCCATGTTGTTACGACCGGTGCCGGAGACGATGAAGTGTATTTTGGCGGTGGCAAAGCAATCGGGTATTGGGGAGAAGGACAGGGCAACGATGCCATTTTCATCACTCCCTTCGAATACGCCATATATAACGCTGAGCCCAGAGTTGAAATTCGCCTGCCTGACCTAACCCAGGCGGATATTTCCATTGAACTGGGAGAAGGCTGGTCCCAGGATGTTATTCTCAGAATTACGGCAACTGGAGAGACGCTGACGATCCGCGATTATCTGTTGCAGGAAAGAGCTTCCTCGGCAGCTTTTGTGTTCTCTGATGGGGTAATTCTCTATATTGATGACGCTATTGCGGGTGTTGCTGAGACTGGTACAGGTGGCGATGATCGATTGCTGCAGGTAACGGGCACGACACTGGATGGTGGCACGGGCGATGACTTGTTATTGGGTAGCGATGAGGCAACGACTTTTGCCTTTGGCCTTGGCTATGGCCATGACGAAATCCGCGATATTGCTGATAAGGCTGTTGTCAATACGGTCGTTTTTGGACCTGGCATTGCGGAATCTGATCTGATATATGGTCGCGAAGGATATGCGGGCCAGCATCTCACGATCCAGATTGCCGGTACAGACGATATCCTCACCATTACGGATCAATTCGGCCAGATTTTACCTGGTCCTTCTGAGCCCGCCATTGATCGCTTCGTTTTTGATGACGGCACCGAACTGACCTCGGATCAAATTCGGGCTTACCAGTTAGATGGTGGGTCTGGGGACGACACTTTGCACGGCGAATATGGACCGGATGAATTTTACTCTTTCGGCGCAGATGGGAATGATGTCTTGCGCGGATATCAGGGTGCCGACAGTTATTATTTCTTTTCTGAATATGGTCAGGATCGCGTTGAAGATGGTGGAAGCGGGGGCGATGAGGACCGCGTTATCTTCGATCTGGACTATAGCGACTATACAATCAGCCGTGTGGGTGATGTCATTACCATTCTTGATGAAAGCACTGGTGATCAGGTAACGGTCGATAATACCAAAGGCAAGGTCGAGACTTACGTGTTTTATGATCAGACCATTTTTCTGGATGATTTGATTACATTGATAGATATCGGCAGCGGAGGCACGGGCACCGAAGTGTTGGGGACGAGCGCTGCTGATAATTTGATCGGTACTGCAGACGATGAAGTCTTTGTTGCCCTGTCTGGTGACGACACTGTTGAAGGCAATGGTGGGAATGACGAGCTGCAAGGCGGCGCTGGCGCCGATTCCTTAAATGGCGGGGAAAATAACGATACCGTCCTTGGAGGAGATGACGGTGACTACTTGGATGGCGGTGCTGGAAATGACTATGTCGTCGGCGGTAAGGGAAGTGACACTATAAAAGGCGGCGCTGGCGATGATTTGTTGATTGATGATGGTGACAGTTTTGAAAATAATGAATTTTACGGCGGGTTAGGGAACGACACGCTGATCGGTGAATATCATTATCAGACTTTTGATACATATCACTATGATTTTGGAGATGGTGACGATGTTATCATTGATAGCTCTTCTTCCTTTTTCAACAGCACAAAGACTTTAGAGTTTGGCCCAGGGATAACGGAGAGTGATCTAAGCTATAGTTTTGTGACAATAAATCCCGAGGATCATTACAGTGAGTTCCAAGGTCGAGAGAATGAATGGGCGCTGCGCATAGATATTGCTGGCGGCGGATCACTTGTTCTGGCGACTAACCTTTATCGTGAAATTGGCGGGTTGGAAACTATTCGGTTCGATGATGGAACGGAACTTGTCGTCGATACAGTATTGGCGGGCATGCGTGTGGCGGACGACAGCGACCAACTTATTGTTGGTTCAGGTGCATTCGGAAATGCCACGTTAGACGGCGGCATCGGAAATGATACGCTTGTCGGCACCAGAGGGGCGACCAGCTTTAATTTTGAACTCGGCGATGGTCAGGATGTGATCCATGTGGATGCGACCCGGTCCACCAACGGGACGATCTTTTTCGGACCAGGTCTTGAGTTTGCCGATCTGACTGTTTCGCGGTCTGGAGAATTTAATGAAAACCTCATCTTTACTTTTGCTGGCGGGGATACTGTCACAGTCGTTAATCAATATTCGGGTTTCGTAAATGGCTACGGGGAATACATTAAAGTAGATTACATACAGTCCATCGTTTTTAACGACGGAACGACATGGGATTCCGCCGCAATAAATGCTGCAACAATGCCAATTACATCTGGCGATGACCATATGATCGGCTCTCCTCTTGACGATAGTTTTGCCGCCAGTGCCGGTGATGATATTTTAGAGGGTGGAAGTGGTAGCGATAGCTACGCATTTAATATTGGATCCGGCTCAGATACAATTGTTGAAACAGCTCAAGGCCATGAATATTCGCCGTTCTTTTCAGATGGGGAAGGATTTGAGGATATAGATCTGTCTCTCCTTCGTGAAACCGATACAGTCACTTTTGGCGCTGGTATTACAATTAATGACCTGACTTTGACCACCGTCGGCGACGGTTTGCAGGACTTGCAAATACAGATCAATGGCACGGATGATATATTGCTGATCAAGGATCAATTGTTCCCAGCAGGTAATTGGGGGGCAATTCTCGATGAAGCTCAATGGGGCGACCATCCTGATGGCGAAGTTTCAAAGGAATATTGGGACGCAGAATTTGCGGCGGACTATGGCGCCGCCCCACTATTTGCGGCTGGGGTGGAAAAATTTGTCTTTGCGGATGGCACAGAATATACGCGTGATGAATTCGCGGCCTTTATCGGCGCTGTTGAGAATGACGGCGACAATACGATCCGGACAGATGATCTAGGTGGCATCCTCGACGGTGGCGCAGGCGAAGATCGACTTGAAGGTGGCGCTGGAGATGATGTCTATAAGTTCGATACGGGCTATTTCAATGATGTGGCGGCTGATGCTGGCGGCAATGACAAGGTTGATTTTGGTGCCGGAATCGCGCCGGAAGCGGTTGCTTTTTCACGTATTGGCGAGAATGGTGATGACTTCCTGATCGAGATCGGTGGTGTGGAACGTAATTCCCTGCTGATTGAAGGCCAATTCGCCGATGACGGTCGTCAAATCGAGGAATTCCAGCTTTCTGACGGTTCTTTATGGTCAGCCAAGGATATTGAAAACTATCTTCTTTTCCAATCCATCACATCCGGCAGCGATGTGATCACAGGATATGAAGGGGATGACGTGATCAATGCCCGCGCAGGGGATGATGTCATTGATGTGCGGGGCGGGGATGATAGCGTCGATGGAGGAGCAGGCCGTGATACAGTGATCTTCCAGGGCGATCGGATCAACTATGATATCCGGGTAGAAGGCGATGAAACCATCGTCGAGGATATCGTCGGCAACCAGGGCCTTAAGCGCCTTGTCAATGTAGAAGAACTGGAGTTTGTGAGCGAGGGCGGTAGTTCCGAGGCGATAGAGCTTGTCGTCAATACGGCACCTACTGCGGGCGCTGCCAGCTTTACAGGCCGGGAAGATACCACTTTGCTTCTCTTTGCCTCCGAGCTTATCGGCAATGCTTCTGATGCTGATGGCGACGGCTTGTTGCTCACGTCCGTGAGTAATGCCCAAAATGGCACAGTTGAATTGGATGACAGCGGTCGCGTGACCTTTATCCCTGATGCGGATTTCAATGGCGCGGCGAGTTTTGATTACACGGTGACGGATGCGGGCGGGCTGACTTCGACCGGCACGGCGACGGTTCAGATCACAAGTGTCAATGACGCTCCTGTTGTCGTGAATGCTATTGCGGATCAAGAGGGGACGGAGGATCAGCCGTTCAGCTATATCGTTCCGACGGACGTGTTCAGTGATGTGGATTCTGCAAATTTGACATTGTCAGCAACCCTGAATGACGGCAGCGCCCTACCTGCCTGGCTGACATTCGATGGAGCGACACGGACCTTTTCCGGAACACCGCCCGCTAACTTCAACGGATTGCTCTTTGTATCCTTAATCGCTAGCGATGGGGAGGCGTCGGTGTCCACTGACTTTGCCATTACGATCAATGCAGTGAATGATGCGCCGGAGGCGGTGACGCCGCTTGTGGATGTGATGGCTGCAGCCGGAGAGAGTTTTGAGGCTGCTTTGCCAACGGACGCCTTTGTTGACGTAGATGGGGATACGCTTCTTTATACAGCGGCTCTTTCCGATGGCTCGGCCCTTCCGGCCTGGCTCAGCATTGATCCTCTCACCGGTGCGGTGTCGGGTCTTCCAGCTCAGGCCGATGCCGGGAGTTATGCGATTGACGTGAGCGCCAGCGATGGTCTGGAAACGGCCACCAGTTCCTTTAACCTGACCATTGACCCGAACAATAGCGCTCCTGTTGTTGCTATCCCGTTGTTGGATCAATCTTCTGCTGAAGATGCGGCGTTTAGCTTTGTTGTTCCTGTCGATGCGTTCAGTGATGCAGAGGGAGATGCGTTGACATTGACAGCTAGCTTAAGTGATGGATCTGTATTGCCAAGCTGGATGTTGTTTGATAGCGCGACGGCTACATTCTCCGGAACCCCACCTCAAGACTTTAATACGGATGCGGGCGGGCCGTTGATGGTGACAGTGACAGCGTCAGATGGCAGCCTGTCGGTGAGCGATGGCTTCGCGCTTGCAATCACGCCGGTTAATGACGCGCCCATCGGCGTCGATGATATCGGCTTTAATGCAGCGGAAAATACCACAGCGACGATCTTGGCTGGTGATCTGTTGGTCAACGATTATGATGTGGATGGCGATGATCTTTCTATTACAGCTGTCTCAACCACAGGTACGGGCGCGGTCTCCCTCAATGTCGATGGCGATGTGGTCTATACACCGGGCATGGATTTTACCGGCGAAGACAGTTTCACTTATACCTTGAGTGACGGCATGGATACCAGCACGGCCATTGTGGCAGTGACGGTTAATGGCGGGACAGATCCATACGAAGGCTGGGATGTGGGCACCGATGGCTCCGACGTGATCATTGGCGACCTCTTTGGCGAGAACCAGATTTATGGGGCCGGCGGAGATGATATCCTCATCGGTGGCTTTGCTGCAGACCAGCTGGATGGTGGCTCCGGGAATGATCTGCTGCTGGGTCTCGGTGGTAATGATACGCTCAATGGTGGTACGGGCAATGACTGGGAGTTTGGTGGTACCGGCAATGATGTGATCTCCGGCGGAGAAGGCGATGACTATCTCTGGGGCGGCTATGGTGCCGATACCTTCCTCTTTACTGCTGGCTCTGGCAAGGACGTGATCATGGATTACAGCACCGGATCCGGGTTCAGCCGTTTCTTCTCTGGGGGTGATCAGATCACCATAGATGTGGACGGGATCAGCAACTTCGATGATCTGCTGGGCACGGCATCACAAAACGGCAATCACCTCACGTTTGATCTTGGCAATGGCGATGAGCTGATCCTCTCCAACACCCTACTCGCCGCTCTCGACCAAGACGCCTTCACCTTCGTCTAGGGGCACAGCCCCTTTTGTTTAATGATCCGGCGAAGTCTGAGGGCTTTGTCGGATTGTCCTGCCAGATTAATTAATCCATATGAATAAGAGGATCGTGTGAACAGCCACTCCACAGCAGATGAGAACCCGCTTAGCGCCGCCATAAAAAAGGCACGAAGCGCCTTTGTGGGGGTGGGAGTGTTTAGTGCCGGGGTGAATATCCTGATGCTGACGGGTCCGCTGTTTATGTTGCAGGTCTATGACCGGGTGCTGGCCAGCCGCTCGGTGCCGACTTTGGTCGCTCTCTTCGCTCTGGTCGCAGCTTTGTTCCTGTTCATGGGGCTGTTTGATTTTATCCGAAGCCGGGTACTCTCCCGTATCGGCTATGGGCTGGATGTGGAGCTGATGGGCCTCACCAAGAAGAGCTGGATCTTTGCCGGGCTGTTTCCGGGAAGAGCTATCTCCCGCCCCATCAATGACCTGACGGCCATCCGTCAGTTCTTCAGCAGCAATGGTTTGCCTGCTCTGTTTGACCTGCCCTGGGTACCGTTTTATCTGGCCATTGTTTATCTGCTGCACACCTGGCTTGGGCTGCTCGCCACAGCCGGGGCGGTCATCGTCATCATCTCGGCCTTTATCAATGAATGGATCACGAAGAAACAAATCAATGAGGCTTCCAACTGGGAGCTCAAAGATAGCCATTTCTCAGAGCGATCCCATCGCAATGCCGAGGCTATTGTTGCCATGGGCATGGTCGGCCATATCAGCCGATACTGGCAGGATATCCGGAATAAGGCCTTGGGCCATGGCCAACTGGCGGGCGGGCGCTCGGAGTTTATCACGGCGCTGACCAAAGCCACCCGCATGCTGGTGCAATCGGGGATACTGGCCTTAGGCGCCTATCTTGCCATTTTCCAGGAAATCACCCCGGGTACCATGATTGCCGCCTCCATCCTTGCGGGCCGGGCTCTGGCGCCCGTAGATATGGCGGTGGGTAACTGGAAGAACTTTATCCGCGCCCGGCAGGCGTATCATCGGCTCTCAAAGACCCTCACCCAAAAACGAAGCCTTTCGTCACCTGTAGAACTCCCCGAGCCCCAGGGGAACCTGACCATCAATGCCATGAGCAAACTCTCGGATATGGGAGGCGGAGAACAACGCCCTATCCTGCAGGGCGTCAACTTCTCCCTCGAACCCGGAGAGGCCTTGGGAGTAATCGGCCCCAGCGCCTCGGGCAAATCCAGCCTTGCCAAGCTTCTTGTCGGCCTGTGGATGCCGGACAAGGGCTCTGTTCGCCTTGATGGTGCGGCCTATGATCAATGGGACCGGGACCAGCTTGGCAAATATATCGGTTATCTGCCACAATCTGTTGAGCTGATTGCCGGGACCATCCAGGAAAATATTGCCCGCTTTGATCCTGAAGTCACCGATGAAGACGTGGTTGCTGCCGCGCAATTGGCCGGGGTCCATGAATTGATCCTTAACCTCCCGGATGGCTATGGGACGGATCTGGGGGGTGGCAGCTATATTCTCTCCGGTGGGCAGGCGCAGCGTATCGCCCTTGCCCGTGCCGTTCTTCGCGTCCCGCCGCTGGTAGTGCTGGATGAGCCCAATGCCAATCTGGACTCAGAAGGCGATGCTGCGCTTACCCGGACCATTGAGCAGCTGAAGGAGCGCGGCTCGACCATTGTTGTCATGGCGCATCGGCCGAGCGCCATTGCCGCGGTGGGAAAAGTCCTGATGTTGAATGACGGCCAGCAGGTGGAATTTGGCCCCAAGGACGAGGTCTTGAGTAAAGTGACACGGGCGGTGCCGGCATGCCCCCAAAATACAGCACAGCAGACAGCATGAAAATGGATACAGGAGACAACAGGGTATCAGCCAAGCCTGACGAAGTCAGGGTCAAGACTTCCAGCAGGGCCGTTATTATCACGGGCCTTGTTCTGTTTCTCCTGTTGTTTGGTGTGGGCGGTGGCTGGGTGGCCTATGCGGATCTCTCAGGTGCCGTGATTGCGCAAGGCAATGTGGCGGTGATCGGCAAGCCCAAGACCATACAGCATCTGGATGGGGGTATTGTCGCCAAAATCCATATCAAGGACGGGGACACAGTCAACAAAGGCGATGTGCTGATCCGCCTCGATGATATCCTGCTCAAGGCCAATCTCGGCATTTACCAGAACCGCCTGCGAGAAGTAGCCACAAGACGATCGCGGTTGCTCGCAGAAAGAGATGCCCTTGAGGCAATTATCTGGGATGATAAGCTGCTTGCCTTGCTGCAAGTCCAAAGCGATCCGGCCATCCGGCAAGGGCAACAGAAATTGTTTGAGGCGCGCAAGACCACCCGCGACGGCCAGGTCTCGCAGTTGAACGAAAAGATCGCGCAGTTTAAAAACCAGATCAATGGCACAGTGGCGCTCCGAAAATCCAAGGGCAAGCAGCTTGATCTGCTGGAGGGAGAGCTCTATGGGATGCGGGTCTTAAAAGCCAAGGGTCTGGCCCTCACCTCACAGCTTATGAGCCTGGAGCGGCAGAAAGAAGACCTGGTGGGACAGCGGGCCGAGCATGATGCAGAGCTTGCCCGTATCCGCAATTCCATCAACGAGACGGATATCCAGATCCTGCAGATTGACCGGGAGTTCCGGCAATCGGTGCTGACCGAGCTGAGAGAGGTCGAGCAGGAGGTCAATGATATGACCCAGCAGCTACAGGCCACATACGAAAAGCTAAAGCGAGTGGAGGTCAAAGCCCCCATAGACGGCATCATCCATGAGCTCAGCATCTTCACCCTTGGTGGGGTGATCGGGCCAGGAGATCCTATTCTGCAGATCATCCCGCAAGGCCAGAAGTTCGAGGTGGAAGCCAATGTAGAGCCGCAGTTTATTGATGAACTCTATGCAGGCCAGCCAGCCACCCTCCGCTTCTCCGCCTTCAATCAGCGCACCACACCGGAGCTCACCGGCACTGTCGTCGGCATCTCCGCTAATGTGATGGTCGATGAACAATCCGGCATGTCCTTCTACAAGGTTCGGATCAACGTCCCGGACACAGAACTCGCCCGCCTCAACGGCCAGCCCCTCATCCCCGGTATGCCCGTTGAAGCCTTCGTCAAAACCAAAAATCGTACCGCCCTCAACTACCTCACAAAACCACTCCTCGATCAAATCAACAGATCCTTCAAGGAAGAGTGAGGGTATTTGTGAGTGAGGTGGTTTAGAAATGAGCATGAGAGATATTTTTTGAAAGAATAAGAGATGAGTGCTTTATGGGGGCCATCTCCCATCAGCATTCATGGGGTAGGGGTTCGAGTTTGCATTGTTTGACGTCCTCACCTGATCAGATTGTCAGATGTTCCTCGAATATCAAATTCTGTGCCTTGAAATTTATGTACCGTTTGATGTGCGCATAGAGAGCGGACCCAATTTGTAGTGCTAACTTCCGTTAATGCTAGTCCTTTAGGTTTTTAGGTGAGTAGGTATTGTCTTCGCTCATTCTTTTTCGGACAGAAGGATGTATTGTTTCATTAGTCCTTTCGCCAGTGCATACAGGCCGAAGTTTCGGTCCTAATAATCGATAAAGCAAAGTCATCGAGTCCCTTAATTCATGCATATGCCATGGTCGATAGTGGTCGAGGAATTCTTCATCAAATTCTAGTCCATGGCTTTGCGCTTTTTCCTTAATCCAATGCAGGCTAATATTTGCGAGGCCGTCTTTGCTATATCCGCCGCCAATATTTGAATGGACACCCGTAAACCAAACTTGCTCGAGGGTTTGCCCGGATCCGGCAGGAAGTTTCCATAATGCAGGTCCAAATGGCTTGCGTTTTTCGTCGATTGCAAGGGCCTGATATGCATTATCAATGCTATCGACAAGTTCTACCTTATGAAATTCATATTGCTTGTTAAACCACTTAAATATGCCGACAGGAATGCCGAGGGCACCTACCGTATCCCAAACCCCGACAAATTTTATCTTGGTGTTCCGGACACTATGCTCGGACTTAAACTTTTCAATTGAAGGTGCCTCAGCACCGTTTCGATAAAGTGTATAAGCTTCTGGCGTAAAAAAAGCGTGGTCTTTGGGCAGCAAGCCTACTTCATCGATTAGGCCTGCTAAGCTCCTGACAGTAAAAGCCCCTCGGCTAAAGCCAAAAAGATATATTTCATCTCCCGGCTCATAGTTCAGGACTAAAAATTGATAGGCATCTACAATATTTGCTGAAAGGCCGATGCCAAAACCACCACCAGCAATTTTATCGATACCCCAATTAGTCCCCACGCCGTCATTGTAAAACACAATCTGGGATGTGCCATCCATGGCCATTGGTAGAATGGCTCTTGCGGTTTTGACGACATTTGTTGGCTTGCGTTTTCCTTGATCTTTTTGGTCGGGCTTATTCCATGTTCCATCTGCACAAATTATGATCCTTTTCATAATGCCCTCCTTGTCTCGTTAATCTTTTTTACAACCTGTTAAAAAATGTACCTTGTCTGGTACCGGCCAAAGTGCTTCGGCTCGTTTCTTTTTAAGGGGTTTTGTTTCGTTGTCTGGTCGCGTGGTTAAGAAAGTGAGGTTGGTCAATTTTTCGATCTCATCAACAGAGGTTAAAAATCGTTCCAGCCGAAAGTCGCTTTTTTTGCCATAATAGCCGGGACCAAGCTGCGGCATTAAAAAAGCAAGAACCATAGGCCCCTCCCCGGAACCGTCAGCGGGGGTCCTTTCACGTATGACTATCTTGAAAGCTGCGACGGGAATAGCGACTTCCTCTGATTTCTTGTCACCAATCCAAGCGATTGGTACTTTCTGATCAAAGATAGGCCCCTGAATCAACCAGATATCCTCGTAGACTTGTGCCCAGGCACCGGTCAGATCCTCCAGTGCTCTCCATATCTGTTGATTGAACCTTGAGTGCTGAGGAATGGCATTGAGAACCGTATGGGTATTCCAAGCTGCGTCATTTCCAAGGCGTTCGATAAGCAGTTTTGCCGCCATATGACCCCGGTCATAGCCGCTCCTGCGATAGCTATTATCTGTTGGCGCGACACCCGAGCTTTTAAGGTCCTGGTCCGTAAACCAGGGTCTCGGCCGTTTGCCGGTCGGAATACAATTTCCTTTTGAGGAAGGCCAAATTTTTACGTGGTGAGCTACCCATTCAGGAACGCGTAGTATGTCAGCATTTCCATCGCCATTATCATCATCCTTGCCATCAAAAGACACGATGAAACCGTGGAATTGCCGGATGACATCTTCTGGCATAACGCCCCATTTATTGTGCTCGTAATCTGCAGGGGGATCTTCAATGGGACGTAGCTTTGCTGCAGACGCGTCAGTATAGATGATAAAACAGAGGGCGAGGCAGGATACAAAGAATTTCATTTTTTCCCTCCTTTACCACTCACACGTTGCGCCAATTCTTCCGACAAGGCTTCAAATGCTGCATAGACAGGCTTGACCCCTAATCCTCCTAGAAAGGCCGCCATTGCAGGCCCGAATTTTACATCGCCGATTTGCAGACTTTTGTCGAAATCCGGGAAAAACAGAACGACGATGATGACACCCAACATGGCGCCTAGAAAAATCCTTGTGCCATCGCCACGGACGCGGGATTCTTCATAGGCAAGTTCAGCTAGTCTATCTGTTAGCCGCTTCATCAAAAAAATACAGGATCCAATCCCGCCCCAGAAGGCAGGTATTAGAAATGGACTGAGGACAACAATAACCTCGAAGGCTTGAAATTTGGCACCTTCTAAAACCAATGGATCGGAAACTTTAGCTGTCCACGTAGATGCGAACTCCAGAAACAATACGCCGGCAAAAAGAATGAGCCCAATTATTAACGGACGTCTTCTAGCGCTAAATTTTCTTCGATGCCGGGGGTTTTTCTTTTTGCTAGTTTGGCCATTGGTATCAAGAATAGTTCGGCCATTCACTCCCCGATCAGCGTATGTAAAGGTTGTTACATCGGCGTAAGCCTTCATCAAGCTTTCGAAATTAGCAGCCTTGGGTTCTTGACTAACGGAGGAGATAGCACTCAACAATTGTTGATACGAATTTTCCCGTAAATTGCTCGCACCGGAAGATTTGACAGCGTCTGCTTGTATTAGGACGTCGCCATGACGAGCAACATAGGTCGCAAGTGTGTCTGCTTCCTCAAGGAGCTCTTCGGGATTGCTCAAAAGAGAAATGCTACTAATTCTTTCTTGACCGTTTTTATCCGTTTTTTTTGAAAATTCTGGATTGGTCATATCTTTCCCCTAATCGTCATTTGAGAAGCCGAGTTTAGTTTCGGCGGGATGCGAGATACCACAGCTATGCTGTGGAAGCCCT
>Ga0315338_1002069_pt1 | contig 21441 bp, 20 predicted proteins | sample ASW8metaG_FD_204518 | JGI IMG/M metagenome (GOLD analysis project Ga0315338, IMG submission 204518) | Ammonia-oxidizing marine archaeal communities from Monterey Bay, California, United States - ASW #8 | ecosystem: Environmental > Aquatic > Marine > Coastal | place: USA: California | collected... | reverse complement strand
TATCTTTTTTTAAATCTTTAAATGATAAATTAAGTATAGCCTTTGCTGGTATTCTTACACTTGTTCTAACAGTTCTAATTTGAGAAATTAATTCTACTATCCAGTCTATTTCTTTTTTTGCATCATCTGACTTTTTTAAATTTTTAAAATCAGGCCACTTATATTCAATTTCTTTATCATGAATGTGTGATCTAAGTTCTCTTGATAAAAAAGGCATAAATGGATAAAGTAAAATTAAAATATTGTCTAATGTCCAAATTATTGTAGATTTTGTTTCTTCAATTAATTTTTTATCATTTCCTTGTAGTATTGGTTTTGTAAATTCTAAATACCAATCACAAAAAGTTCCCCAAATAAATTGGTATAAATTAGAAGATGCTTCATTAAATTTATATTTTTCTATTTCTTCTGTTACAGCATCTTTTAATATAATTATTGAGTGAACAATCCATTTATTAACAACATTATTGATTTTCTTTGGATCAAAAGAGCTTTTTATTTTACAGTTGTTTAATAATATATACCTACTTGCATTCCATATTTTTGTAGAAAAATTTCTTGAAGACTCAACTTGTTGAGTACTTAATTTAATATCGCGACCAGGTGATGCTAAAGAAGATAAGGTAAATCTTAAAGCATCAGCCCCGTATTTGTTTGTCAGTTCTAATGGATCAATTACATTTCCTTTTGATTTGGACATTTTTTGTCCTTTTTCATCTCTTATTAAAGCATGAATATACACTTCTTTAAAAGGTGGTTTTTTTGTAAAAAATAAACCCATCATTATCATTCTTGCTACCCAAAAGAAAATAATATCAAATCCTGTAATTAATAAATTTGTTGGGTAGTATTTTTTAAATTCTTTGGTTTGTTCTGGCCAGCCTAAAGTTGAGAAAGGCCAAAGTGATGAGGAAAACCATGTATCTAAAACATCTTGGTCTTGAATCAAATCTACTTTTTTTTTATAAAATTTTTCCGCTTTATTTAATGCGTCTTTTTCATCCATAGCAGCAAATGGTTTTTTATCAGGTCCATACCAAATTGGAATTTTATGACCCCACCAAATTTGTCTTGAAATACACCATGGCTGTATATTTTCTAGCCAATCAAAATATGTTTTTTCCCATGTTTGTGGAAGAAAGGAAATTTTTTTATCTTTAACTACTTTTATAGCTTCTTTTGATAATTTTTTTGCATCTACAAACCATTGGTCGGTTAAAAAAGGTTCTAGTATTTCAGAAGATCTATCTCCAAAAGGAATGGTGTATTCATATTTTTCCTTTTTTTCTAATAATCCTTTTGTTTCTAAGTTTTCTAAAATTTTTTCTCTAGCTTTTAATCTATCAAGACCTTGATAAGGTTTGGGAACTGTCTTATTAAGTTTGCCTTCTTTATCAAAAATACTGATTAAGTTAAGCTTGTGTCTTAATCCAACTTCAAAATCATTAAAATCATGTGCTGGGGTAATTTTTACTGCACCACTTCCTTTTTCAGGATCAGCGTGTTCATCTAAAACTATTGGTATTTCTTTATCAACTATTGGTAAAATAACCTTATCACCATGAAATTTTTTAAATCTTTTATCATTTGGATGTACTGCTACTCCTGTATCTCCAAGCATAGTTTCTGGTCTTGTTGTAGCAATTGTAATAAAAGAATCCTTATTTTTTTTTAATGGGTATTTTACAAAATACAAATAACCGTTTACATTTTTATTCTCAACCTCTAAATCAGATACCGCAGTTTGCAATTTAATATCCCAATTAATTAATCTTTTTTCCTTAAAAATCATTTTTTTTTCAAACAAATTTATAAAAACTTCTCTTACAGTCTTTGATAGGTCATCATCCATTGTAAACCTTTCTCTCGACCAATCTGCAGAAACACCTAATTGTCGCATTTGAGAAATAATTTGATTGCCAGATTTCTTTTTCCATTCCCAAACTCTTTTAATAAAATTTTCTTTTCCTAAACTGTATCTATTTTGATTATTTTTATTTAATTCATTTTCAACTACTATTTGAGTTGCGATTCCAGCATGATCTGTTCCTGGTTGCCAAAGAACATTAAAATTATTTAATCTTTTATACCTGACAATAATATCTTGCAGTGTAAAATTTAGTGCGTGACCCATATGCAAGACTCCTGTTACATTTGGAGGAGGCATCATTAAACAAAAGCTTTCTTTTGTGGAGTTTGTATCAGAATTGAAAACACCAAGTTTTTCTTCTATCTTGTAATTTTTGTTATCTATTTTTTTTGGATCAAAAGTTTTGTCCAACATTTTATATTAATTGAAATAATTTCGCTAATTATAAACTAAATGTATAAATCTTTTAAAGATAATTCGCCAATATCTGCTTTTAGCTGAAGAGCAGAAATTATATAATTTTTTGTTGCATTAATTTTATTAAATTCTGCATCAATTAAATCTTCTTTTGATTGTAAAAGATCAATATAAGATTTCATACCCAGTTTTGCTTCTTGTTCTATGCCTTCTAACATTAATTTCCTAGCCTCAATATTTATATTGGCCGCCTTAAGCATAGTTTCTGAGGTCTTATAGTTTGTCCATGATTCAGTTACTTCATGCGTAACTTCATTTTTTTTATTTTCCAGCTCATATCTTACTTTTTTTGCAATAATTTTTGCCTGTTGAATTTTAGAAATATTTTTTCCTCCTTTAAAAATAGGTACGGTAATTTTTGCTGTAATTTCTGTTGTATCTGAAGTACTACCTTTCGATACTGTATTATCTGTTGATTGATATTCAGCATCAAGACTTACATTTGGTAATGCATCAGCAAATTTAGATTTAATATCATATTTAGCTATACTTTCTTCTAATTCTGAAATTTTTATTACTGGATTTTTTTTAAATGCAGTATCTAATGCGTTATTGAAATTATTAGGAAAATTTATTTTATTTATTTTTGGCTCTATTAAATTTATATCTGGTAATAATTCACCTACAACTTTCTTATAATTTGCTTTAGTTACATTAAAATTATTAACAGACGCAATTTTTTCAGCAGCAATTTGGACTAATTTAGATTGTGCAAATACTAAATCAGATTGAGATGCAGTGCCGACATTTACAAGTAATTCTATAGATTCAAAGTCATTCATAAACTTTTCTTCTTTTAAATTATTTAATTCAATTAATTTCTTTTTTTCTAAAACTTCTAAATAAGCAAGGGCCGCTTCTAAAATAACTTCGTAACGGGTTAATCTTAAGTTTTCTTCTTCTATTAATAATTGATTTTTAGCTTTGTTTGCCTCAGCAGTAAATTTGCCACCAGTGTATATATCCTGCTCAAGACTTATAGAAAAATCTTGAGGGCTTCTATTTTCTTTAGTTGTTGCTGTAGATGTAGAAGAGTCTTCATCTTTGTAACCTTTACTTAAATTCATTTCGATTGATGGAAAAATTCCAGAATAGATTTGTTTTAAATTTTCTTTTGATGACTCGTAAGATGACTTCTGAGCTTTAATTTTTGGATTGTATTCTATTGCTTTATTAATGGTCTCAATTATTTCTAGTGTTTCGAATTCTCTTTTCTCATCTTCTGATTTTGGTGGTATTATTTCTTCAGTAGGTAGCTCTTCGGTAGGTACTTCTTCAGTATGATCTTTTACCATAACTATAAAATTATTTGCTATTTTTTTAAAATTATTTGAAAGAAGAAAATTATTATTCTTTTCAATTAATGGTTTGTTATTATATTTATGATTATTTTTTTTCTTTAAAACAGATGTTTCTATTACAATTGTTTTTTGTTTAGATTTTACCGTATCTTCTTTCGAATCAGTAAAATTAGTAAAAATATTATTAATTATTATAGGTTTTTTTTTAAAATTAAAATTGGCAGTATCAAATTTCTTAACAATTAAATGATTTCTATATGGAATTTTATCAATATTTAGCCTTATATTGTTTGAAAATAAAACATTTTTTCCCTTAAAATTGTAAAAACTATTAAAAAGACCTGCCGTATGTCCTATACAAAAATAAGAAAATAAAAAAAATAAAAAAAACCTCATACTATTTATTATATCTCTTGAAAAGATATATAAAAAAAACAAAAAAAAACTAGAAAATAAATTCTTTTGTTGTTCTTTGAAATTCTTTTAGTACAGGAGTTTGGGCCGTTATAAAATTTGTTTTAGATATTTTTCCGTTAATTTTTTTTACAATATGAATTTTTCCAATTTGTGGATTATCATATAAAACTGTAACCAAAGAACCTCCGTCATTTTTTAAAGAGTCAAGCAAATGAATTGGGATATATTCAACACCCCCAAATATATAAATTATGTCAAATTTCTTTTTTATTCCAATAATTGGGTTTTTGTTTAAAAAATTAACGTTATTAATATTTAGTTTCTTTATGTTTAAGTTTGCTTCTTGAATTAAATCTTCTTTATTGTCAATTCCATAAACTTTTTTTGACAGTTTTGATAATATTGCGGAAGTATATCCAGTGGAACAAACGAGATCCATAATGATATGATTTTTTTTTATCCCGGATAATTTTATAATATTAGCCATTACTCTTGGCTCAATTAAATATCTATTATTCATTATTTTTATATCTTCATCTATATATGCTTTGGGTTTTTTTTCCAAAGGGAGAAAAATTTCTTTAGGTACAAGCCTAAAAGCCTCCAGTATATGTTCTTCAACAACGTTATTAGCCATTAATTGGTTGTGAACCATATTTTCTCTTGCGATATCAAAATCTGACATAATTTAATATTATTTATATTAATTTAAAATATATTAAAAAATAAATTTAATTATTATTAATAATTATAAAAAAAAAAATGGCCCGGTGGCAGAGTGGTTATGCAGAGGACTGCAAATCCTTGTACATCGGTTCGATTCCGGTCCGGGCCTCCAATTAAGTTATTTCAATAACTTTAAAATTTAATTGTCCATTTGGAACTGTAATTGCTATTTCATCCCCTACCTTTTTATTAATTAAACCCTGGCCGATAGGAGAATTGAATGAAATCTTATTTTTTGTTAAATCTGCCTCTTCGTCTCCAACAATTTGATACTTTACTTTAGAATTATCATTAATATTTAAAAGTTCTACTGTACAGCCAAAAATAATATGGTTTTTTTTATCGGTAGTTTTGTTATCAATTATTTCAGAATTGCTTAATTTAAACTCGATATCCTTAATTTTTGCTTCTACCAAGCCTTGTTGTTCTCTTGCTGCATGATACTCAGCATTTTCTTTCAAATCGCCATGTTCTCTTGCTTCAGCTATAGCTTTTGATATTTTTGGACGTTCTATTTTTAAACTTTTTAGTTCTTCTTGAAGTTTTTTTTCTCCATCTTTTGTTAAAGGTATTTTAGCCATATTAATTAAATTAAAAATTTTATATTTTTTTTATAAATTAAATTAGATAGCATCCTTCTTTTTTCTATATTATACACAATATTCATTGATGAATTTTTCTTATTAAGAAAACCTCTAAATATCAAATTAATAGTTTCTTGATGATATTTTTTTTTAGCAAAATTAAAATTTTTAATCAATTCCAAGTTTTCAATACGTCTTCTTTTTATATAAAAAGAATATTTTTTATTAAAAAAAAATAAAACAAAAACAAATGAAATAATAGATTTTTTTAAAAAACATCTTCTATTTAAATTTATATTCATAATCTTATTTTTATACTATATAAGTATTACTATAAATTCTTAAAAAAATGTTTAAAATTTCAAAAATAATATTTTTTAAAATGCTAAAATAAATTAATTTTATTGAGCTTTTTTTTATATGATCCCGGGTAGCTCAGTTGGTAGAGCGGCTGACTGTTAATCAGCTTGTCGGGGGTTCGAGTCCCTCCCCGGGAGCCAGTTATTAAAATGAAAATTGAAAACAATTTTACTAAATTAATTGGATGTACGCCGTTAATTAAATTAGAAGAAGCATCTAAGGTTACTAAATGTAATATTTTAGGAAAAGCAGAGTTTTTAAACCCTGGACAATCTGTCAAAGATAGAGCAGCTTTATACATTATTAGAGATGCTATAAAAAAAAAGAAATTAAAAAAAAATGGGATAATAGTTGAAGGGACCGCTGGGAATACTGGAATTGGACTTACTTTAGTTGGGAATTCATTTGGATTCAAATCAGTTATTGTAATGCCTAAAACACAAAGTGAAGAAAAGAAAAATGAATTAAGGTCATATGGTGCTGAATTAACATTAGTGCCTGCTGTTCCTTATTCTAATCCAAAAAATTATGTCAGATATTCTGAAACATTAGCAAATAATATCAAAAAAAATAATAAAAAAAAAAGTGTTTTATGGGCAAATCAATTTGATAATTTAGCAAATTATCAAGCTCATTATGAAACTACAGGCCCTGAAATATGGAAAGATACAAAAGGAAAAATTGATGGTTTTGTTTGCTCTGTTGGAACTGGTGGTACAATTGCAGGTATTGGAAGTTTTTTAAAGAAAAAAAATAAAAAAATAAAAATAGGATTAGTCGATCCTTTTGGTTCAGCTTTACATAATTATTATAAAAACGGAGAACTTAAATCTACAGGAAGTTCTATAACTGAGGGAATTGGTCAAAGTAGAATAACAGAAAATTTAAAAAAAGCAGAAATTGATGAAAGTTTTCAAGCTAATGATAAAGATGCACTTAGAATAGTTTTTAATTTATTAAAAGAAGAAGGATTAGTTATGGGGGGATCAACTGGCATTAATATAATGGGAGCAATTCAACTAGCTAAAAAATTAGGACCAGGATCAACTATTGTTACAATACTATGTGATTATGGCACAAGATATTTTAGTAAAATTTATAATAAAAAATTTTTAAAAAGTAAAAAATTACCTATTCCAAATTGGTTAAAATGAATCAATTAATTGAAATAGAATGGCTAAAAAAAAATTTAAATAATCCTCAAATTAAAATAATTGATGGTACGTGGCATATTCCAGGAAGTGGAGTAAATGGGTTTGATGTTTTTAAAGAAAAACATATACCAAATTCAATATTTATTGATTTAGAAGAAATTTCCGATATAAATTCTGACCTACCTCATATGATGCCTGATGAAAGTCATTTTTCTGAAAAAATTTCATCATTAGGGATATGTAATAATGATCATATAATAATTTATGACATGTATGGAATGTTTTCAGCTGCACGAATTTGGTTCATGTTTAAAGCTTTTGGACATAATAATGTTAGTTTATTAAATGGAGGATTTCCTGCCTGGATAGATTCAGGTGGGGAGGTTTCAAATAAAATTAATAATTTAAAAGCTACAATTTATAAAGCAAAATTAAACAAGTTGTTAATTGCTGACTATAATCAAGTTTTAGAAAATTTGTCTAATCAAAAATATCAAGTATTAGATGCTAGATCAGCTGATCGTTTTTCAGGAATTAGCGAAGAACCACGACCGGGTATGAAATCCGGTCATATACCTAGAAGCAAAAATTTATACTTTAATGATTTAATAGATCAAGATACAAAAAAAATTGTTAAAAAAGAAGTAATTGAGAGTTTAATTAAAAAATTAGATATTGATCTAAATAAAGATATAATTTGTTCATGTGGCTCTGGTGTCACTGCATGTATAATAAAGTTTGCTATAGAATTAATATCTAAAAATAAAAATATTAAAATATATGATGGTTCCTGGTCCGAATGGGGAACAATAGAGGATAGCCCTTATGAAAAAAATTAAAAAAGAAACAAAACTAGTTTTAACAGGAAGAAAACCTTTTGATAATTACGGAATTGTAAATCCACCAATTTATAGAGCTTCGACTATTTTATTTAAAAATACAAAAGAATTGAGAAAAGCAATTAATAATAGATTTAATCAAACTTATTATGGAAGATATGGGACCCCTACTACCTTTGCTTTAGAAGAAGGTATAGCTGAAATAGAAAATGGGTATAGAACAATTGCAACATCATCAGGAATGTCTTCGATATCAATTACTTTACTATCTTTTTTATCAAAAGATGATCATTGCTTAATATCTGATTGTACTTACTATCCAACAAAAAAGTTTGCTATGAAAATTCTTTCAAAATTTGGTGTCAAAGTAGATTTTTATGATCCAACCAGTATTGATAGTTTAAAAAAAAGAATTAATAAAAAAACAAAATTAATTTTTATGGAATCTCCTGCATCACTTACATTTGAAATTGAAGATATGTCTGAAATAATAAAAATAGCAAAAAACAAAAAAATAATAACAGTGATTGATAATAGTTGGGCAACGCCACTTTATTTTTCACCTATTAATCATGGAATTGATGTTTCAATTTTAGCAGCTACAAAGTATATAAGTGGTCATGCTGATACAATGCTAGGGCTTATTACTGTAAAAAATGAAAAATTATTTTTAAAAATTAAAGATACTGCGGTTAGTTTAGGTGATTGCCCTGGACCACAGGAGTGTTATCTTAGTTTACGTGGTTTAAGAACTCTATCCGCAAGATTAGAACATCACAGATCGAGCGCATTAAAAATTGCAAGGTTGCTAGAAAATAATGATAATGTTTCTAAAGTCTTACATCCTGCACTTCCAAAAAATGATAGTTATGAGCTTTGGAGTAAATATTTTACTGGATCAACAGGTTTATTTTCTTTTATTCTAAAAGAACAATCTAAAAGCAAAGTTTATAAAATGATAGATAAGCTCGAATTATTTAAACTTGGTTTTAGTTGGGGTGGATATGAAAGTTTAATTCTCCCTGTATTTCCAAAGAACGAAAGAAAAATAGCAAAATGGAATAAAAAAGGTGTTCTTTTAAGGATTCATATAGGTTTAGAAAATATAGATGATTTAATAGAGGATCTTTTTAAATCATTTAAATTATAATAAGTTAAGTACCACAAAATGTTTTATACATTTTACCACTTGTTGGTGGAGTTATTTGATATTCTTTTATTTTTGGACGTTCGTAAGGTTTTTTTAAAACTTTAAGCAGATTATGAAGTGGAATTAAATCATTTTTATTAGCTGCATCTAAAGTTTCTTCAACTTTATGATTACGTGGAATAACAAGAGGGTTGGTAAAACGCATTAAATTTAAAGACAGGTTATCAGGTTTTTTATTTTGTTTTATGCGATTTCTCCATTCTTTATACCATTTCTTAAAAGATGAATTTTGAAATAATTTATCTTTTACAAAATCCTCCTTCATTAAATAACAAAATGTATTTGTATAATCGGCGTTATTTTGGCTCATCCATGACAATAGTTGATTAATTAAATTTTCATCTTTATTTTTTTCTCCAAACAAACCTAATTTTTTTCTCATCATATTAAGCCAGGATTCTTTATAAACTTTAGTAAATTTATTAAATGTATCTTTTATAATCTCTACTGCTTTATCTTCTTTTTTATTGATTAATGGTATTAATGTCTCAGCAAAACGTAATAAATTCCAATTTGTAATATCAGGTTGATTGCCGTATGCATAACGCCCATGATGATCAATAGAACTAAATACAGTTTTGGGATCGTAAGTATCCATAAATGCACAAGGGCCGTAATCAATAGTTTCTCCGGAAATTGTCATATTATCTGTATTCATAACGCCGTGGATAAAGCCGACGCGCATCCAATTCATAACTAATTCAATTTGTTTTTCTATCACAACTTTTAATAAAGCAAGCGCTGGATTTTTATTATTTTTTAATTCTGGGTAATGACGTTTAATCGTATAAGTTAAAAGTTCTTTTAGAATTTTTGTATCATTTCTCATAGCAGTATATTGAAAAGTACCAACACGTATGTGACTGGATGCAACGCGAGTTAGTATTGCTCCTGGTAACAGAGTTTCGCGCATTACTTTTTCACCTGTCTCGACAACAGCTAAGCTACGTGATGTAGGAATCTTTAACCCATGCATAGCTTCGCTAATAATATATTCACGTAGCATAGGCCCTAATGCAGCTCTTCCATCAGCATTTCTTGAATATGGGGTAATACCCGAACCTTTAAATTGTATATCAACACGTTTATTATTTTTTGCAAGATGTTCACCGATAAGTATTGCTCTTCCATCACCAAGCATTGTAAAATACCCAAATTGATGTCCTGAATATGCCTGCGCAATTGGTTCAGATCCTTCAGGTAAAAAATTTCCAGCAAACAATGAAGCTATACTGTCATTATTAATAATAGAAAAATTTAATCCTAGTTCTTTAGAATATTCATCATTAAGTACAACTAATTTTGGAGACTTAACTGGTACAGGGGAAAGTTTTGATAACATTATTTTTGGCAAATGAACATAGGTATTATCAAAACGCCAACCGATTTTTGAATTTTCTGAGCTCATCTTACTCATAAATTATTGGTGCGCCCTAGAGGATTCGAACCTCTGACCCTCGGTTTAGAAAACCGATGCTCTATCCAACTGAGCTAAGGGCGCTCTATATAAAAAAAAAATTATTTTAATCTATTATATTTAAAATTATCAGAATAACTTTTTATTTTAAATTTTTTTTCTTTTTCTTTTATTAAAATGTAATCAAGTTTGTTTTTTTCAACATATAACAAGGCTTGTTTTAAACTATCGAATTTTAATTGCACTTGTTTATAAGTGTTATCAGATTTCTGCCAGCCCATTAAAGGTTCAGAACCTAAATTATTGTCTTTTGGAAACTCAATAATCCAATGTTTAAATTTTGAAAGCCCAGATTGGCTTGCGGTTTTATATGGTTTATAAATTTTTACTTTCATAAATTAATGGTCGGGGCGAGAGGATTTGAACCTCCGACATCTTGCTCCCAAAGCAAGCGCGCTACCAGACTGCGCTACGCCCCGTTCTATGAATTTAAATAAGGTTAACATAATTAAAATTCAATATTTAAAAAAATTAAACTTTTTTTAGTTCTAAATTAATAGATAAAATATAAATTAATAAAAAGAGGGCAAAATAAAGTTCTATAATTTCACTTGTACGAAAAAACAATACTTTCGGTATGTACCTACATGTAATATCTATACCGGGCTTTCCATAACATAATATTTTATAAGAATTATCTAATATGTAAAAAAATAAGCACACAACAGATGTGGGAAAACAATATATTTTCGGAAAAAACCAAAACATTAAATTATTTGTATTTTTATTTTTAATAAAATAAAAAGGGCATAAAATACCCCCCACTAAAACAAAAAAAGTTAAAAGTATTTTTGGTTTTTGATCAAGCCAACTAGTTATATTGTGAAAATTTGTTTCTGATGTATCTCCGATATATTGTTCATTATAAATCTCAAAAAATAATGGTGCATTCCAATGAAACCAATGTTGGCCCCAATTGATTTCCTCACCGGCAAAATATATTAAAGATAATGTAAAAAGTATTATAAAAAAAAATAGTTTTTTTATTCTATAGTTTTTTTTAATTATTTTTAATGATGAAATTGATATTATTATTGCTAATAATAAAATTAAAAATGTTCCATTCTCTATTATTCCATTTTCACTTGTAAAAAAAATTGTAAAAAAAGTCAAATTTATTTTTTTTACGATGATAAAGACTAATGGGATAAATATTGGAAAATAAATCCATAAAATAGGATTTATATTATTGTTTTTAAAATTTTTAATAATTTGAATCATATATAATTATCAATAATATTGATAATAATTTAAATAAAAAAAAATGTATAAAAATAAAAAAATATATGTTGCGCCAATGATGCAGTATACAGATAAGCACGACAGATATTTTTTACGAATAATATCAAAGAATGTAATTCTTTTTACTGAAATGATACCTACTAATGCAATTATACATGGAAACAAAGAAAAGTTATTAAAATATAGTAAGGATGAGCATCCAATCATACTTCAAGTTGGTGGAAGTAATCCGAAGGAAATTTCTCAATGCGCTCTGATTGCAAAAAAACAATTTAACTATGATGGCTTTAATATAAATGTAGGTTGTCCGAGTAGAAAAGTAGAAAATGGTAGATTTGGTGCTTGTTTAATGAATGAGCCTGAAATAGTTGGAAAATGTATTAAAGAAATAAAAAAAAATACTAATATTCCTATATCTGTTAAATGTAGAATTGGTTTAGGTGAAAAACAAAATTATTTTTTTTTAAAAAGATTTATATCTTCTGTTTCAAAAAGTGGGTGCAAACAATTTTTTATACATGCCAGAAATGCAGTGCTTTCAAAATTTAATCCAAAAAAAAATCGTACAATTCCGTCTTTAAATTATGAATTTGTTTATAGGATTAAAAAAGATTTTCCTGATTTAGAAATTATTATTAATGGTGGTATTGATAATATTACTTCTATAAAAGACCATCTTGAATTTGTTGATGGAGTCATGATAGGAAGAGAAATTTACAAAAATCCTTTTTTTCTAAAACAAATTGAAAAAGAAATATTTAATAATAAAAGTGTAACAACTAGAAAAAAAGTTTTAGAAAAATTAGTTCCTTATATTAAAAATGAAATGAAAAAAAATAAAGCAAGTATACAAAGTATTACAAGGCATACTTTTGGTCTTTTTACTGGAATAAAAGGATCTAAAAGATGGAAACAATATTTAAATAATATCAAATTTATGAAAGGTAATATCAAAGATATTATTTTTAATGGTGTAAAAAATATAAATGAATAAACAGTATAAAATATTAATTTATACTTCAAACAATTGTACATTTTGTAATTCTGCAAAGGCGTTGTTAGTTAATAAAAAACTAAAATTTGACGAAATAAATATATCTCAAAAGAATAACTTAAAAGAAGAAATGATTAAAAAAACTAATGGTCTTATGACTGTTCCGCAAATTTTTATTAATTCTAAACATATTGGTGGATTTGATGAATTATATAAATTAGTAGGCTCAAAAAAACTAGATAAAATAATCAATAAATAAATTTATGAATTCTTTAAAAAAATTTATTATAAAAAAAGAGCTTAATTTTCTTTATTTTTTTTTATTATTAGCAATATTCAATAACATATCTCATTTTGTTAGAAAAAATTTATTAGGGGATAGAATAGATTTTTGGGATTTTCACGTTTATTGGTGTTCAGCAAATAAATTTATTAATGGGATAAATCCATATGGTGGTGAAACAATTAAAAATTGCTTATCCCAGTTTAATTTTGACTTATACTTTTCATATCCTCCTATAGTTTTAAAATTTTTATCTTTTCTTGGCTATTTAGAATTAAATACAGCAAAAATAATTTGGGTTGCTATAGTTGGAATTTCTTTTTTGGTAATTATTTTTTATTTAAAAAAAATTTACCAAATACCTAGAATCTTTTTTTTTACTTTATTATTAATCTTTACAGGAGGTGGCCTTGTCTGGAGTGCGTTACTAGCAGGCAATATTTCTATTATTCTTTATGCAATTTTATCAGTAGGAATTTTTTATTATTTAAATACTACAAAAACATATATTTATTATTTATCAGTTTGTCTTATATCGTTAGTTAAATTTCCATTCTTAATTTTTTTTGCTATGCCTATTTTTCTATATGGATTAAAGAATATGTTTAAGTCAAAATTATATTTAAATGAAACAAAAAAAATTTTTTTTTTCTTTACTTTAACTTTATTTATTTATTTTCTGCAATTTTACTTTGATAAAGAACTTTTTATGAGTTTTCTAAATTCAACAAAAACTTATAAAAGTGAAGGTTTCTTGTTAATTCATGGAACAGGAATAGGTATCCACAGTATTATAGATTTGTATCAAAATATTTTATACGAAAAAACAAGTCTAAGTTTTTTTAATCCTTCTGGATCTATTTCTTTTCTTATACATCTTTTTATTTCTGGGACACTTTTTCTTTCAGCATACTTTTTATTCCAATCAAGAAATTATTATGGTACTAGACAACAATTATTATTAGTTACTTTTTTTATTGCCATTTTTTTATGCTGTTTTCCTAGAATTTCTTCTTATGACTTTTTTCTATTAATTTCTTCTTTTTTTTACATCATGAGAAATTCTAGAATAAGATTGTTAAGTTCTAATTGGAATTTTATTGCCTGTTTATTAACTATATCTGTCCTAGCAATTTATGACTCGAGATATCCTGCGTTTATTGTATCGTTTTTTCTATTATTGTTTTTTTATTTACAAATAAAAAATAAGGATCCTTTTTATCTAGAAAGTACTTAGTAAAAAAGTTTTATTTTTAAAATTACTAACAACGCTCTAAAACCATCAATCCAAAATATTTTTTTACCTTCTGCAAAGGTTCTTCCTTTATATGAAATATCAACTTCTGAAAATTTCCATTTTTTTTTTTTTAAAACTTTTGAAGTAAACTCAAAATCGAACATAAAATCATTAGATTTAAATTTTATATCCTTAATTACAACACTTTTAAACATTTTATAACAAACTGCTACATCAGATAGTTTTGCATTGAACAAAATACTAACAAATGCAGATAATACATAATTTCCAATTGCATAAGAAAAATAATGATATTTATTTTTTTTTGTAGAAAATCTATTTCCATACACTACATCTGCTTTTCCCTTTTTAATATAACCAATCATCTTATTTAAATCTTTGGGCATATACTCTAGATCTGCATCTTGAATTGTAATAATATCTTGGGTACTTTCTTTTAAACCAATATTTACTGCCGATCCTTTTCCTTCATTTTCTTTTTTTAAAAAAATTTTAAAGTTTAATTTTTTTTTTTTAGAAAAAAATAATTTATTTTTTTTTAAGCTTAAATGATTAAATTTTTTTTTTATATTTATCAACCATTCCTTTGTTCCATCAGTGGAACAGTCATCTATAATGATAATCTCTTTATTTATTCTTTTTGTATCCTTAATAATTTTAAAAAGAATTTTAGGTAATAATTTTATCTCATTAAAAACAGGAATGATTATCGATAAGTTCATTTTAATAAAGTTTTCTAAAAGTTCTTTTTATTAAAAGGTTTAATTATACCTTTGTTTTATTTCTTTTTCCTATCATCATAAATAACCCGCCTTCTTTATATTGATAGTTTAAAATCATTTCAAACTGAATGTTGAATCTATCAATAACATCTCCCCTTTTTTGTTGTTTAAATAGTTTTTCATCGTTACTAAATTCACCTATTATTTTTGGTATTGATGAAATAAAAGAAATCTTTTTTTTTTTAAACCAATCTAAAACTTCACCCATTGAGTGTAAGCTTTCTAATGGATGGTTATATTGATCCTGTACCCATGAGTTTTTTTTGTCCAAAGAAATTCCTGATTTTAAATATTTATCTAAAAACAGTCCTTTTGCACCAAATAATTGATATAAAAACTTATTCATTACCGTGATTATTCTTCCTAAATAATTGTAAAGAGCAATTATAATATAGCCACCCGGTTTAACTAATTCCGCTATTTTATAAAAAGCCTGTTCAGGGTCATAGGTGTGGTGAAGAACGCCATTAGAAATAACAAGATCCATGGAATTTTTTTTAAAACAAGGTTCAAATAAGTTCATTTGACAAAAATCAATATTTTTTAAATTATTCTTTAATTTAAAATCATTAGCTAGTTTCAAAGAATTTAATGATATATCTGTACCGTAAATTTTTTGCGAGAAAGTAGTAGCAGCTAAATAATTTGTAAGTTGCCCAGTACCACATCCAATTTCTAAAATTTTTTTATTTTCACCTATTTGTTGGCTAAGAAGCTTCGAAAAATGATTCTCTTTAGTTTTCTTAACAAAAAGCTGTATGTCATCGAAATCATTATAATTTGGGAATGGGTATTTGGTGTAAAATTTCTTTACATTAATAGTCTTATTTCTAAGAATTTTATCTTCATTTTTATCAAAATATAAACAAGGAATTCCAGAAACAATTGGGTATTCAAATTTTTTAAATTTTATTTTTTTTTTTGTTCGAATACTTAGGTTAGAACCATCAATTGGGCAACAGTAATCTTTATTTATTTTTTTCATGTGTTATGTAATAAAATATTTATTAATTTTATTAATTAGATATATAAAATTATCCTATGATTAAAAATAATCAATATATTGTTATTGGTTCAGGCCCATCAGGAGTTTCGTGCGCAACTGCTTTACTTAAAAAAAAGAATGTTAAAGTATTAATGTTGGATACAGGTTACGAACTAGAAAAAGATTTAGAACTAGAAGCAAAAAAATTATATAAAATTAATTATAAAAAATGGCCAAAAAAAACATTTAACACTAAACCAGATTTATATTATAAAGGTGTTCCTTTAAAAAAATTATATGGTTCAAATTTTACATATCAAATATCTGAACCATATACCTATAAATTCAAAAAAGAAATAGGAATACGACCATCATTTGCAAAAGGTGGTTTTTCAAATATATGGGGTGGGGCAATAATGCCTTCATATAAAAATGATATTTTAGATTGGCCTATTTCATTTAAAAAATTAAAACCATATTATAAAAAAGTTGTAAAACTTTTTGATATAACAGGTCAAAAAGATAATCTTTCAAAATATTTCCCTACTTTTAAAAAAAAATTAACCAAATTAAATCTAAGCGAACAAGGAGAAGCGATATATAAATTTTTAAATAAAAATGAAAAAAAACTTAAGAAAAAAGGTTTTTTTTTCGGAAGATCTAGACTTGCTTTTAATAAAAAAGCATACGGTGGTCATAAAGATGGATGTATATATTGTGGATTATGTTTAACTGGATGCCCAAAAAATATAATATATTCATCTATCTCAACTTTACAGAATTTAAAAAACAATCAAAATTTTGAATATTTACCTGGCATTACAGTAACAAGTTTAAAAGAAAACCATTCTAAAGTTCTTGTACATGCATTTGAAAACAAATCAAAAAGACAGGTTTCTTTAAGTGGAAAAAAAGTTTTTGTTGGAGCAGGAGTACTTCAAACAACATCAATCATAGCAAATACTTTAAAATTAAAAGAATATAAATTTGAAATTAAAGATAAAAGTCTAATTTATTTACCTTTAATATTTAAAAAAAGTTTCTCAAAAATTTACAATCAAGAAACAAATACTCTCTCTCAAATTTTTTTTGAAATTATGGATAAAAAAATAACAAAAAAATTTATTCATGGCCAATTATATTTATATAACAAACTTTATGATCGTGAAATAAATAAATATTTACTACCTTTAAAGTTATTCATACCAAAAATTATAGAAAGATTAGTAAGCAGATTAACCGTTCTTCAAATTTATTTACATTCTGACTACTCATCAAAACTAATTTTTCACTATAATTCTACTAAACCTCATGAAATTGTTCTTGAAGAAATACGAAATAATAAAACCGACGATATAGTAAAGAAAATTTTACAAAAAATAAAACAAAATAGAAAAAATACGGGTTTATATCCACTAATTTTTTATAAAAAACTTGCTACCGCTGGTCATAGCTATCATTCAGGAGGAACAATGCCTATGGAAAGAGTAAAAACAAAAGAAATTAGTACAGATTTGTTAGGAAGACCAAATAATTTAAAAAGGATTCATTGTATTGATGCTAGTGTTCTGCCGAGTATACCTGCTACCACTATAACTTTAACGATAATGGCAAATGCTTATAGAATTGGCTCTGAATCTTAATATTTTTTATCGCTTAGAACTTCTTTAATTATAATATCGCCTAGAAACGCATATCCTTTTTCATTAAAATGTATCATTCTTCTCCAAGGAAAAAATTCTAATGGATCATCAGTTTCTTTTAAAATTTTAGTAAAATTTATAATTTCAATATCTAATTTATTAAGAATTTGATTTATTCTATTATTGCTTTTTGCAATTTGTAATTCTCTATGATCAGGTAAAAAAATAAAATATAATTCCGCATTAGCTTTTTCAGATTCATTTTTGGCTAGAGTTATAATTTTTTCAAATAATTCATAATTGCTTGACATTGATGAAATATTTAAAAAGTATCTTAAATTATGTAGAGTTAAATGGCTTCTTATGTTTCTTTTTAATGTGATAAAAAATGCTTTACTTTTACTTTTAATACCATTCTTACTTGAGTCCATGATATTTTTTAAGAAAAAATCAATTTCATTTTGTCTATTAACTAAATTCTGGTAAAAATTTTCTTTAAAGTAATCTTTTAGTATAGGTTTTTTAATTTCTCTTTTAATATCATATAAATCATTAGGGTGAAATACCCATAAAATAATTTTAGGTTTTACATAATTAACATATTCTCTTATTGTTCCAAGTTCTGTCAAGGGACCGTTATTTGCAATACCAAATGATAATGCGTTATAACCCTTTGATCTAAGATAACCAGCAACATCATTACCTGGGTTAACGCAAAAGCCGTGTATCATTGAATCTCCAAGTATCATTATTTTATTATCTTTTTCATAATAATTATCATCATTATTAAATCCAAACCTATCGCTCTTATAAATGGAATAATACCCATTTTCATTGCACATAACAGTTGTTACATTTGAAACTCCCGCTAAAGGATAAATATTACTATTTGTAATAGTTGAATCTTCTACAACTGATTGTAATAAACCTGCAAGCATTGCGGGGTGTGCATCAATATTATTTTTTTTTAAATCATTAATCACTTCAACTTTAGATCTCGGATCAAAAAATTTATTTTCTTTTTTTGCAAGAATACTTATATCTGCATGTCTATCTGGGATTGAGATTTCTAAATAAAAATTTACAAATAAAAAAGCAAAATAGGAGGTTGTTAATATAGTTACAAAAGTATCTTTTAATTTTTTTGACAGAAAAAAAATAAAAATAAAAAAAACTATAATTGAAGACGAAAAAAAAATAATTTTTATACTCCAATCATAATCAGTTTTAATTGTAAATATTCCAAAAAATAATGAATAAATACCTAATAAAATAAAAAATACAATTATTACGTTTGATATGTTTTGTTTTATTTTATTCATTAAATTAATCTGATTCAAATTCTCTAACATAAATATTTTTTAATTTATCTTCTTGTTTATTTTTTAAAATTAGAAAATTTTCTATAACTAAGACATCTAAATTTGTTGACATAAAACACTCAATGGCGTTTTGTGGAGTACAAACTACAGGTTCTCCTCTTACATTAAAACTTGTATTTATTAATAATGGACAATTCGTTAAATCATTAAATTTCTTTATTAAATTATAGTATTTAATATTAAATTTTTTATCTACTGTTTGTAATCTTGCTGAATAATCAACATGTGTTACTGCAGGAATTACAGATCTATGTAATTGCAATAATTTTAGTCCTTTTAATTTATTTCTATTATTTCTTAAATTTATTCTTTTATTATTTTTTAGTTGAGCAACAAACAACATATACGGACTTTCTTTTTCAAAATAAAACCAATTTTTAGATTCATTTAACAAGACAGATGGGGCAAATGGTCTAAAAGATTCTCTAAATTTAATCTTTAAGTTCATAATTTTTTGCATATTTTTCGATCTGGGGTCCCCTAGTATTGATCTATGGCCAAGAGCTCTTGGACCAAATTCCATACGATCCTGAAACCAACCAACGGTTTTGCCACCCTTAATTAATTTCGCAGTTTCATTAATTATTTTTTTTGTGCTAGAAAAAGTATATTTAATTTTTAGTTTATCTAATGTTTTCTTAATTTCTTTATTATTAAATTTAGGACCTAAAAAACTTCCATTCATTGAATCATTTTTATTTACAATACGTTTTTTATTAAAATTATCGTAATATGCATATAAAGGGGCCCCGACTGCTCCACCTGCATCGCCTGAAGCTGGTTGGACCCAAATGTTTTTAAAAATCTTTTTTTCAAGAATTTTACTATTAGCTACACAGTTTAGTGCAACTCCTCCAGCTAAACACAAATTATCACACCTTGTCATATCGAAAGCTTTTTTTGCTATTTTTAATACAATAATCTCAATTACACTCTGAATTGAAGCCGCTAAGTCCATATGTTTTTGATTCAAAGGACTGTTTTCTTTTTTTCTTTTAAGCTGAAATAATTTTGAAAAATTATTATTAGTCATTGTAAATCCAGTTGAATAATTAAAATATTTCTCATTTAACTGAAACGAACCATCGTCAAAAATTTTTATTAAATTTTTTAATATTTTGTCTTTATAAATTGGTCGTCCATATGGTGCAAGCCCCATAACTTTATATTCACCGGAATTAACCTTAAAACCTAAAAAAAAAGTAAATGCTGAATATAGTAAACCAATAGAATGTGGAAAATGAATTTCGGATAACATTTTTATTTTATTGTTTTCTCCGATACCAATACTTGTTGTTGCCCATTCTCCGACTCCATCCATAACAATAATTGCAGATTTTTTAAAAGTTGATGGATAAAAAGCACTTGCAGCATGGCTGGTATGATGTTCAGTAAATAAAATTTTTGATGTTTCTATTTTTGAAGAAAAAATATTTTCTAAATTTTTTTGAATCATATTTTTTTGGAATAATTTATCTTTTACCCATGTAGGCATAGATACTTTAAAAGATTTAAAGCCCTTAGGTGCAAAACCTATGTATGTTTCTAATAATCTCTCAAATTTTATGAATGGTTTCTCATAAAAAACAATATAATTTAAATCTTTAAGCTTAATTTTTGCAAATTTTAAACAAAATTTTATTGCTTCAAATGGAAAAGATGAATCGTGTTTAATTCTAGAAAATCTTTCTTCTTGTGCTGCTGCAATTATTTTGCCATCAATTACAATTGATGCAGCGCTATCATGATAAAAAGCTGAGATACCTAAAATTTTCATTAATTAAAATAATGTATAAATTAAAGGGGCAACAGTAGTTCCTTGTGAAACTACAAATAAAGTTCCTAAAACAATTAAAATAAATAAAGCGGGAATTAAAAAGAATTTTTTTCTTTTTATAATATATTTAAATAATTCTTTCAAAAAATTCATTTTTAGAATTGATCCTTTATATGATTTGATCTTGTTTCTTTTTTACGATAAATCCATAATGAATCTTTTTTTTTTCTGTTCATTGGATCATATTTAAAAAATACTTTCATGAAAAAACTCGTAGGTATAATTATAAAGCAATAGCATAAAAATAGAAATATAACATTAAATATTTTTGATAAAATCAAGCCTAGTTTCATCCATGCTTTATTTAATAAGTAAAAAGAATTTGGTTTTGTAAAACTTAAAACAAAAAAAATTATAGATAAAATTAGAAATATAGTTGAGATATTAAATGAATATGAAAAATAAAATTTATATAAAAAAATAGCAAAAAAAATAAAACCGAAAGTAATCCCGAAACCTTTGTTACTTGGTAATTTATTATCTATATTTTTATAATAATATTCTTTCATTTTAAATAAAACTTGGTGACCCCAACGGGACTCGAACCCGTGTTGCAAGAATGAAAATCTTGAGTCCTAACCGCTAGACGATGGGGTCATAAAAAAAAACTAAAAATATTT
>Ga0315338_1002068_pt1 | contig 21446 bp, 19 predicted proteins | sample ASW8metaG_FD_204518 | JGI IMG/M metagenome (GOLD analysis project Ga0315338, IMG submission 204518) | Ammonia-oxidizing marine archaeal communities from Monterey Bay, California, United States - ASW #8 | ecosystem: Environmental > Aquatic > Marine > Coastal | place: USA: California | collected... | reverse complement strand
TAAAGACTTCTCAAATCCAGGAATAAAAATATCCAGATCATCAGAAAAGGAAAAAAAACACTCCTGCAAAGAAACAAATGTTGCATTTACTCCTCTTGAAATGAATGCATTTTTTATCTTTTGACCATGCCAGCCTGGTTCGTCAGTAACAATTGCACAGTGTTTCATCGTGTAATTTTAAATTAGTCTTCAAAAGATTCGTCAAGAAGGTCTGAATTAATCTCGCCAGCTTGAAAAATATTGCCAGTTTGTTCATTATTAATTGTTACATACGCCGGGCTAAAGAGCATTGGATCTATTTTATAGAAGTCATAATTATAGTTTTTAAAAACTTTAGAAAATGGCTGCCCATAATCTGCTGAAGTATTGCTCGGCATTTCATTGGCTAGTTTTTTTGCGCTTTCGTCGCTATCTTGAACTGTTAGCACTATTTCTCCGCCAAACAATATTGCATCATTTGTTCTTCCCATGGCAGTTATCTGATCATTCGAAAGAGGTGGTATCGGTGCTGTCCCGTTACCAGCTGTGATATTGTGAATGTTATAACCAAGCTCATGTGCTTTGTGTAAACCCACCTCAACAACCCTCGAGACAATCTGAGTTGTACCTGCAATACTTGTTGTTGGTGTCAAAATGATTGATAAATTTGATCTTTCAATATTGCAATCTTTGCAAATCTTTTCAATTATTTGTTCTGGAGGGAATTTATCAACTTCCATGATTACGCAAGTTGCAGTGTGCTGATCTTTATAGTCTAAATCTTTAAACAGATCCTCTTTTAACGCTAATGCTCTACACGGACCAGAACCTAAACATTCAAATTTGCTGCCCTCATCCTCAGACTTTAAACTCCAGCCTGCATACTGGCTTGCTAAACATGCAAGTGCTGGGTGTTTTGTTGAAACCTCAACCATAAGTGGCCAATTTTGAATCAATTGTGATTTTATTGTCATAACTTTACCTAGCGAACCCATGCATATTTCAGCAATTCTTCTCCCTGCTTCCAAACTTCCGATGGACTTAACTCCAGCATCTATAATTACAACACCGTGTCTTTTCGAAACATGCACCTCGAGGTCCTTGGCATTCTCTTTTAAAGCCTTTATTGCTGGTTCAACATTTTTGTTTATACTTATGTGAGCATTCATTTATTTTATATATATCAATTATTTACAATATTTAATTAAATCAATTATTAGCATTGCGCGTCTTTCTAATTTTTCCTCAAGAAGCTGCTGTGTATTAGCCGATGCAAATACTGAACAGACAGGCAAATACTTTTGGATTTGTGCTTCCTTCTGAGGAATATCATTAATCCACTGAGGCCATGTGATGCTAGCTGGCAATGTAAAGCTTTTTGTAGCATATAAGATGCGATGACCATAAAAAAGTTGATTTTTAGAGAGAAGTGGCTGACACATTTTTCCCTTTACTGCACTCATATGAGCATATAAGTATCCATTTTTAAGCCTAGATGAGTACAGCTCGCATGTTGCGGTAAGCCTTGGGTTACACTCAAGCACATATAGATTATCGCTGATTATGCAATCTATTCCATTTAGTCCTACTAATTTTAGCGTTGTTACTAGTTTTGAAATTATTTCGTTTATTAAAGATATATTTTTCATATTAACATTGAAGTCAGATATTGCTCCTGTGTATTTAAAAGGGTGATGCAGATTATCTGAGCTGGCTAACATTTTACTTATACCAATAACAGAGTGTTCTAGCCCATCTGAAAGAAATAGTACAGATATAGGAACTCCATGAATGTATTTTTGATAATAAACATCATGCTGATGTTGTTTTTTTACATTGCGTAACCATTGAACATGGGCTCCGCCGTTAGAGTAGTTAGACTTTTGAAGCCACTTGGTGTCATTTTCAGGCTTACTAAATAATGTCGTTGGGTATTTTATATCTAGTTTAGTGAGTAAATTAAGAAATACTTTATGGTTATTACAAATTTCATAATTATTAGGGGCGTTACCTAAAACTTCTCCATACTCTGACAACAATGAGAAACTATCAGCCCATTTTTCCATGCCAGAGCCTAAAATTATTTTTGTATTCATGAGCGGTAATGCTAAAAGTCTAAAATACTCTAGTAAATCATTGAAAAATTGCGGTGATTCTAGATCAAGCTTTTTATGTCTTTTTTGGGATAGATCAAGATCTGAGAATTGGTCTATTGTATATATTGTTGGGCCTGATAACGATACAGATTGAGCGTGCGCTCGTGCTGATGATGAAATTATTACAATGTTATGATTTTTTGTGAACATATGCCTGTGCTACTTTAAATGCGTCTTCATAGTGATAATAAACAGGCTTTTCAGTTTCCTTCATTTGTTTTAATAGTGTATGTTGTGTTTGATATTTAACATTACCAATTGCAAGCGCACCTATACCTACTGCCTTGCTCAATGTTTCTTTCATTGGTGCCATATCGCTCATTACGTCTAGACCAAATATACCTGAAGGTGGTACAGCATTTACATCAGCTGCAACAATGAGCTTTGTTGCTTTTTTCATCTGTGATTGTGTCAATAGTTGTATGCCAGCAGCAGCAGTAGCGAAGACAACATGAACCTTGCCAATAATGGAATCTAAGTTATCATTCTTTTCAGCAGAAATATTGTTTGCTGAATCATTGATCAAAGTCTTGCATAGCTCTACTGTTGCTTGACATTTTTCTTTGTGCCTTCCCATAATTATTACTTTAGCGTCTTCTTTTGCAGCTATCATTGCTGCAGTTGAGCCTACCGGGCCAGTCCCCCCAAGCACAATGACTGTCTTGCCTTGAAGTGTTGAGTTATCAACATTTTTGAGTGCTTGCTCAGCCTTTGCAACCATTCCCGCTGCGGTTGTAAAAGCACCGCTAGGGTCTGCAAAAACAGAAACTTCAAAGGGTGGAACCATCGAGTCTTTGCATAATGTGAGCATTTCAAGTGATTCCTGCATGTCGCGACCTCCTAGAAATATTCCTGTTCTTTTTACACCAGTTGGGCCGCGTGAAAAAATTGCATCTTGAACTAAACTTTGAATATCGTTTGCATGAATATTTGTATATGGTGTGACAGCATTCCAGCCTGCGTCATAAGCCATGTTTACATCGAAGGGGCTTAAATTTTTCTCCGATGTCAGCATATGCAAAATATATGGCTTATCCATGGCTTTTCTTAACGTTTTTCCAAGGTATGTTCTTCTTGTCTATCTCTGCCTGCAGTCGTAGGCGCTACTTCTATAGTATGTCCATTATTGCGTCCAGCAACTACTTGGTAAGTGATGTCTGCATCAGGAAATTTTTTGCTGATGTCTTTTTGCAAAGCATGTGCACTAAGCTCACTCTCAGTTAATATAAAGCCTGTTGGTCCCCACGAACTTTGACCAATGCCCATGTAACCTTGCTGTTTTGCATACCTTAAAACCATATTAATATTAGCATTTGCAAATCTACCACCTTGAATTTTAGAGAAATGATCGCCAACAGCAGACTGCAATATGCCAATTCCTGAACTAAAATCAACAAAGTTTTCTGAAGCGAGTGCCGGCATTATTTGCATTAAAACGATTCTGCATAATTCTTGGGATAAGTTCTCAGGGAACTCAGGTAACTTGTTGAAAGCATTTAGCTCGTCCTGGTCATGAAAGCCTTTTTCACGTTCATTTATAAGTAATAATATTCTCCAATGTCTTGGAAAAGATTGTCTTGATGTAATGAAGGGAACATTACCGTCCTGCCCCCTGCCGCCATCTACTAAGAAACCACCATTTTCGAATGCACCTAATCCTATACCTGATCTGGTTCCTCTGTCTAAAAGCTCTGCAATATCACGATTAGTAATAGGAAGTTTAAGTAAGGTTGCTATAGCGCGTCCTGTTGCTAAGGCCATTTGTGTCCCAGAACCCAGACCAGCATGCTCTGGTATTACATTTTTTGTTAAAATTGATATTGGCTGATCATGCAGGCCATATTTATCTAAAAGTAATCGTGCATACTTCATCGAACGCTTAGAGCTTGGCCCATCATGCAAAAAACTTTGTGTTCTCTCAATGCACAATACTGTACTTATTTCGTTTATCGCGACACCAAGGCTACCAAACATTCGCCCTAGCCCACCATGCATGTCCATAAAGCCCAAGTGTAAACGTGCTGGTGCTTCAACTTTTACTCTAGTGTTCATTTTTATTTAAATTATACAAGTAAGTCGCATAAGTCTAACCTTATTGTATATATTATGCGACCCAGTTTCTTGCGTTGTGAAATATCTTTAGCCATGGACCGCTATCTTTCCAGTCACTAGGATGCCATGAATATTGGAAAGATTTATACAGTCTTTCAGGATGTGGCATCATAATATTAAATCTGCCATCTTTTGTAGTATATGCAGTTGCACCTTCTGCTGACCCATTTGGGTTTGCAGGATAATTTTCTGTAATTCTTTTTTCATTATCTACATATCTCATAGTTATCAAGTTATCATTTGCGCTGGCAAGTGTCGCTTTGTCATAATGCGTCCTGCCTTCTCCATGGGAAACAACTATTGGAAGCACTGAACCGATCATGTCTTTAAATAAAATTGAAGGTGAATTTTGAACTTCGACTAGGCATAGTCTAGCTTCGAATTGCTCACTAGTATTTTTTATAAATCTTGGCCAAGCTTCCGCTCCTGGTATTAAATCCTTTAATATCGACATCATCTGACAACCATTACAGACCCCAAGAGAAAAAACATCTGATCTACTAAAAAATTGCATTAGTTTATCTTTAATATGCTCGTTAAATAAAATTGTATTTGCCCAGCCACCCCCGGCACCAAGAACGTCCCCATAGGAAAACCCGCCACAAGCAGCTAGCCCTTTATATTCATTAAGAGAATATGAAGCATTTAATAGATCAGTCATATGAACGTCGACAGATTCAAAACCTGCAGCATCGAATGCGCCTGCCATTTCATAATGCCCATTGACACCTTGCTCGCGCAGTATTGCTACTTTTGGTCTTTTATTTGTTTTGATAAATATATTCTTAAAGTCTGAGCAGACATCGAACGTTAAATGTGAAGTAAGTCCAGGATTATCACGTTTACCTAATTGACTGTACTCAGAGTCCGCGCATACAGGATTATCACGTAGTTTTTGTATTTCATAACTCATCTTGCCCCACAATTTATGCAATTCTTCAATATCTGTTTCAATTAAAATATTATTTTTATGCATAATCTTAAGGGAATAGTCTTGAGATATAGTACCAATTGAATATGCGCCTATTCCTTTTTTGCTGAACATATTACAAATTTCGTCTTTATCTGTTTTATTTATTTGAATAATCGCGCCAAGTTCTTCATTAAATAAAATGTTCCATGGATTGTCACCAAGATCATCAAGATCAATGCTGATTCCTGTATGAGACGCAAATGCGCATTCGCTAAGACATGCAAATAAACCACCGTCAGAGCGATCATGATAAGCAAGAATCTTTTTCTTTTTATTTAATTCTTGGATGATTGAGAAAAAATCTCTTAGAATCTTGTTGCTTTCAAGGTCAGGGCATTCATCCCCTAATTGTGAATATGCTTGCGCAAGTGCAGACCCACCGAGGCGTTGCTTTCCTTCTGCTAAATCTAAAAATACAATCTCATTTTCGTTATCAAAATTAAACTCAGGTGTTAATGTATTGTTTATATTATTTACAGCTGACGCTGCGGTTATGATTAATGACATTGGCGCAGAAACAATATTTTCTCCTTCATTGCTTTTCCACGTTGTCCTCATAGATAGAGAATCTTTGCCTACTGGTATTGCAATCCCAAGCGCTGGACATAAATCTTCTCCTATTGCTTCAACCGCTTTAAAAAGAGCATAGTTATCGCCTTTATTTTTTGAATCAGCCATCCAATTTGCTGAAAGACTAATATCTGAAATGTCACTGATAGATGCTGCAGATATATTCATTATTGACTCTGCAACTGCCATGCGGGCTGATGCCTCGGGATTAATTAATGAAAGCGGTGTTCTTTCACCGATTGACATCGCCTCGCCTGACTGAGAATTATAATCTGCTGCAGTCACTGCAACATCAGCAGTGGGTGCTTGCCATGGGCCGATCAGCTGATCACGAGCTGACAACCCCCCTACTGTCCTATCGCCAATTGTAATTAAAAAGCTTTTAGAGGCCACGCATGGTACTTGAAGCACAAGTTTCGCTGCATCTGTTATATCGTAGTCATCAAGTTGCAAAGGTTTAGTTTGTGGTAACTCAGAATCAACCTTGATTTCCAGCTTTGGAGGTTTTCCTAAAAGCATTGCGAGAGGCATATCGATAGGCGCATTATCAAAATGACTATCTGTAACAGAAAGTGTTTCCTCTTTTGTTGCATAACCTATTTCTGCAACAGGACACTTTTCTCTTTTGCATATATTTATGAATTTATCTGTGCTGGACAATTCCACGGCTAAAACAAACCTTTCCTGCGCTTCATTGCACCAGAGTTCTTTTGGAGACAAGCCAGTTTCAGCGCTTGGTATTTTTCTTAAATCAAAAATAGCACCTTTACTAGAGGCATGTACTATTTCAGGCAAAGCATTAGACAGACCGCCTGCGCCAACATCGTGTATTGATAAGATGGGATTACTGTCTCCCAGGCTTGCACAGCGGTCGATTACTTCTTGGCATCTCCTTTGAATCTCAGGATTACCTCTTTGCACTGATGCAAAATCTAAATCTTCAGTGCTTGCTCCTGAACCCATAGATGAAGCAGCACCGCCGCCAAGGCCAATAAGCATTGCTGGTCCTCCGATAACAAAGATAGGAGAGTTGTCTGGTATCATATTCTTCGTGATATGCATTGGGCGTGCATGCCCAATCCCTCCAGCTAACATAATTGGTTTATGATAGCCCCGTGAAAAGTTGGTAGATGATTGTTGAGATATATTTGACTGAAAAGTTCTAAAATAGCCTAGTAAATTTGGTCGCCCAAATTCGTTATTAAAAGAAGCTGCACCTATTGGACCATCAATCATAATATCTAAAGGAGATGCTATTCTGCTAGGAGTTGCTGCACTATTTTCTTCCCATGGCATAAGATTACCTGGTATTTTTAAATTTGAAACAGAAAACCCACAAAGTCCTGCTTTTGGTTTGCTACCACAACCAACAGCAGCTTCATCTCTAATTTCTCCACCGGAACCAGTAGCCGCACCTGGATAAGGGGAAATAGCTGTTGGATGATTATGTGTTTCTACTTTTAAAACAATGGGGCTCTCTTCAGACTTAGATACATACACATTTTCATTTGGTTCTATGAAAATTCTTGAAGAAACATTACCTTTAAATACTGCGGCGTTGTCACTGTACGCTGACAATATCTTTCTAGGTGACTTATTATATGTATTCTTTATCATTTCAAATAAAGTTTTTTTCTGTCTTTTTCCATCTATGATCCACTGAGCGTTAAATATTTTATGTCGACAATGTTCAGAATTTGCTTGAGCAAACATCATAAGCTCAGCATCTGTTGGGTTGCGCTTTATTTTTTTGTAATTGTCAGCAAGATATTCTATTTCATCGCATGATAGAGCAAGACCAAGCTTCTCATTCGCAGCTTGCAATGAAGCTAAAGGATCATTGCTAAGAACAATATCTGTTAAGGCGCTAGGTTGTGATGAGTAAAATAATTTTTCTGCCTCTTCAAATGAATATAAAACTGACTCAGTAAGCTTGTCGTAACAATAAGGCACAAGAGCACTGAGTTCTTTTGAAAGTAATGGTTGCTCAGAATCAATAAAGTAAGCTATCCCGCGTTCCGCTCGGCTCACTTCATGTATGCCACAATTATGGACAATATCAGTAGCTTTACTTGACCATGGGGATATCGTGCCGAATCTCGGCACGACTAATATAAATTGTTCTGATATTTTTCCTGCTTGTGAGGGTGGTGCATAATCAAGCAGTGTATTTAATATGTATTGCTGATGCTCTTTAAGGTCTCCTTCGGCCTGAATAAAATGATAATACAGGCATTCAACTAGAGTCACAGCCTTGTTTACAGACTGGATCGAAGACGCAATTTTACGTTGCTGATAATCAGATAATGCGGAACCACCTTGCAAAACTATCATTTTGCTACCATACGCTGACCTATAAAACGATAATATATCATCACATGCATAGTTTACTCTATGCCAAAATACAAAAAATCTATATAATCCTCTGCACTCTAGGGGGCGTCATGGTATCGACGTTAGTTACAAAACCTGATGTGCATGCCGAGGATGCAGCTCACCTCGTAAATAATGCTGTCAAAATATAGTTGCCAAACAAGACAACTACGCACTAGCTGCTTAAATCCAGCTGGTCGTCTCAGCACTGCTTACTTGTGGGTGTGCCAGAGACGTCATTAACGCAAGTTCGTAATGATATGCGTCACATGTGTCATTATTAAACTTAAAAATTTGACTCGCTACTAAGTAGTCCTGCTCGTCGGATCTTAGCAGCTAAACTAAAGACGAAACTAAGCATGTAGAACAGAAGGTAGAGGATTTGCGGACGCGGGTTCAATTCCCGCCGCCTCCACCATTTACGGTCACGGTTGTCTTATTCCGGCATATGAAATTTCATCTTGTTCATATTCGGTTGCGCCTGTGCTATTGCCAAGATTTGAACAAACTCCGATTGTAGTATTATTTATAGTAAAGACAGAGATATACCCGCTTTGCTGTACATTAGTTGGACATGCAGCCATGTAACCTGGCGGTACACAATTAGTAACGTTTAGTCTGCACCAAGAGGCATTGGGTAACTCACGAGGGTAGAATGGGTTTTCCCAATCCATTCCATAAATATGTGCGTTCATGAAACCTATAAAAGCAGCAATTGTTTGTGGGCAGGTAAATGTATTTTCGGCACCATTTCTATCGAGATACTCTATAGACCCACCGACGCGGCAAAGCGCAACTTTAGATTCAATCATGTTTTTTATCTTTGAGTGATTCATTCTTGTAGCGGCAATCTTTGCATGTGTTGTATAACTATCGTAAAGCTGTAAAGCTACAGTACTTAATAAACCAAGGATGACTGCAACAACAAGAACCTCTATGAGTGTAAAAGCTTTGTTTTTTAAAACGCTAACAACCGGTTTCTGCGGATACGTTGTTTTCATTTAGGTCGAGTACACAGGTTCCGTTTGTCGCTTGCATTGTCAGTATTGGTGTTGTTGCTGTGATGCAAAAATTATAATCTTGCTCGCTGAGAGTATCAACACCATCAAAAAGGTTCGTTATGATGGCGGTTGTCGTGGCAGCATTGCATCCTGCTCCGCTGGCATAATATTCCCCATTATTAGATCTATACTCTTGCTGCGCCAAACTGATTGAGTTAAGGCTGAGTGCTGCCTGCTGTTGTGTGGCAGCAGCAGCGTAACCCGTATACGCCATAATGCCGACAGCTGACAGAATACCAATTATGGCAACAACAACTATCAGCTCAATTAATGTAAAGCCCTTTTTTAAATTACGAGGGTCCAACTATATTATTCTACAAGAACAGTGTTTTCTATTTTGTAATTAGCATCACCACATTTATCTTTTTTTGTGCACGTGTTGAGTGCTACGCTAGAACCTGAAACAGCAACACTTACCTGTCCGGGTACAGTTGCACCAGCTCCTGCTACTATAGCGGCGGCCGAAGTATTCCACGGGTTTTTATCATCTAAAGCTGCGATCAGTGCTGCGACAGCTGTTGCTGCAGTTTTATTTTGACATGTTAGGTTACCATTCATCACTGTCGTCTCTCCCAAGTTACACTTTTGTAACTCTGCTGCAGCAAATTTCATTGTTTGCTGATGGATAGTTTTTGATGCAGAGACTTTTGCGGCAGTTGTATAACCATTATAAGCAGTTACGCCGACTGCTGCGAGGATACCTATAATCGCGACCACGACAAGTAGCTCGATTAATGTAAAACCTGCGTTTTGCTTTCTCATTTTTATAACTCCCTTAATATGGTTCTATAACTAAATTTTCATTATTTTAAGCTTATAAACAGCAAAGTTAAAGACCTAATATAAGCTTTTCTAGCCAATAATGGCGCCAACATTGAATATTGGGGCATACATGGCAATCATAAGTCCGCCAATTGTAATACCCATAAAAACAATCATTATGGGTTCAATCAAGCTTGCTAAGTTAGCAACGGCAGTATCAAACTCTTCTTCGTAGTAACTTGCTACAGACCCGAACATTTCGTCCAAGCTACCTGTTTGCTCACCTACAGATATTAGCTGACTAAAAGTTGGGGGGAATACTTTTTCTTCATTAAATAATTTTGTCAGTGTTTCGCCAGAAAAAACACCCTTCTTAATATTTTCTAATGCCTCAACAACAATCGTATTTGTAGTAACTGATTTTGCTATATCAATACTTTCTATAAGATCAACTCCAGCCTGATTTAAATTGCCAAGCACAAGAGATACTTTTGCTAGAATTGATTTACGAATTAAAACGCCAAAAACAGGTATGACTAGTGAGAATTTATGAAATGCCTTTCTAACAGTGTAAAATTTTTTAATTAAATATTTCATCAAAAGAATAAAAAGAAAAATTAATACGAACATTAAACCGCCGCCTGTAGGTGAACTCATAAAATCACTTGCAGTCATAATTGCAGCCGTAGCAGCGGGGATCTCAACACCCATGCCATCGTACATGTCTACGAACACAGGCACTACTTTTATCAACATGAAACAAGAAACTAAAACAGCTACTGACAAAAGAACGCCTGGGTAAAATAATGCACTTTTAATCTGTGCTTTAATTTTTTCACGTTTTTCCAATGAAACAACAATTTTTTCTAAAAAAGTGTCAAGCTTTCCGCTTGCTTCACCTGCTTTGATTAAATTAACAACCACAACATCAAAGACTTTTGGGTGTTTCTCAAAACATTTTGAAAGTGCGTTACCTGATTCTAGATCTGTTTTTATGCTAACAATAACTTTCTTCATGCCTGGTGCAGTTGTTTGCTGGTCCAGCATTGTCAGAGTATTTAAAACAGGTAACCCTGCCCTCAACATTGTTGCGAATTGTTTACAAAAAATTAATATTTCTTTGGGTTTAACCTTCGAGCCAAAAAGGGTGAATGAACTTTTTTGACTTTTATCGGCAGCAGCTTTTTTTTTCTTTTTTTTGTTCTGTTTAATCTTTGTGATGATTACTTTTTGCTCTTTGAGCTTGTAGGCTGCCTCATCACTATTGAGTGCTTCTATGTCGCCCTCGACATATTTTCCTGCACAAATACCTTTGTACTCAAAATTCAACATCAGCTGGAGCTGAGTACTCTTTCATATTCAGCATAAGAAAGTTCGCTGCTAAGGAGTAAATCATGGCCCATTTGTTGCATTGTTCGGAAGCCGTTCTTTTTGGCAATTGCAAAAAGTTCATTTTGAGTCAGATCTGACAGAATTCCTTGTTTCAGCTCTTTGTCTACATCCAGTATTTCGTAAATCCCCATTCGCCCCTTATATCCGCTTTTGTTGCATTTTTTACAGCCTTTGCCTTTGTAAATTTTTGCACGCGCTGATTGCTCAGGCAAAAAACCAACTGCGTTTAACAATTTTGGCGTTATATTTTCATCAACAACTTTGCAATCGGGGCAGTTTCTGCGCGCTAAACGTTGCGCCATAACAAGAGTCAGGGCTGCTGATATCAAATAATCTGGTGTTCCCATGTTTTGTAAACGTGTAATCGTACTTGGCGCATCATTGGTGTGAATAGTGCTAAAGACTAAGTGACCAGTTAAGGCTGCTTTTAAAGCTATATCAACAGTATCTTTATCACGAATCTCACCCACTAGAATCACTTCAGGGTCTTGACGTAAAAATGATCTCAACGCTGAGGCGAACGTGTAACCAATATCATCTCTAACTTGCACTTGACCAACACCTTCAAGTTCGTATTCCACCGGGTCTTCCGCAGTTAAAATATTCATTGATGGTTTATTGATGTGCTTCAGGATGCTATAAAGTGTTGTTGTTTTTCCGCTACCAGTTGGCCCTGTTACCAAGACCATCCCTTGTGGCGAACTAACTGCCTGTAACAATTTTTCTAAATCTTTCTCTTCAAAACCTAAATCACTTAAAGCTACGTCGCCGGCATCTTTATTTAAAATACGCATTACAATTCTTTCATTATTTTTTGTAGGTAAAATTGATATCCGTAAGTCAACTTCTTTATCACCTGTTTTAAATGTGCAAGCTCCGTCTTGTGGTAGGCGTCTTTCTGCTATGTCTAGCTTGCTAATAATCTTGATCCTAGTAACAACGGCATTGTAATTGTCTTGTAAAAATTTAGTATACTCATCCATATTTTTGAGTATGCCATCTACTCTAAATCTTACTTTTGACACATCTCTGAAGCATTCAATATGAATATCACTAGCTTCTAGAGCTATAGCCTCAGATATAAGTTTGTTACCGAATGATATTACTTCCGATCCGACTTCGACAAATTCGTCAGTCTTGTCTTGAGTTTTTTCCAATTTTGCTTTTTTTGCCTTCTTCGATGACGCTGGCGGACTTCCTTTATGGACAAAAAGTTCAATAAAATCATGAATATCTGAAATTGAAGCTGCATACAATTCAGGTTCCATTTTTGTAATTGTTTTGAGATTTTTAATTAGACTTAATTTTGAAGCATCTGGAATGGCAATTTTAAGTGTGCCGTTTGTCATCTCAAAGGGGACTAAGGAGTGTTCTTCAATATAGCGCGAATCAACAACTTTTCTTAATGCGTCATCGATCTTGTAAGGTTTCAAATCTACAATTGGCAAGGAGTATGAGCTCGATAAAAGTTTTAGGATCTGTTTTTCATCTGCTAACTTCAATTCGAATGCGGTTTCGAGCTTAGATTTTCCAACCTCTTCGCTCATAGAGTTAATTTGTTCCATTTGCTCACCACTGAGCAACGCATGATCCATCAACATATTTAGAATGTTTTGTTCGCTGGTTGCATCTAAACTAGTTTTACTCATTTTAATCTATAACACGTGGTGCTAGAAAAATTAACATTTCCTCAAGTTTGTCTTCTTTTGCTTGGCCTTTGAACAAGTTGCCAACAATTGGGGTATCACCTAGGCCTGGCACTTTCCTATCGCTGTTGATCAATGTTGTGGTTTTTATACCACCAATCACAACTATGTCACCATCACTTACAAGCAACTTCGTATTAATCTCATTTGTCTTAATTCCCGGCTCATCAGATCCAGCTACAGTAATAGGCGAATCATTGTTGACTACAATATCTAAAAGAACATTGCCGTCACCAATGATACTCGGTGTTACTCTAAGGGATAGCGCTGCTTCTTTAAATTCGGTAGTCACCGTTCCGTCTGACTCTGTCTGATAAGCTATTTGCGTTCCCTGAGTTATTTTTGCTTCTTGGTTATTCAAGGTGAAAATACTTGGGCTAGAAAGTATTCTAGTTTTACCTAATGTCTCTAAAGCTTGTATATGCATCTTCAATGCTGCCGACCCCATTGTTTTTAAAATGCCTATGCCACTTGTAGCGTCTGTAATACCAAAATCTGTTACTGAGCCTGCAGCTGCGTCAAAAGTTATTCCTGAAGGCGTCGTTGCTGAACCGCCAACATTACCTGTAATGACTGTTCTAGTGCCCTGTTTCATTGCTCCTATCGCTGTCCCAAGTTCTCTTTGGAATGTCGAATCTGCTTCAACTATAAAAGTATCAATAAGCACCTGTTTTGTTTTGACATCGATCTCTTTCAACACCGCATCAATTAAATCTAAATCAGTTTTATGTGCGCGCGCAATTATTGAGCGTGTAGTATCTTCGACAGTGATTGTAATATCACTTGCTGCTGAGCCTTCAGCTGCCTGAGTTGCAAATAAATTTTCTATTGTTTCTTTTGCTTGCTCAGGGCTGATGTAATAAAGTCTAAAAATTTCAGCTAAGATTGGCTCAACGGACTCTTCTAGTTCTATTTTTTTCTTTAAAACTTCCGCACGCGCAGATTTGAATGTCTCTTGAGATGTTAATTTTTCTGGTGTATGCACACGAATAATACCATTAGCAACATCCATGTCAGCTCCTAGTGTTTTCATATCAAGCATAGTTTGGAAAGCAATGTCCCAAGGAACATTTTTGATTTTCGCATTTATTGTTCCACTTACTTCATCACCAACCAGAATATTTATCTTTCCGATTTCAGCCATTAATGACATAGCATACTTAAAATCTATATTGTTAAGATTTAAACTTACTTTTTGTTTGAGATTCTTATATTTGCTGGGTACAGACACATAGTTTCTAACGTGCTCTGTTGTAATAGTTTTTCTTTTCTCTCTAGATTTTATTTCTTTTTCTGTGCTAGTTTTTGGTTTTGGTCCATCCTTGACCATCATATCCATATCTTTTTTACCTTCAGCAATAACATCGGCGGACTCAATCAATGGCTCTGACCCATGAACTGATTGTTCTTCTTGCTTTGCTCCCATAATTGTAGAGCAAGAGCTAACAGCAGTGAAAAGAAAAAGGAGGGATAAAGTTCTAAATAATAAAATCATTTCTTTTTCTTCTCTCTTGGTTTAATTTGATTATTCATATGTACTTCATATTCATTCTTATCAATGTCTTTTATGATAATAAAATCGTTGTATATTCTAGTAAGTTGTATGTCATCAGTAATATATTCTTTTTCTGTGTATTTAAAAGCTCTACCATCGGGTGCAGATATAATTGCTAGTCGTTTATAGTGGCCTCTTATTGTTCCTATTAGCCTCATGTTTTTGAAAATACTGTTATCTATACCGAACTCATTAGTTTCTATAGTATCGCCCGCTTGAGTTGCATTCATGCTACCGCCAAGAAAAGGATCGATTAGCGGAAGCTCTTCCTCCTCCTCAATAACTTCTTCAACAAGAACATTTTCTACAGGTTGCGCTGCATTAACTTCAGTTCCGTGCTCGTCAGCATAAGCTCCGGCTACAAAAAACAGCGGTAATGTTAATACTGAAAATATTAAAACTATTCTGCTAACTATAATCATCTGGCAATCCTACAATTGAAATTGTTCCTACTGATTTCACTAAGCCTGAAGTATCTCCACTTTCAACAGTGCTAGCTTCAGCGTCGAAATTGATGACTTTACTTGATTTTGATAATGCACGTCGAAATTTTAAATAACCAAGGTAAGTACCTTGAATTGTATATTCGACAGGGATTTTAAAGTACAGGGGCGGTGCAGGACTACCGTCTGGCTTAGTTTTGCTACCTTTATGTATCGGCACTGGCATGTTTCTTTTTAGATTAATGATAGTCAGACCATTAATCGTCGCAAACTTACTTATGTTTTGATACAAATCTTCAACTTCCTTTTTAGAGTGGAATAATTTGCTGTTTTTTTGATATTCGGGTTCTAATTTTTTTATGAAATTTTGCAATGTTCCGGTATTAGCTGAAATCTCAGTGATCTTAGATTGATTTTCGTGCATCTGGGCTATTTTTGCCTCTTGCTCCTCGACCACAGGCACGATAAAGACATAATAAATAACTAAAAAAACTAAAATTGCACCAAATGTTATACCAAACTTGATTAATACCTTTTTATCGCCAAGCAACCCCGAAGACTTAAGCTTGTCAACGATATCATCTAGATCCATCTCTTTTAATGCTGATAAGTCCATTCTAAGCGCCTTGTAATTTGCAGTTAATAATAAAACCCTTCTTATTAGAACTAGATGATGTGCCGTCACTCGGGACATTCATTGAAACTAATGACGCCTGGGCTATAAGCGACTGGGCATTTAAATTTGAAATAAATTTAAGAATATCTTGGTCAGAAAATGCAACACCCTCAATCATGAGTGTTGTTGAACCATTAAATTCTATCTTACTAAACTGAACTCGTGGGGGCATGCTTCTGCTGATTTGAGCAAGCGCTCTGTACGAGGTCTTTTGATTAGACTTTACTAACTTGCCAAGTTGCAATGATTTTTCCATTTCATTTTTCTTTCTTACTAGTTTTGTAAATTTGCTATTAAGCACATCAAACTCAGATTGAACTTGATCAAATTGAATTAATTTTTCTGCATTAGCATTGATCTGAAAAACAGATAAAACTATTAAAACAAGATATATCCCAACAATAGATCCTGCTAATCCTTTAAATGCAAAACCTGATAAAAACTTCATTTTATTTTGTTGACGCACAGCTTCCCTATTTGGAAGTAAATTAATATTTTTAACGGCTGTGACAAATTTATAATAACCAAAAACATCAAGTTTTCTAAAAGCAAGGCCGAGCACTGAAGCAAGTGGCGACCTATTCTCTATGTTAGTTTTCTCTTTGTTATATGCGGGAATTGAAACATTTGCTAACGGATCAAAAATATTAAACCCTGTATTTGGTAGATTTTTCTTAAAAAGTGAGATTAATGGATCAACATTTTTCATGTTGCTTATAACATGAATATTATTTATTTTATTTTCGTATTTAGATTCGTAATCATTCAGCGCTTGCTTGATTTGCATTGCATAACGGCGTACGACACTTTCGCTTTCAGCAGGTGTGTTCGTATCTGTTACCTCACTAAGGCTTATTTTTTCTTGCTGCCTTAAGAAAACATCAGTAATAATTGGTGTATTTTCGTGAATAATCATTAAATAATTTTCATCCTGTCCTAGCTCTAAAATCGCAGATTGGCTTTTTGGTGATTCTGGATGTAATTTAAGATTGTCAAATGCATTTTTCAACGTAAAACACCTTACATCCATAATCACTGGATTGAGACCAGCTTTTTTGACAATAGATGAAAATGCATTTACGTCAGCTAGCTTTGAAGCAACAAAAAGAATTTCCATCGTATTTGTTTTAGAGCTTCTATTTATTACTTGATGAAATACGGAATAATCATTGAGATTATCAGTAAGCTGTACTAAATTTTCCCAGAGCGAGTCTGTCTCAATAGCATTATTCAATTCCTCTTCAGACATTAGTGGACTTGTTACCACTTTTATTATTGCGCTTGTTACTGGGATTGAAAGTGCAATATTTGTTGTTGTTATTTTTGCATTTGCTAGAGCTAATTTTATTTCCTCAGATACATAATCTTTGTGATCAAATATATTTGAACCTAGTAGCTCTTGATCTAATAATCTGTAGGAGAATTTATCTAAAATCCATTTATCATTTTTATCTTTGCTTGTCTGGGCTACGCGGATTGCATCATGGGCGATATCAAGACCAATAATCTCTTCGTTGGCAACGCTCATTTTTCCCATCTTTGCGCCAAAAAGACTCTTGGCAGACGACTTAAGTTTGCTGTCTTCACCCGTGTCTTTTTGCTTATCACTCGCAGCGTCGGCGTCTCCTTTTTTTCCAAAGGAGAATTTTGGAAGTTTTATTTTATTTAGTTGCTCTAACATCTTAAGTTATTATTGTTTTTTGTTAACGGAAAAAATTTATTCTTGCTGTATGTTCTTATATCGGATATATAATACATTGAATTTGAAGTAAATTTACAAATTTTCAGCCTAAACACGTTAATTTGTGCTGTTATAACAAGAAATTACAATATATTCTTAAATTTCAATGATTAATAAAATTACAGAACTAGCTAAAACTAACGAAAAAATTTCAGATTTTCATCTCCGCAGTGGTTCAGATATAGCCTACCGCTTAATGGGTGATGTTGTAATTGAAGAAGATACACACATAGACCACGAAAGTGTTATGCAGATGCTTAAAGATAATTGCAGTGACGCTGAAATAGAAACTTTTGCTTCATCAAACGAACTTGATTGCGCCATCATGTTAGGCGACCTAAGATTCAGAGCAAACTTTTACAAAACTTTGAATGGTGTTGCTGCTGTACTCAGACGTGTTGAAACAGAAATACCTCTCATGGATAACTTACTATTGCCACCTGTTCTTTATGGATTAATTGATGCACATAAAGGGTTAGTTCTAGTTACTGGTCCTACAGGATCAGGAAAATCGACAACGCTTGCAGCTATTATTAATCAAATAAACGAGACCCGGTCAGCCAATATCATAACTATTGAAGATCCTGTTGAATTCATTCACAGAGATAACCAAAGCATAATCTCGCAAAGAGAAGTAGGAAAACAAACAGCAAGTTTTGCCCGAGCACTGAAGTCAGCGCTAAGAGAAGACCCAGATGTTATTCTCGTTGGTGAACTGAGAGATCTTGAAACAATCAGCATGGCCTTAACAGCAGCGGAGACCGGACATTTAGTTTTTGGCACATTACACACAAGTGGTGCACCAAATACGATTAATAGAATTATTGATGTTTTTCCTCCTGAGCAACAGGGACAGATCAGAGCTCAGATTGCAGAATCATTATTGATGGTAGTAACGCAAAATTTATACAAGAAGCAAGATGGCTCAGGGCGTGTCGGAGCATTTGAGGTAATGGTTTGTACGCCACCCGTCAAGAATCTAATTAGAGAAGCTAAAATTCATCAATTACCAAGTGTGATGCAAACTGGGCAACGTGATGGCATGATCACAATGGAAAAATCGATAGAGGATTTAGTTACTTCCGGACTAATTAGTAATGCTGAAAAAAATAAATAATGGATTCACATTAATAGAATTACTTGTAGTCCTAGTTTTAGCAGGGATTATTACCGTTTTTGCCTACCCTAACGTTTCAAGCTGGTTGACTGAAAGAGAACTTAGAAATGGTGTTTATGATTTTGTTGCTTATGTCAGTAAAATGAAATCAGAGGTTGTTAATAACAGATACTCCATGTGGCAAATTACCTGGCCAGCCAGGATGGATGGGATCCCTGTCGCAGAAACTGCATTTATGACAAACCAGAACTTTATGGACGAGTGTAAAAGAGCAACATCGACAAATGCATGTCGAGCGCAAAATAGATGTAATCCGTGGGCAACGCAAAGAGGCTGGACGCGAGCAGATGCTTTTACAATAAGAAATGCACGCAAACCCATGGGCACCACGCCGACGATGTGTGTTTCAAAAGATGGCACTGTGAGCTCGCAAATAAACGATGAAACAGATCCAGCAACCGGTCAGCAAGTTGAAAGACTTATTTTATGCCACCATAGTGTCGCCGCCTGCGACTTTGCTGGTACTGCCGATAATCGTTATAAGGTAACCTGGGATCATTTTCTCAATCTAAAAGTTTATAAATATCGAGTACCCACTAATACTTGGGTTATTCATGATGGCTAATACACACACTATTAAAGGGGTTTCGATCATAGAGTCACTGGTCTGCTTAGTGGTTATTGGTATCGGTTTTACTGCCGTTGCACAGCTTTCTGCCTATGCCATAGGATCTATGGACCGCTCTTTGGAAAAGACCAAAGTAAATTTCTTTTCAGAAATGATTATGGAGGACATGTACGCTGACCCGGGAAATGTTTCCAGCTATGGAGGTTTTGACGAAGGCTGTGGTTCGAGCGCTAAAGGCGGCGCCTCTCTTGCTGCTAAAAAAAGGGATAAGTGGCGCACTAAACTAAATGGGACCGATCACATTAAAGTTGGTGGCTACTCAAGGAAAAGGCCATGCAAAGCCGCTGTAGATAAAAAAAACACTTATGTTAGATCTGAAACTGCAAATCGTATATCAGGGCGTTTGAATTACACGGCCAACAGAGGCAGACAATTGAAATATCTGGGAGGCGTCATACGATGAATTACTCAAAAACACAGGGTATGACGCTTGTCGAGTCTCTGGTTGCTATAGTCATAGGTTGCATTAGTGTGGCGGCCATATTCTATTCATACACCTACTTTAGCCGGTCATATGAGACGATTATAGAAAAATCATCTATAAGTGTAAGGGGGCGCGAGGCGCTCACTATGATTGCAAGAGATTTAAAAAATGCAGGCTATCTGGACGTTAATTATTCAAGAGCAAGCTGGGACAGGTGGATTGATGTCACAACAAGCCCGACCGGCCCTTCAAGCTCTGACATCCTAACGATCTGGTACAACACTACAACAACCGATCGAGTAAGAATTCGTTATTTCTTAAGTCCGGCAACTGGGCAAAACTGGGGAGATTCATTTTTAACTAAGTCATATTGCTTAAACCCTGTTGTAAGTATTAATTGTATTTACACTGACATGATGGTTATTTCTCATACGAGTGATTTTCAAGTTATTTTAAGGGACGTAAATGGAGCAGAATTAACGCCCGTGTGTTTCACTTGCACAGGAAGAGAGTTAGCGCAAGGGACACAAGCGCAAGGTCGAGAAAATCAGGCTAAAGCACATACTGCTGAGCTTTATATAACAGTACGCTCACCCCAAGAGGTCTACCGAGCTAATACACAAGTGCAAGTAATAAATCATAATGCAACTACAGGTGGCAGTGTTATACACAATGACCGTTTCTTCAGAGAAACTTTTTTTACAAGTGTCTACTTGAGAAATATTGTAAATTAAAAATGATAACTAACAAAACCAAAAAATCAGAACAAGGATTCGCCCTTGCATTAGCACTTTTAATGATGGTCGTTATGTCATTGATGGGAACATCATTAGTCTACCTGTCTTCTACGGATCACAAAAGCAACACTGATAAAGATACTAATCAGCAAACTTTTTATGCTGCCGAGACTGGCATTGCGCAAGCAAAAAGATACTTAGAGGAACAATCTGATGCCGGCACACTAACACTCGGCAATATAAATGCCATCAACGCCAGTATAAGATTTTGCAGAATATCACTCTTTTCAAATCTTAGCTCGAACACTTTTGTCGCAATGAATGATTATATAGAGAGAGCAACATTAAACACATTAATTACTGCTACTGGTGCTGAAAGAACTCGTTTAGAAAATTATAGTTATGAATATTATATTACGCGCACACCTGATGAGAACGGACTAACAAACGTACTGAAAACAAAAACTGTATCAGGACAAACAGGCACAAGCATCGCTGCAGGCACTTCATATAAAACAGGAGGCTCAAGTACAGCAACCTATTACACCATTTGGTCCTGTGGTTGTGCTGCCGCTAACTGTACGCCAGGAGTTGACGTTATCGTTCCTCTTGAGGCAGTGGTAACATTAGTAGAATGATTAGAAAAATATCAATGTTGGCAGTCATTTTTGCACTCTACATGAGCGCCTCATCTGCCTACGCCTGTGATTTTAGAAAAAGTTTTTTTGGCGATCCGAAAGAAAAAACTGCAATTGCACATGCCCTACTCCTTCCTGACCAATGGGGTGGAGAAGCGCTAGCAATCCCCATGGAAGCTTTATGTGAAAACGATGATTCGTTGTATGGGACAACTGTCGTTTACTTATATATAGATAATGAGTTATCTCAAATAAGATTAGAAAGACCTTTGATGAATGATAAAAAGCTCATGGACTATGCTATGCGAAAGTATGGTTCATTCAATTTACCCACAACTGTCGA
>Ga0315338_1002066_pt1 | contig 21461 bp, 16 predicted proteins | sample ASW8metaG_FD_204518 | JGI IMG/M metagenome (GOLD analysis project Ga0315338, IMG submission 204518) | Ammonia-oxidizing marine archaeal communities from Monterey Bay, California, United States - ASW #8 | ecosystem: Environmental > Aquatic > Marine > Coastal | place: USA: California | collected... | reverse complement strand
GTTTGCATCAGTGGCAGGCTCAACCATTCCTCCGTCGCCGGGTCGTAACGCGAGATCAAGTCAGCTGTATGCATCGTGGTCCAAAAGACGCCATTGGTGTCATCAAAATCAAGTGCATAGGCTCCAGCGTGCTCGACGGGCGGCTCAATGACTTCCATTTCGCCAGTCAAATGGTTCACCTTTAGGAAACTTCCTGCAGACCACAACGCAACCCAGACATCGCCATTCGGGCCGGTGTCCATACGGCGTGGAAAGGATTCCGGAACCGGTATCGGATATTCTACTATTTCTCCAGTATCACCGTCGAAACGGGCCATCGCGTTGATGTTTTCCAACGCCAGCCAGAAGCGGCCAGCCCCGTCTATCGTATTTCCATAGCCGCCAACATCATTAGTAACACAAGGGCTATTCATACACTGCTCTTGGCTTGGGGTATCCCAATCTGACCACTCGCCGGTCATGGGGTTGAGGCGACGTGCCGAACCTGGTCCTGATTCCCAGATGGTTCCATCAGGATGCAAGGACATGGAATTACCCTGCACGTTTCCACGAATTTCTTCGATGGGGTAGGGATACTCCGTCCAAGCGGTATTATCGATGTCGTAGCTCAGCCAACGAATCTCAAACGGATCCGGAAGCCACATAATACCATCACTACTGATCTGAAGATTGCCAGGACGCGCACGCTCACGCGTATAAAGCGGCGGGCCAATTTCGTCATACTCGTAGGTCACAGGATTAAAATGGCTTACCATGCCACCAGTGCGTTGATTGGCCCATCCATGTCCATTGTGATCGACCGCGACATCATGCGGCTCTGACCCAATATTCGGGATATCGAATTGGACAACGCGATAATTTCTCTGTTCTCCCGTCATGAGCTCGCGCGGGAACCGAGCATTCGGATCAGGCAATTCTTCGATTGCCGGAAGATTCGTGGTGAAATACTCATAGAGAGTGGCCGTCTCTTCATCCGACAGCAGGTCGATACCACCTCCCTCAGCAATTTCATGCATTTCTTGGATGGTGTTCGCCCACGCATTGGGGTCCTTGCGGCTCGCCGCAACGCGGTTGACCGTGTGGCATATGACGCATTTCTGGGCGACGAGGTCTTTGCCCGCACCTTCGGGAAGAGTGTCTAGTGTCGCAGTAGCCTGTGAGACACGACGCGGCCATGCATAAGGGAGGTCAGGCGCGCGCTCGACATTAAGCGCGACGTTAATTTGCCCCGTTCCATGTGCGGAAATTGCTACAGGTTCGGACCAGGCACTCTCATAATCGCCGCCAACTCCTTGCACCGTAAAATTACCTGCCGGCAATTTGGTTGCTGTGAATTGTCCACCTTCTTGGCTGATATACATAAAGCCGAGGCGTTGCTCGGCGTCTTGCAACTTCACGAATGCGCCTGCAACAGGCTCCCCATTCGCATCGGTCACGACGCCTTCGATAACGCTGCTATGCTCACCCATATTATTCGCGGCGGCAATGTCCATCTGCGTATCATTTTCCTGTGCAGTCTGTTCAGCCGAACAGCCCGCAGCCAAAAGAACAATTGCAGCAATACCGACGATCGATTTATTGCCGTGCCTAAACATCCTTACTTCCTCTCTTGCGGGTTGATCCATACTCCATTTCGAAATCCGAAATGATCACAATCTTTCCGCATATAGTGGCCTGAGACTAATCCTTCGTACGCCCTCAGGCTAGTTCAACGATACGATTCTAATGTCCTGGAGCTATAAAAAGTCAGCGAGCATATCATCTTAGATTCCCTCACTATTTCATTTCCGGCCACTGTGAAGAAAAATAGGAACATTTAAGTAATTTATGTTTTAAAACAAATGGTTATTTAGAAATTTACAATTTATTTAATCAGCGTAATTCACCAACAAAAATTCATCATTCTTCCACATCCCGCGGCCTATCCACCTCTGAGCGATGGAAAAATCTAGATTTCTAACCAAGGCACAGAACATTAACGATAAATCGCATATGCACGTATTATGTCTAAATCTTCCCGGGGTAAGACTTAGATCGGGATAATTACTCAGACTTTTCTACGTGCCGACGGGCAAGGCTAATACTACTCGGCAGCAGCTGCTTCGGCTTGAGCAGCAAGCTCTCTCTGATACTCCAACTCTTCATAGACATCATAGAGGTCAGCTATGCCGGTGTTGGGGTCCTCACCATAGGCGCCGCCGCGATACCATCGCTGCGTCTGGGCGTTGACGTCGATTTCATAACGCACGCGCATCCCGTCCTGATCAAAAATACCGATCGAATTCTGAAAATGCAGTGGGGGTGGCATGCCTTGCGGCGCTGTCGCTTCTAAAATGAATAGTCTCGCGTCGTGCGGATGGATGGCAACGAAGGTGCGGCTTCCATCGTCATTATTGATCTGGAGCTGATGCCCCCTGATGCGGTCAACCGCTAGGTATCCATCAAATGTTATTTCACCACCGCGTTTGCGGTAATTCCAGGCGGTATAAGCCATGCCGCCTAGAATTTCAGTTATACTTGCAGTGGAGTCGTTATAGTTGACAACCGTCACGGAATAATCTGTTGCCCCGTCGTTCGCACGGTAAAATTTGGCTGGGAGTATGAGACCTGATTCGGATTCGAATGTAATTTCACTTACCGTGGGCTCTTCAGGAAAGTTGACGGTAAAGAATTCCAACTTGTCTTCGAACATAAACCAGCCCTGAGCAAAGGTGGGCCCAGAAAACATCAGTACAAACATAAACGAGACAAGGGAAATCTTGCGCATTTCACTATCCTCCAATTAGAGGGGGGTGAATAGCACAGAATGGACCGGGCCTCACCCTTTATGTGTGTCGATGAGGTCTTGACGCTACCTTTGAAAAGAACATTATTCAAATGCGGTTCGGGAGGATCGCAATAATAGACCACGCCGATGCCTGAAAGGGCTTCACGGGAACATAATCGAAGAGTGTTTTTCTTAGATTTGGCTGTCCCTGCAACTGTAAGCGGCAAGTGGGTGCGCATTGTGAAGCGGCATTTTTGTTTCACAGTCACTGGGCATTTGCCTGGGAAGGCGCGCAGTCCCGCATTGAGCCGTGAGCCAGGAGACCGATTGGCGCGGGTCGCTCATGCCTTGGGCCAGGGAAGTCCAATGCGCGGAGATCCGTAGAGCGACGCGGCGGCCTTTGCCGCCTTGGTTAGGTCGAGAGGCGCGAAATATCGTGCCTTTCTGCTTGTCATTTGCGCGCTAATTACGTGGTTATTTATGTTCTCCAGGCAATTACTACATGTCAGAAAATTTATACTCGCATACGGCTTGCCAGCGATATTGCTGGCAATATTGTTAGCGCTGAATACCCTGCAGGCACAGGCCGCTGAGCGAATCGACGGGGGTGATCTCACGGAAGTCATCATTACTGCGACCATTGCCATCCGTGACGTGCAGGGTGATCTTCGGGGTGTTTCACATACCAAAATCGATCCGCTTGATTTAGAGACTCAGCAAATCCGCATCGTCTCAGATATTTTGCGAGAAGTTCCAGGGCTCGCAGTGAGCAGGTCCGGATCGCTTGGTGGCGTTACGCAGATTCGTATTCGTGGCGGTGAAAGCAACCATACGCTTATGCTCATCGATGGAATGGAGGTCGGAGACCCATTCTCAGGCGAATTCGATTTTTCGACATTGATCGCAGACAATGTCACGCAGATTGAAGTTTTGCGCGGCCAGCAAAGTGCACTTTATGGTTCGGACGCAATCGGTGGTATAATTCATTACATTACGCCTAGCGGGCGGGATGCGCCTGGCTTGAGTGCGCGTGTTGAAGGGGGCTCTTTTGGCAGCTATTCTGGAGCCACTCGCTTCGGCGGATTCACTGAAAAATTTGATTACGTCTTAAGCAGTTCTTATTACAGAACTGACGGGAGTGTGGTCGCACGAAACGGAACCCAAAAAATCGGCTCTGAGAGTCTCGCAGCCTCAGCAAAATTTGTTTTGAATCCAACTGATAATCTGAGCTTCACTGCCGTTGGGCGATATAGCGGACTCGATGCCGATGCGCCCACCCAATCATTTTTTGGATCTGATTTTGGTTTCGTAGTTGACGGCAATGATACGACCACAACTAATTCTCTATACGGACTTATAAAGGGTGAGCTTGGACTCTTAGACGGCGATTGGGCACATGCAGTAACGCTGCAAGACGTGAATGTGGACACCAAAAGCGTTAATGGCGGCATGCCAAACTTTAAGACCAACGGCGCGCGGCGAAGAATGTCCTATGCGTCAACGTATTTCTTCGCGACGGAGGCAGGCCGACAATCAATTACGCTTGCGCTCGACAATGAGCATGAATCTTTTCGCAATGTTCCGATTGGTCCAGCTGGCCCAACGAATAGTAGGCGTACCATCACCACATCTGGATTTGTGGCGGAATATAATTTGAATATCAGCAATAATTTTGGATTTGGCGCTGCTTATCGCCACGATTGGAACAATATCTTCCAGGATGTCGACACCTATCGCATTAGCAGCAGTTATCAGTTTCAAAATGGTGTTCGTTTGCATGCCGCGGCTGGGACTGGCTTCAAGGCGCCAACGAATTTTGAATTGTTTGGTATTGATCCAGGAAATTTCATTGGAAACCTAAATTTGAAGCCAGAGCACTCAAAGGGATGGGAAGCCGGTGTGCAACAAGACTTGCAAAATAGCGTAACGATTGGTGCGGTATATTTCAGCAATATTTTTGAGAACGAAATTTTTACAGATTCTCCACCACCAAATTTCATTTCAACACCTGGCAATCGCGCCAGTGATTCTAAGCAAAAGGGCGTGGAGTTATTCGCCTCCTTTGATTTGGGTGCTGGGATCAGTTTTAACGGCAGTTACACTTACCTTGATGCCAAGGAAGCTGGCGTTGAGGAAGTGCGCCGTGCGCCTCATATCGCCAGTGCCACGCTTCTTAGGCGCAGTATAGACGACAAAATGTCTGCCTATCTCAGCGTGAGATATAATGGCAGCCAAAAGGATGCGCAATTCCTGCCGAATTTTCCCTTTAGTGCCTCAGTTACGCTCCCCTCCTATACCTTGGTCAATATTGGTGCAGATTGGAGATTGAACGACAACATCAAATTATTTGGACGTGTAGAAAATCTCCTTGATGAAAAATATGAGGAAGTATTTTCCTATCGATCTCCCGGTCGATCATTTTATTTTGGGATTAGCGGTAATGTTTGATGTATGGCGCATGATCAGCCTGGTGAGTGGGCTTCTTTTGATGGCCGCTCCGTCCATTTCGCAAGCACAGTCGCCGCAACGCGTCATGTCACTCAACATGTGTACCGATCAGTTGATCCTAAATTTGTTGCCTGCGTCGCGTATTACCTCAGTTACGTTCTTGTCACACAGCTCTCCCAATGCAGCCCTCTCCGCGCTGGCGGCCCATGTAGGCATCAACTACGGCACTGCCGAAGAGGTGCTGTCGCAGAGGCCGGATCTAATCGTGTCTGGTGATACGTCCACGCCGACTACGCGGGCGATTTTGGGTCATGCTGGATATGAGCTCCATGAAGTACCTTCAGCGGATAATTTTGAGGAAATCCGCGAGATCACGCGCAAGCTCGGGCAAGTCCTTGGCGAGGAAATACGTGCTGAAGAAATGATTGTACGAATGGAGGCAACGCTCAAGGAGCTTGTTGAGACAATGCCTCAGAAAAAGATTCGTGTCGTAGCTTGGGATGGTGGCGGTTTCGTACCAGGGCGCGGATTGCTCTTCAACGAAATACTGAGTGTCGCTGGCGGAATAAACATCGCCGCCGTCGACGGCAATGACTATTTGGTAGATTTTGATCTTGAAGAACTTTTACAGGCCCGGCCTGATCTGATCGCCTACGCTTCTGCAACTTTGAAGGCTCCAGCCCTAAGAACACAGGCACTCCAGCATCGTATTGTTAGACGGTTCTATGAGCACCGACTGATCACCTATGCCGACAATCTTTATGTTTGCGGCCTACCGCAATCAGCAGAGGCCGCAAAGGATTTGCGTGCAGCAATGGCCATGGTGATGGAATCGTTGGAAGTCCTGCAATGAGATCAAGTTTTCCAATGATTGTTTTGCTTCTCGCCCTGTTGTCGATCTTATTTTTTCTCTCACTGCTTGCCGGGCGGGTTTGGATTCCGCCGTCGGAGGTTTTTTCGGGTCTGTTTTCCGGCGGTACAGAATTAAGCGAAATCATTATTTTTGAATTGCGTCTGCCGCGCGCAGTGCTTGCGGTCGTGATCGGCGCGTCGCTGGGAATGTCGGGTGCAGTATTGCAGGGCCTAACGCGCAATCCGCTTGCAGAGCCTTTTCTTTTGGGTGTATCTGCTGGCGCCTCTTTGGGTGCGGTAATCGCAATCTATTTTGGTCTTGCCGCAATGTTTGCTGCTGCAACGCCGTTTCTTGGCATTGTTGGTGCATTTTCTGCGACCGCTATAACCTTCGCTTTGGGTAGAGGTGGCGGAACCTTGGCACTAATCCTTGCCGGCGCCGCCGTCTCTGGATTGGGCGGCGCGTTGATTGCGCTTTCGCTCAATCTCGCGCCGAATGCGAATGCTGCTTATGAAATTATGAATTGGCTGATGGGATCGCTCTCGGATCGCAGCTGGGACCATGTCTTTCTTGTTTTACCCTTTGTGCTCATCGGTGGTGCAATTTTGATTTCCACCGGGCGTGCGCTCGACGCGCTATCGCTTGGTGAAACTCAGGCACAAAGTCTCGGCGTCGATCTCCTCCACCTACGCCTTTTAGTGTTGTTTGGTACTGCGATCGCGGTCGGGTCAGCTACCTCGGTTGCCGGTGTCATCGGCTTTATAGGGCTTGTCGCACCGCATTTGATACGTCCCTGGACAGACTATCAGCCCAGTCACGTTATCATTCCCGCGGCACTGGCTGGCGCGGTGCTTCTTCTTGGCGCCGATATTGCAACCCGAATTATCCATATCGGTCCCGAGCTGAAGCTTGGCGTTTTCACGAGCCTGATAGGGACACCTTTTTTCTTCTGGCATGTTGTAAAATTGAGAAAGACTGCGCCGTGACGATGCTGGAACTATCCTCTGTTGTTATAAACCGCGGCGGCCGGAATATCGTGAACAATGTTTCGCTGGCTGCATGCACCGGCGAATTCATTGCGCTTGTCGGTCCAAACGGCGCAGGAAAATCAACGCTGATATCGGTGGTCGCGGGTCTTATGAAACCCGACAGTGGGACGGTGACGCTGGATGGGCGCTCACTCGGTGAGTTTCGAGGCCAAAATTTGGCGCGCCTACGTGCCTATTTACCGCAAAACCCCTTTTGCGAATGGCCAATTTCAGTCGAGCGGCTGGTCGCGCTTGGTCTCACACCATCATTACCGGCGATCGGAAAAATGCCGGAGGCTCATATTTCCAGGATCACGGCAACCATAGAGGCGTTCGACTTGAGCGATCATCGCGATCAGCCGGCTACAACTTTGTCAGGCGGTGAGCTGACGCGGGCCATGTTGGCACGTGCGCTTGTTGGTGATCCAGAACTACTTTTCGTCGATGAGCCGATTGCTGGGCTTGACCCCCGCCATGCTTTGGACACGATCAAGCGATTGCGACGCCTTGCTGAAACAGGAAAGCTTGTTGTTGCCTCGCTGCACGATCTGACATTGGCCACGCGCTATGCCACGCGGATCGTGGCGATGCATGAAGGGCAGGTGATTGCTGACGGAACACCAGGCGAGATTCTAACGCCGAGACTGTTGTACGAATTATTTGACGTAGACGCGCGCATAAATGGCGAGGGCGAACGGGCTATTGTAGATTTTCTTCCGCCCGACTGAGTGTGGTTGCTCCGTGATCAGTTCCAGCCTGCACGGTCGAAGATCATTTGTGCCTGGGCTTGGTTGTTTCCATATACCGAAACATTTACTGGGTCAGTCTTGAATTCGCCGAGTGCTGTTAGACGATCAGTGTAGCCTGCGCTTGCGACTGCAGGAAACTCATCGCTTGAGGAGACAAATATCCTTTGTGCATCATCACTTGCTAAATATTCCAAAAAGCGGATTGCAGCCTGTCGATGCGGAGCATGCATAGTTACGCCAGCCCCAGAAATATTTATATGGGTGCCGACGCCGTCTTGATTGGGAAATATCAGATGAACTTTCTCAGCTGCCCTAGCTTCCATGGGGATGTTCGAGCTTTGCAGCCGCATATAGTAATAGTGATTTGCAATTGTAACGCCGCATTCGCCTGCTGCTACGCTTAAGAGTAGCGAGGTGTCACTGCCTTGTGGGTTGCGTGCGAAGTTTGCGACGATGCCTTCTGCCCATTTTTCGGCTACCGTCGCACCCAGACTTTCGATCATCGCACTCATTAGCGACAAGTTATAAACTTGGGCGCTGGTGCGCATGCAAATCTGGCCTTTCAAATGCGGATCGGCCAAGTCCTCGTAGTTCTGAACAAGAATGGGATCGACTTTAGCAGGATTGACGAAGATCATTCGTGCGCGGGTTGAAAATCCGTACCAGAGATTGTCCGGGTTGCGCAGCGAGGAGGGAATACGTTCAGCGAGAATTTGCGAATCTATTGACTGAAACAGACCTGCTTTCTCCGCGGTCCAAAGGTTTCCCGCGTCCACCGTTAAAAAAAGATCTGCAGGGCTGTTTGCGCCTTCGGCCTTCATGCGTGCGATCAACGCAGGACCATTAGACTCGATTACGTTCACTTCTATGCCGGTTGCATCATAAAAACCGTCATAGAGGAGATCATCAGTGTCGTAATGGCGTGCTGAATAAATGTTCACACTCTCTGCGGACAAGGCAGCAGAGGCGGACATGGTAGCGATCAGCATTAGGCAGAAGGCAAGGCACGAGGGTCGAACCATAAAAAACAGCCTTCCAAGCAAATAAAAATGGCCAGACAAAAAGGACCAATGGCGATGGGACCATTTCATAACGCGTCATATTATATTTTGCTACTAATTCTTAGTTACATAAAGGGGATGGCTAGGCCAAGTGCCTGGCTTCGGCTTAACCAAGGGTGCAATTGTACTATTCAACTAGATGTTGGATCAGATACCAGTTGGCAACCAGCGTAATCTTTGGCGACCGGATCTCTAGCTCCAGCCAGTGTGGTTTGACCTTTGGCTGCTTCACCCTAGAGCCCGGCTAATGCTGTATCTGTCAGGCCATCCAATTGTTCGCACCAAATCGGATCGTACGTCCATCTCTTTGGGTCGCGTCCAACTGGTTCCAGGCATGGTTTGCTCTGTGGCGGGACGCTAGGCTTAATTCGTGTAAGCTGGAATATAGAACCATAAATGGGCCAGAAAGATGGTGCCAGCAGGAGGAACGTCAATGAATGTTGTGAAACTAATTACGACACTACTGCTGCTTAGCTATGCAGGCGCGGCGTCGGCCCAAGGCTGGTTCGAATATAAGAATCTTGAAGATTTGTTCTCAGTGAACTTTCCTGCAGAACCAGAAATCAGCGACAGTGCCTACATCTCAGAATATGGCTCACCTTTCGTTGCACGAAAATATTCTACGACGGATGGATCAACCGAATATTTAGTTACTGTCGTAAATATGGAGAATTCAGCCCGCCCGCCGGGACGCCGTGGGACCGAATGGCGAGGGTCGATCGGCTTTCACGCGACAAAAATCCGCCAGACCGGTGAAGTCACTTTCGATGCATACGGAGAAATCAATGTCGTTCCTGGACATCAGCTCCAAATTACACAACCCGATGGAAGGCGGAATTTCGCAAACATCCATTTTCATGGTCATCGGCTCTATGTCATCGAGGCGGTATCGCCACCCGATCTGCCTCCACCGGCGCTTTTCCAGGCATCCTTCGCGGTCGTAGATTCTGAGGGCAATAGCCTGCGTTACAACGACAGCGATTATTCTTTTCCTGATCGTGTTCCGCTTGCACGGCGTGGTGGCGTGACTCTGCCGGGCCAGCAATGAATGGTTTTACATGTGCGCTACGCAAGACACAAAATAGAGCGTCTTAATTTGAATTGACGAATATTAATTTTTTTGGGGAGGTTCCGTGTTGAAAACTATTTATTGTCTATCCTTCGTGACTTGCGTCTCTCTGCTATCGATTTCTGCTCAAGCACAGCTTCCAGTCGAGAAGGTGCTCACTTACGAGGTTGCCAGTAGGATGGCTAGCGTCGCCGTTGAAACATGCGTTGCGGCCGGAGCCGATGTTTCAGTTCATGTCGTCAATATTCACGGTGCAACGATTGCAGCGGCCCGCGGGGATAATACGCGGCCTTATACCTTCGAAAACAGTTATGAGAAGGCCTATACGGCGATGGCCTTTCGTCGGCCTAGTACAGATTATCAGGCTGATTACATTGCCGGAAATCAGACCCGCGTGCAGCAAGCTGATTTTCCCCACATTGTCGCAATTGGCGGTGGCCTACCGTTTTTTGTTGATGACGTGATCTTAGGGGGCATCGGTGTTTCGGGTGGAAACAACCAAACCAATAATAGTTGTGGTCAGGCAGGGATCGACGCGGTCGCCGACATGCTTCGCTAGAGCAATCACGGCGGGTTCAGTTGAGACCATCTTGCCGTTAGCGTGTGGCGTTTCCGTTCTCGTCGATTTGATAGCGGATCGGATTGCCTTCTTCGTCTAGTATTTGAAGCGCCGCTACAAAGTGCAGCGGTGGGGGCACATTGGCAGGAACGTCTGCTTCTAAAATATAAAGTCGATGATCAGGATAGTGAAAATAAATACCAACATACATTTGTCGCCCGTCGGACAGTGTCAGCTGTAATTGATGGCCGTCCAATCTTTCGAGATGGGCGTAGGTATCATAGGTTGTTTCACCCATTATCCGGTAAAGGCTTGCAGCGTGAGCGACCGCACCTTTTAGCGTCGTTGTGTGTTCGACTTGTTGATAGTTAACAACGATGATTGCGTAACGGCTATCGCCGTCAAAGGCTTGGAAGCGCTTTGCAGTGATTTGGTCGGTACCAAATGTCGGCTGCTGTCCTTTTTCGTAATCGTAATCATAATCTTCCACTACCGGCTCGCTTGGGAAGTTCGCCAGAAAGTGCTCTTCCATATTGACGTATTCCCCCCAGCCTTGGGCATAGGTAGGGCTGGCTAATATCAGACCAATAAATAATGGAATCACTACGGCAAAACGCATTGGTCGGGCTCTCCTTAGATTGTATTCATCCATGAGTTACGATTTTGGAGGTTCTATCATCCCGTTTAGAAAACGTCACATGGCGACTGTTGGCGCAATGCCACTTTAACTGTCGAATTCAACTTATTCTGTGCCCTGAAGCTGTGAGCTAGCGCTAATTTTGTTACCTTGTGAGTGATCACGCGCGATCATGATATAAAACGCCGGTACCACAAAAAGCGTGAACAATGTTCCAATGGTCATTCCAGAAGAAACGATTAAGCCCATGCTAAAGCGTGCCGCTGCTCCTGCGCCTGTTGCCAACAGAAGTGGCATGACGCCGAGAACGGTAGCCGCAGCAGTCATGAGGATTGGCCGCAGTCGGATGGCAGCGGCCTCTTCAATGGCTGTGCGCTTAGTATAGCCTTCGCGCTGTAGGCGGTTTGCTACATCTACAATAAGAATTCCGTGTTTCGAGATGAGTCCAATCAACGTTACGAGTCCAACCTGAGAGTAAATGTTCAATGTCGCGCCGCCGAGCTGAATGATGTCCGGCAGGAACATCTTGATCCCACCAATCAGATAGATCGAAACCAACGCACCCATGATGGCGGGGGGGACGGAGATCAGAATAGTCAGTGGATCTCGGAAGCTTTCATAGAGGGCGGCAAGAACAAGAAAAATCATAACAAGGGCAAACAAAAACACCCAAACAAAACCGCTTGTTTCTTCAACATATTGACGCGAGGGTCCGCCATAATCGACGGCATATCCGTCGGGCAGAACGCGGGCGGCGATTTCGTTTAATCGTGCGAGGACTTCTCCTTGGGCAAGGTTAGTTGAACCGCTAATCGTCGCTGCATTTTGCTGTTGGAAACGGGGGAGCGATTGCGGGATAGTTCTGTTTTCAATAGTTGCGATAGTCGACAAGGGCACCAGAGTGCCGTCCGCGGCCCGAACATAATAGTTCAATAATTGATCTGGGTTGAGGCGATAGGGCTGATCTGCTTGTGCCATCACGCGATAGGAACGCCCGTCTAGGCTAAAATAGTTCACATAACCACCGCTCAGCATCGCAGTGAGCGTGTTGCCGATCTCAGCCATGCTCAGGCCAAGCAGAGCAGCCTTTTCGCGGTCGATTTGCACGGTGGATTGAGGGCGGTCAATTCTCAAATCTACTTGGGAAAAATAAGGAAATAATCCAGCGGCTTGAACTTCGGCATGAAAATTTTCAACGACTTCATAGAGTCGTTCAAAGGTCTCAGTTGTCGTAACAATGAATTGGACGGGAGCGCCGTCTCCGCCTCCAGGCAGTGAGGGAAGTGGAAATGCGAAAAGCTGTAGACCTGTTACGTGCCTCAAATCTTCGCTCGCGACGCGCGTAACTTTGGCAGAACTATCTGCACGCTCATCCCAGGTTTTAAGTGCGAGGCCAGTGAAAAACTGTCCTTGGATAACAGCTTGAAAGACGCCATCCACTGCAGGGTAATCTTTGACCCTATCATAAGTGTCATTCGCGTAAATTAGTGTTTGATCCGGCGTCGCGTTGGATGGGCCCTGGCCGGCTATAAAGATAAAGCCCTGGTCTTCTGCCGGTGCCAACTCACTTTGCATCCCGGGGGCGGTCGCTAACAACAGGCCGAATATAATTATCAAGAGTGTAAAAATTCCCGTCAGACCTACGGTGTCGAGAGAACTGCTTAACCGCATCCGGTATCCCGATTGCAGAGAGGCAAATCTACGATCGGCAAAATTCGCAGTTCGTTTCTGCCACCCCGAGGTACTTTCGTTTTCGGGCTTTAACAAATGTGCGCACATCATAGGCGAGAGTGTCAGCGCAACGATTGTCGAGATCAAAATGGTTCCAACGAGCGTAAAAGCAAATTCTGTAAAAAGTGCCCCGGTCAACCCACCCTGGAACGCGATGGGAACGTAAACAGCTACCAAGACCGCGAACATCGCTATGATAGGCCCTGTAAGCTCACGTGCAGCAACAATCGCAGCCTGATATGGCTCCATTCCTTTGCTTATGTAGCGATGAACATTCTCCACAACGATAATTGCGTCGTCGACCACGAGCCCGATAGCCAAAACCATAGCCAGCAATGTGAGAAGATTAATAGAGTAGCCAAGCATCAGCATCATGATGAAGGCGCCGATCAGCGAAAGGGGAATTGCAACCGCCGGAATGACAACGGAGCGTACAGATCCAAGGAAGAGGAATACAACAAAGATCACAATGATAAGCGCTTCAACAATTGTTTGTATAACCTCCTCAATAGAGGCGTTCACAAAATCAGCTGCGTTATGGACCAGATTCCCAGTTAGTCCCTCAGGGAGTTGTTCCTGCACCCGCGGAAACAATTCCTCGACCGCCGCGCCAACCTCAAGGATGCTCGCATCGGGTGCCATGTGGATCGCTATCACGATAGCGCTCTCGCCATTATATCGAATTTCTGATCCGTAATCCTCCGAACCAAGTGAGACTTCTGCAACATCGCGTAGACGGACGATGGATGTTTCTGTTTGTTTGACTACAAGGTTCTGAAATTCTTCTAGTGAGTGGAGGCTGGTTGAAGCGTTCAGATTAACCTCAACCATTTGCCCTCTTGTGCTACCGATGCTTGAGATAAAATCATTTGCCGCAAGTGCATCGCTGATATCCGCAGCAGTCAGGCCGTATGACGCTAGGCGTTGCGGATTCAGCCAGGCACGCAACGCGAAGTAGCGTGCGCCCATAATCTCGGCTAGCTTGACACCAGGCACGGCCTGAAACTGTGGCTGAACTACGCGTAACAAGTAATCAGTGATCTGGTTGCTGCCTAATGAATCACTAAAAAAAGTGATATACATCGACGCAACATTCTGACCGACTTGAACATTGATGGCTGGTCTTTGCGATTGCGGCGGAAGCCGATCGACGACCGCATCAATGCGTGCACTGATTTCCGACATTGCAGCGTTGTAATCATAATTGAGCTGAAGTCGTGCTGTGATTGTACTCATTCCTGCGGCGCTTGAAGATGTCAGATATTCAATACCAGCTGCTTGCGCGACAGCCGTCTCCAATGGGGCAGTAATAAACCCGGCAACGACATCAGGATCAGCGCCGAAATAGGCTGTCGTAACCGTAACCACAGCGGTTTCGGTGCGTGGGTATTGCAAAACGGGAATTGAAAGCGCGGCTCGCAGGCCTACGACTAAAATCATCAAACTGAAAACGATCGAAAGGACCGGCCTTTCAATGAAGATATCGGTAAATTTCATACTAGCTCGTCTTGCCTAACGCTGCAGGGGTCTAGGGTTAGGATCGTTCGTTGGCTGTACACTATTGTTTATTTCGATTGTCATGCCGTTTTGTAATTTGAACTGTCCTGCACTAACAATTTCATCACCAGGAGAAAGCCCAGAGAGAATTGTAATCTGGTCTCCGCGCGTACCTCCAGTTGTCACAAAAGTCTGTGTTGCTATGAAATGCGTTTCACCTTCTTCAGTGACTTCTTCGACGCGATAAACTGTATTTCCGTATGGATTGAACGTAATCGCGGTCTGCGGGACGGTGAGATATTCTTGCGGTGTACCAGTTACAATACTTGCCGTTGCATACATTCCAGGAAGCAATCTGCGATCTTCATTTTCCACCACTGCACGAATGGCAATATTGCGCGTTGCTTGATCGACTTTCGGTTCGATGGTCACGACTTCACCCTTGAACGTGGTGTTGGTGTAGCCGTCTACGTGGATCGAAACACTTTGTCCCACTTCCAACTGTCCCAGAGTCTGTTGCGGGATATAAAAATCAAAGTGGATCGGATCAAGCGCCTGAAGTGTCGCGATGACCGTGCCCGGGCTCAAATATTGGCCAACATTGACTTGGCGGATTCCAAGTTCTCCAACGAAAGGCGCACGCACGACCTTTCTTTCGATGATCGCGCGCTGTTCGGCTACCTGCGCCTGCGCTGACTTCAAAGCAGCTTCGCTGGTTTCCAATTCAGCGGTACTAATCCCCTGAATTTCCAGCAGTCGTTGATTACGCGTATGAGTTGCTGCGGCAAGATCAGCATTAGCTTCGAGTGTGTGTAGGCGAGCGGTCTCGTCGGTTGTTCGCAATCGAACGAGCGGAACTCCTGTAGAAACCTCGCCCCCAGAATCGAAGTAGACCTGCTCCACGATGCCGGAAGCTTCCACTGCGAGATCGGCACCCTCGCTAGCGGAAAACGACCCAACGACTTCCACATTTGGCTGCCAGGGTTCAACTTGAACCGTGATGCTTGAAACGACGGGTGCAGGTTGAGGAAAGTCCGGTGTCACTCCGAACCAGCTTAAAATGCTGAAGAGACTCATGATATTCGACAAGTAGATAATCATAAATGCGAATGTGGTTGTGCCAAGGACAATGATCCATCGGGTTTTATAGCCACCCCACCAAGTCGCCCTGATTGTTCTAGATTGAATGCTCATGGGATCGGAAACGGATTGGGCCGGGTTGCAGTGACGATTTCTTGGCGGTTCCACCAACCGCCACCCAAAGCTTGAAAGAGTGCAACTGTGTCAGCAAAGCGTGCGCCCTGAGATTGCACCAGTGAAACGCGGGCTTGCTGATAGGTCCGCTGCGCATCTAGTAAGGGCAGGTAAGCAATTGCGCCGGCCTGAAAGCGCTCGGTAGTGATTTCGAGGCTCTGCGCCGCCGTGTCCGCCGTAACTTCCTGCGCACGTAGCGACTCAGCATCAAAACGCAGTGCATTCAGGACATCCGCAACATTTGCAAAGGCCGCAAGGACCGTGCTGCGATATTGCGCTTCTGCAACTTCGAATCCGTAAAGTGCCGCTTGGCGTTGACGCGAAAGCTGGCGACCTTGAAATATCGGTGCAGCCATACCGGCACCAAGACTCCAGCCCGTTGTGCCGGTTCCAAAGAGCGCGGCCGTTCCAGGAATTGAAGTCGAGTTCGTGCCGTAATTTCCGCTGAGCATGAATTGCGGCAACATATTCGCGGTCGCAACACCGATATTTGCGCTCGCCTGATGGAGTAAGGCTTCGGCGATGCGCACATCAGGGCGCTGATTGACTAATTCGGAAGGCAAGCTCAACGGGAGTTCCTGAGGCAAGTTAAGATCGAGGAGTGTGACCCCCAGCGGTGCATTATCAGCAGGATAACGGCCCAGCAATATGGTTAGTTGGGTACGGACTTGCGCTAATTGCTTTTGGAATTCGAGCACATTGGCCTGGGTCTGGTTCAACTGCGATTGCTGCGCAAGCACATCGCCGCGCGCCGCCGCTCCAAGTTCGAATTGCTGTGTCATTAAGTCGAGTGCCTGAGCTTGAATGGCAATAATTTCTTCCACAGCCTCAATCTGCGCCGTGAGAGTGGCTTCCTGGATCGCCGAGGTAAGCACATTAGCAATCAACGTGAGATAAGTTGCTTCAAGCTGAAAGCGTTGGTTGTCAACCTGCGCGCCTGTGGCTTCTATAGCGCGCCGCGCGCCGCCGAACACATCGAGTCCATAAGAGACGTCCACCGATACATTATAAAGATTGAGCAGCGAATTATTTAATCGCGTGTTGATCGTTTGTGGCGCTTGCTGACGTTGCGCACCGCTATTGATTCCCGCCGTGGGAAATAACGCGCCATTTGCGGCTAGGTAATTTTCGCGTACCTGATTGAGCGCAGCCTCAGCTGCTTCCAAATCAGGATTGGCTTCGAGCGCGAGTGCGACGAGTGCGTTGAGCGAATCGGATTCAAATAATGTCCACCATTGCTCAGTGATATCCATCCCTGCGTTAAATCGTTGTGCTGCGCTGCCCGCGATTTCCGCCGAGCCAGACGCCGTCGATGCGGGAAGTGGCTGAGCAGTGTAGCTGGTAGTCGCTGGCGGGGAGGGCCGCTCAAAATCCGGACCAACTGCACAACCTGCGAGCAGGAGTACAGCCGCCGATGCGGAGGACAGTAATAAGGAGCAATTTGGGTTCAGCACTTTGAACCTTTGGGACAGAAAGTCATCTGCGTCTATAGCCATTTTGTTAATAATTGGAGCGGATTTGGTTGCTGGGGGCCAACGGCGCGCCGAGGATCCGAGTTAGAAAACTAGAAAACTCCCTATATTCCGTCAAACGGGACATATGTTGTCCCGACCTTTGCGAAGCATAGCCAATAACCCAAGTAAAACCGAATAAAAATGCCGGGAAACCCGCGGCTAAATTGGAGTCTGAATAGTAGCTCCTGGATAGGTGCGGTATAGCTGATTTCATGAAGCACACTGCCATTCGCGGCATTTAGACGTGATATAGTTTGGTGTTCTTATCGCTGCTCAGCTAAGCGATAGTCTGCATAGTCCTCAATTCGAATATTTGAGACTGTATTTGTGCCTAACACTTGGTCGACACCGACTTTGATATTGAGCGTCTTGGGCGCTCTAGGCATGCTTGCTCTTGCCGCAGCTACCCAGGCTTTAATTATCCCGGGCATATTTTTGGCCACTCTATTTCTAGCCTTGGGAATTTACCTTGCCGCGCCTCAACGATCAGATAGTGCGAGGACCGCTTCTATCCTAGAGAGATCTGCACCGCCCAGCATACCCGACGCAGACAAGGCCTTACTCGATTCTCTGGATGATCCAATCATTGTTTTCGATGCTGCTGGCAAAGTGCTTATCGCTAATTTTGCCTCGCGAGCCTTGGTCGGAAGCGATAGCGAACACAAGCATATTTCTGCAGTCCTGCGCTATCCCGAAATCTTGGAGAGTGTAGACCGAGTGCGCGCAGGCGGGGACGCAGAGACCATCTTTTTTTCTGTAATTGTGCCTGTCAAGCGGCACTACCAAGCACGGATTACGCCCATAGAAAGCAACGAGCCAGATTTACTGGTATTACATTTTAGTGATCTCACGGGCATGCGGCGTGCCGAAGAGATGCGCGCAGACTTCATTGCAAATGCTAGCCACGAACTGCGTACGCCACTGGCTGCGGTATCGGGCTTTGTCGATACATTGCGCAGCCATGCAAAGGACGATGAAGTTGCGCGCGAGCGCTTCCTTGAAATCATGAGTATTGAAACCACCCGCATGCGCGGATTGATTGATGACCTTCTCTCGCTGAGCCAAATTGAACTTAATGAGCACAATCCGCCAATGGATAAGGTCGATCTTGTTACGATTGCCCGCCGCGCCGCGGCAGCGCTTGCGCCCTTAGCTGACATTGACAATGTGAATCTAGAGATTGCTGGTAGCGATCCAATATGGGCGATAGGGGATCACGACGAACTTATTCAGGTTTTCCAGAACCTCATCCACAATGCGATAAAATATGGCGGCGAGTCCCGAAAAGTCCATCTCCGTTTTGGTACAAGTCCTGGAGCAGGTCGTGACGTCCCAGCCAGTGTCTTTGTCTCGGTGCACGATGAGGGTGAAGGAATTCCACGTGAGGCGATACCGCGTCTCACTGAGCGCTTCTACCGTGTCGACGTAAAGCTGAGCCGAGAGCGCGGCGGAACGGGCCTGGGACTTGCTATCGTCAAGCACATACTTAACCGGCATAATGGAAAGCTCCAGATCGAAAGTATTATAGGAGAAGGCAGCACCTTTACTGTGGTTCTACCGGCGGCCATTACGATTTTAAACGAAGCCGAAGAGGGGACAATTCCGGAAATTCCGCGAGCGACATAAAATCGTTATAATACCGTCATAAATGATTGAGCCCCTGGCGCTACGCGTCTCCCAGGGCCCTCGGCTGAAAGGTTAGGCATGAACGAGCACATCGTAAAATCCTTTGCTGAGCAGCTGGATGCGTTGGCTAATTGTGTATCGCAAATGGGTGGGCTGGTTGAGTCTCAATTTGCCGGTGCTATTGAGGCGATCGCAAAACGCGATACGCAGCAGGCTGAGGCTTCGATCAATACCGACAAACGCGTCGATGATCTTGAGCAGTCTGTCGAAGAGCAGGCAATCAAGGTGCTAGCGCTTCGCCAGCCAATGGCCGTTGATCTGCGCACAACGCTTGCGGCGATACGAATTGCGTCGGAGCTTGAACGTATTGGTGATTACGCAAAAAACATTAGTAAGCGTGCTCTTGTTCTGAATCGTGAGCCTCCAATCCGCCTAACGCAGTCCCTCGCGAGAATGGGCCGCCAAACACAAACACAGCTAAAGAGGGTATTGGATGCCTATTCGGATCATGACGCGAATGCCGCAAAGAGTGTCTGGTCTTTAGACGTAGAAATCGATGAGCTCTACAATTCTTTATTCCGTGAACTCCTAACCTATATGATGGAAGATCCGCGTACGATTGGTTTGTGTACGCATTTATTATTCGTGGCCAAAAACATAGAGCGCGCCGGCGATCATGCCACCAATATTGCAGAGACTGTCTATCATATGGCGACAGGAGAATATTTGCGTTACGACGAGCGCCCAAAGGCAGACATAACGTCGACCTCGCCCCTACCGGGCGCCGCCATCTCAAATAAGACCGATGACGGAGGCGACTCGTGAAGGGGCGTTCTGAACCCAGCGTACTCATTGTAGAGGACGAATCCTCGTTAGCGACTTTACTGCGGTATAATCTTGATCGAGAGGGCTATCGCGTGTTTGAGGCGGCTGATGGTGAGGAAGCACTCGTTGTGGCTGACGAAATTCAGCCTGACCTTGTGATACTCGATTGGATGCTACCACAGATCTCAGGAATTGAGGTTTGCAGACGCATTCGATCGCGTGGGGATTTGCGCAACACGCCGATCATCATGCTAACAGCACGTGGCGAGGAAGCAGATCGAATCCGGGGTTTAGATACAGGTGCAGACGACTATATCGTGAAGCCGTTTTCGATGAGTGAATTCCTCGCGCGGATTCGTGCTGTGATGCGCCGTGTTCGACCATCTCTCGTTGAAGATGTGATTGTAGCGGGTGAAATCAGCATTGACCGTGGGAGTCATCGCGTGAAGCGCGCCGGACGTGATATTCATCTTGGACCCACTGAATACCGCTTACTCGATCAATTGATACAGCATCCAGGGCGTGTTTTCTCGCGCGAGCAACTTCTTGATTCGGTATGGGGTTCAGATATTTATGTCGAGGCGCGAACGGTCGACGTGCATGTAGGGCGATTACGCAAGGCGCTGAACGAATCGGGTGAGATTGATCCGATAAGAACAGTACGTTCGGCAGGATATTCATTCAACGAAACTTTTGCTGCAACTGCTCGCCCCTCGGAAAGTTCCGAAAATGACGTTGTGAAACAACGCGCTTAACCTGGTTACATCGTAGCACGGCCATCAAACGCTTTTCTTTAGCGCGTAACATTACTTCGACGACTATTGCCAATTGGGACGTTCACTGCCAACGCAGGCTATCAGCCTACGTTCTTTTTACCTGATTGTTTCCAAGATGTTTTAGCCGGCTGCGCGACGATCACGGCGCTGAATGTGCGGTTGGTAGGCTTTGCGTGCGTGCGCTTCGCAATAGGGCGAACCCGATTTTGGGTTGCGGCCGCAGAAATGAAATTCGTTTTGTGATGGATCGCCGATCGGCCATCGGCACATCCGGTCATTGATGGTCAGCACCGTGGCAAAGCTTCCGTCGTCGAGTACAATCGGATCTTCCTCGACAATTTCTGGCTCGACTTGAGGCGCACGCGAAACTGATCTGTGAGATGAGGTGCGCCGTGGTCGATCGCTACGTGTGGGGCTCGCCCGGCCCGCCAGGCCCAATCTGTGTACCTTGCCAATTACCGCGTTTCGGGTGACTCCGCCCAAAACCCTAGCAATCTGGCTTGCGCTCAGACCCTCGGTCCAAAGTGTTTTCAGCTGTTCAACCCGCTCGTCCGTCCAAGCCATCGGAATTCTCCGGTAATTTCTACTAAATATCGTAGCAGAGGCATCTAACCATACAAGCTATGGCATTCAGCCCCTACTCCTTGTCCACAACAACGGTCTAGTGGGAACGCGCTTGACCACCGACTCCCATCCGGCGGATAAGACGCGTTTTCTTTTTTGATCGCGCGTGCGGATTCGCGCGAGGCTCGGGAGGCCGTTGTGATTCCTCCAATATTGCCAACCTATAACCGCGCGGATCTAGGCTTCGTCCGCGGGGAAGGTCCCTATCTCTTCGATGAGGAGGGGGGGAAATATTTAGACTTTGGTGCAGGCATTGCCGTTTGCGCGCTCGGGCACGCGCATCCACAGCTTGTCTCGGCATTGTGCAGCCAAGCGGACAAGCTTTGGCACACCTCTAATCTTTACCGCGTTTCTGGTCAGGAAAAACTAGCAAAGCGGCTGATTGATTTTACCTTCGCCGATACGGTTTTCTTCGCTAATTCAGGCAGTGAGGCTGTGGAATG
>Ga0315338_1002064_pt1 | contig 21486 bp, 14 predicted proteins | sample ASW8metaG_FD_204518 | JGI IMG/M metagenome (GOLD analysis project Ga0315338, IMG submission 204518) | Ammonia-oxidizing marine archaeal communities from Monterey Bay, California, United States - ASW #8 | ecosystem: Environmental > Aquatic > Marine > Coastal | place: USA: California | collected... | reverse complement strand
TACTCGCCTGGTAGGTTGGGTAGCCCTGCTCGTCCCGCCACGACCCATGAAACGCAAGCATTCCGTTCACCGATGCCACCGCTCCCCAGAGGTCACCGCGCTCTGGATCGGAATCGAGACCCGGCTCGTTTCCCGGAGGGTAGGAGCCACTCATTTCGGACTCGTGGGCCCAGGGCCCGAACGGGTTGGAGGTGACCGGGTAATTGAGTATCAAGGCCTGGGTCGCGATCCCGAGGCCTCCGTTGTTGTCCAGCTCGATGGATCCGTAGTAACCGTCGATCGAGGGACTGGAGGAGACCGGTGTCCAGGAGATTCCATAGTTCTGGGAGGCGCGAAAGTACGGAGTGAAGGAGCCCGGATCATTCTGGTTATAGTGAAGAAAGACCTCGGAGTTGTTCTGCCTGGCCACGATCTGTGGACCCAGGACGCTCGAATCGGTGGTCGGCGAGACGATCCACACCTCAGCATCCCAGTTGGCCGAACTGACGGCACGGGCACTCGCCCGTCGATAGGACAGACCACCCGTATCGAGGGTGAGGTGTCGGTCCGCCACGACGTGGACGATACCACTGGCTCCGAAACTGATGTCCGGGTCTCGTACCCAGTGGTTCGAACCCAGAGCCATCAGGACGTAGGGCGTTTCGAAGCCGGCCCCCTGACTCGTCGACCTCGTGAACATGATCTCTGTGTCGACCGTGCCTCCGGTCGTTTCCTCATAGGCGAGATAGACGTAGTAGGTCGAATGGACTCCGGAATCGGTCTCGAGTGCGGGATTGCCAAACCTCGTCGTGGTGCCGATGTCGACGACGACATCGGCGCCCGATCCCGGCTCCGAGGTCGGGTCATATCGCCGAACGATGAGTGCACCGATGAGGTTGTCGGCGGAGGGAAACTCGTACGCGTAGGCAAGCAGCAGCCGATCGGGCGAACCATCGGCGATGGTCAGACTCGGATGATAGAACTCCGTATCCGGGTCAGGGTTCGTCAGCGTGTCCCACGCATGCCAGGTCTCCCCGTGATCGGTCGAGCGATGCACGCGAACTTCGCGCCCACTCCCGGTCTGGGCCTCGCTCGCAGCAAAGTACGTGCCCCTTTCGTCGATCACAAACTCGGGGTGACGAAACGCGTCGGCATCGGCATCGACGACAACTAGCCGATCATCTGCGACTGACCCGCCCGCGTCGCTCGGCACGGACAGGATTGCGCAGGCCGAAATCGCTGCCAAGTAGAACCCCAGGCCTCGCACGGTAAGTATTTGAAACCCCTGCATTCGATTCACCTCCGTCCGGAAGACGATATGTTTTTAACGTGCGACTGCGTCGAACTGGCTCCGCAGTGCTTCGGGGTATCAACGACAGCCAAGGTGGAATCCGAACAGAAAGATTTGCGAGAGCCACGGCCGGGAGTCGATCCCCTCGGGACGCCGTGCCGGCGGGAGAGTCGCCGGGGCCAGTTGACGGCCGATGGGGGTATCCCGGTGGAGGGCAGGCGCCGCGGCCAAGTGCAAGCAGAGCGAATGAGGAAGGCTCAGCGACAGTGCCCTGTTCAGTGATCCGGGCTGACTCTGAAACGAGACCACGTTGCGAACCCGCCCCGCTCGGCTCAAGTCGTGGACGCCCCGACGGACAGGACGCGCCGGTCGTTTCCGCTCCGGAGAAAAGAATCCCGACAGAGGAGATCTGACTCTAAGTGATAGAATAACAAGCACTTCACAGATCGGACGGCTGCGCTGCCAGTAAAGGTGTCAGTTAACCTTACGATCTCGATGCTCCTGTCCGAAAGACTCCTGGCCTAAGTGGTTCAGGCACTGAGTGATAGAGAGGAATCCAAGATTGGTACAACCATTGCTGCCATGACACTAGTCATTTTCATAATCACTCGTACCGGGGGGATTCCCGCATGTCATGGTCCCGATTTGCGCTCGTTAGTCTTGGTCTTGGCCTAGCCGCCATGACTCTTGCTCCTCAGAACGCCGCCGCAATCGTGGTCACTGACGACGTGATCTTGGGCGGTATCGAACCATCCTCACTGGCTCTGAACGCCGAACAATCTGACACTGAAATCAAACTGTTCTCCGAGAAGCTCGATCACATACTCGCAGCGGACCTCACGCTAAACGTCGGCAGCAGTCCGATTCTCGCCGGTACTCGCGTGAGCAGCTACATGTTCCACTTCGATGCACTGAGTGGTAACAACCGGAACGCAATGGGCTCGGCGATGTTTGATAACGACGTGCTGGGCGTGATCCATACGACCGATCTCCTGAACGCCAGCGATAGTGAGCTCGGACTTGCTACGACCTGGTACACCGCTTCCTTACGCGGACTGGAGATCGGCTCTGATGCGTTCAACATAGAGGGGAACATGATCACCGTGAACGTCGATTTCAACGTCAACCATCGATACATGGATGAAATGCGCGTGGTGACGCGGTCGGCCATCCCCGAACCTGGCACGGCGCTCCTCCTCGGGCTCGGCCTGGTGGGCGCTGGCTTGATCAGGCGCAAACGACACGCGTAGTCGTTCTCGATTGAGACGATAACGGAGGCCCCGGTGGCGAGATCCACTTGGGTCTTTCTATGGACGGACCGCGCTCTCCCCCGCTCCGTCGACTCCGATTTCCGCCGACTCTCTGGTTCTCTCTACGCCGTTTTAGTTACCAGATGTCCTATTCGGGTCCGTGTTGGACGGCTTGAGTACGACTACCGGCCACCGTAGCGTCGTTCGACTCTTGGTACACTTACGGGCCTCCAACTATCACTCGGCCAGATGACGAAGTATCGGATCACTCCCGCCGGAGAATAACTTCGACACTGAAGAAATCTGCTTCAGCGAAACAGAGCCTTCAACGCGCCCCATGAAGTCTCCCTAGTAGGGGTCGGACCTGCGCCGTTGGCAACATAGTTAAAGAGATTCTCGAGTAACAAGACTTCCTCTTCGTCCAGTCGCTCCGGAAACCAGCGCGTTGAAAGTGGGATGCTTTGCGCCAGCACAACGACCCGACCGGCACCGTGTTCTGCTGCAACCAGAACGGGAGGGAACGAGCCGAGCGGGCAGACACTAGTACTGGCACTCGGTCCGGCTTCAGCAATGGCCAGGGCGGGCTTCGCCACGTTGAGGCATGTGCCGGAAATGAGGCGAAACGACGAGACGCCTTCGGTGATCGGATGGTCGGCCAGTCTCGTGATCAGCGGATGCCCGTCGTCATTGTCGACCGGGTCCTCGACATAGTCTCGGTTCCCGGTTATCCCGAACTGCCAGAACAGGGAATTGAGGACCTGTGGCTCTTCGTAGGCGTTCGTGATTCCCCACAGCCCCTTTCCCGCCGCCACGAATGAAGCAATCGCAGCGGCCTCCTCCGGCATGTATTCTTCATGCGCCTCAGCCGGAACGATGAGTGCCTCGAACGGTGCGAGTCTGCTTTCTGTGATTGGATGGTAATTCACCGTTACGTTCCAACCCAGTTCTTCGACATGGTCCAAGAACCCTCTCAAACTGTAGACCGCGTTCTGGTGCGATTGGTCAACCAAGATCGCCTTCCCGGCAGGGGGCGGCGGAACCGGGCAGGGATTGGGCGAGCAAAGCGTAAAGTCCCCGAGAAACTCTCCGTCATTATCTTCGCACTCTCCTTCAGGCAGAAGGCTGCACCGACCCGTGTCCTCAAAACAGCAGGCTCCCTCACAAGGATTGGGACTACAGGGGACGTCGGCTCCCTGCCAGATGTGATCGCCCTTGGCAAAGCAGCCATAAGACGTCAAGGTCGAGCAGTTGCCTGTTATGAGGTCACAGCATGCGCCCGTAGGTGGGCAGGGATTCGGATCGCAGACCGTTCCCTTCCCCAACCAATCGTATCCCCGCTCGACGCACTCGTGGGGCTCGGTAATCGAGCAATCGCCGTAGGGATCGCAGCAAGCACCAAAGATGTCTCCCGCCTGGGCCGCGCTCGCACTAGGTAGAGCGGTGAGGGTTACTCCGCCAAGAACAAGCAGTCCAGACCGAATCTTTCGCATGGATTCCCCCCAGATACAATGATCCCGATGTCCCGACCTTATCGAATCCCGTCCCATCGGAACGCAAAAGCCTCCGAGAGCAGTGGCGAGCAGCGTCGTCGGATCGAGTTGGTCGAGAGCGCCTGAGCGGACCGACCCGCCTGCATGGCCGTCGAAAGTGTATCACTTGCCATGGCCATGCGTACCAATGTCCACACTGATTTCCCGCCGACTCCCTGTTCTCTGGTTCTCCAAAGCCGAAGAGGTTAGCGTACGCTGCCTGGTTGGTGGCCTAGTTCGACGGTTTGCAAACTCCAGTTTGGAATCGAGTTCTTTCTGCACGGCGGAGTCGCTCCAGTTTACAATCCTCCCCGACCCAAAACATCGGCGCCGTAGACCAAGGCTAGGAGAAGCGATGATGTCGGCTCCAAAACATCGACCCCACGATGACACGCCCAACCCGACGCCCAATCGTGTGGGCAGAAAACGAGGAAGCCGCCCCCCCTTTGAGTCGGGGCACCCTACCGGAATCGAAGGAGCCGACCACTCATGAGGGCAATGAAAGCGTTCATCAAGCGATGGAACCTGGTTCCCGTCCTGACCATGGCCCTGGGTTTCCTCCTCAGCGAGGCCTTCGGGGACATCTACCAGGGCCTGAAAAAGGGCGACCAACGTCTGGAGTACTTTTACCTGTTCCTAGTGTTGGTGCTCCTCTCTCTTCTCCTGTTCCTCTACTTCACTCTCGCACTCCAATACCGCAGGATCGAAGAGCGATCGGGCATCACCGTCTCCTATTTCGGAAGAACCGACTCGGGTGAGCTCTACAGAAACGCACGAGAGGTGATTGAGGACGCGGAGGAGAGACTCATCACGGTCAATTCCTATCTACCCCAGGTGGCCGATGAGGGTGCTGGAGGAAGTGTCAAGTTCTACAAGTTGATCGAGAAACGCGTCCGGGAAGGCTTGCGCTACGAGCGAATCATCCAGGTGGAGCATCCACCCGATGCAAAGTCGGTCACGCCCGAACAGGTGCGGTCAGTGATTCGTACCGACTCTCTTCGCGATCACCTTCTTCGTTGCATGGACATGGGCCGCTCGAATGTTGACCTCCATCTAGTCGAGGCCGCAATTCCCAGCACCTTTGTGATCGTTGATACCAAGACACTGATTTGGCAAGTGAACGATCGCGATGATCCCAGCCCGTCCAATCCTGGCATTCGGATGTCCGGTGTGTTCATCATTCGCGACCCATACCGTCAGATTATTCCACGATTCGAGGAGTTTGCAGGCGAACTCAAAGGCTGGTACACGCACAAGAACGGTACGGGGCACGGCGAGAAGCGCCCGAAGAAGATGCTGGGACATCTGGATGAGTCCCATTTCCCCGATCTGTAAATGGTAAAGCCCAAACGGCCTCGATAAGTCACCTGTTCCGCGTCGGCCAGAGGCCTTTGAGTGACGAATTCGGGAACGTAAACTGCTCCCCATCAAAATTTGTCGAGCAGCGAGAAAGAACCTCTCGGCATTTCGCCTCCACTGCAATAATAATGAGGCACGATGATTACTCCTTCCTCCGAAATGTTGAACTGGATCGATCAGGCACTCGAAACAGTTGGTCAGGCGCGGCATGGCGCTGTTGAGATGGTTCGGGATGCGGCGCGCTCGACGGTTTTTCGCATTCCCTGTAACCGAGGCCGCTGCTATTTCAAGGTGGATCACTTCGCATCTGTGGGCGAGGGGGCGATTGTCTTTCGCCTCACGCAGCTCGTGCCTGAGCACGTCGCGGAGGTGATCGCGTTTGACTCGACGTCGGGATGGCTGCTCTCCAGAGACATGGGTGACTGTAGCCTCGATACGCGCCCCGAGCCCGACTGGCTGGCGTGTGTTCGCGCGCTCGCGACGTTGCAACGCGCGACCTCACCAGAGGTCGAGGAGTGGCTCAAGTTGGGAGCTCCTGATTGGCGTGGCGAGGCCCTTGTCGCCCGAATCGATAGACTGATCGCGGATACTTGGATGCTGCGTCCGGGTGAGCCTGACGGCATCACCACTGTACACTACGAACACATCTGTTCGCGCCGAGATCTGGACGTCGCCCGGGTTAGGAGACTCGCCGAGGACGCCATTCCAGCGGCTCTCGTTCACCAGGACGTCGTCGGCGAGAACGTTGTTTGGGCGGCACACGGGCCGTGCTTCATCGACTGGAGTGACGCCGTCGTAGCACACCCCTTTTATGCGTGTGATCGTCTGCTCGATGCGCACTGGAGTGATCGGGCGTGGCGCGAGCGGATAATCGGCGCATATCTGGAGCCTTTCGAGGACCTCGCACCTGCGTCAATATTGCGCACCCGCTTCGATGATGTGCTCCAGATGAGGGCCCTCTACGAAGGGCTGCGTTGGCATCGAGAAATCACGAAGTTCGGTCACGAGCACCCTCAGTCCCATCGGCTGCGACGTGATGTGGTCGCTGGGATGACGATGGTCGCTGAGTTTGATCTTCGGCGCGCTTCAACACGACCTGCCGATCCCAGCTGACGACACGGCGCATTGGTGCTGGACTTGTGAGTATGGGGATGTGGGGTTCTTCCGACTTGGAGGGCGGACCGGACGGTTTGCGAGTTCCGTGCATTTACGAACCAGGAAGAACGTGAGATTATGCCGCCGTAGAACGTAGCCACAGGTGAGCACGGAGATCAAGTGCACGTCTCTCACCATTCCTGTCTGTTGCCGAATAGGAGTCCGACTGATGCCAAGGATTCTCTTACTCGCCCTCTTGGGCCTCATACTTATCACCGTCGCAACGGAACCCATCTTCGCCGCCGACTCGGAGACTTCAAGCCCCTCAACTGAAGCAGCCGATGCTATGCCGGGGCTCATGCTGGAGAACATGTTGAGAGCCCAGCTTGAAGGGGTTGAGGGCATCGAGGTAATCATCAGCCGCGTTACGATTCCGCCGCACAGCTCTCTTCCGAAACACTGGCATCCCGGGGAAGAATTCGGGTATGTGCTAGAGGGCTCCGTCGTTTTGTGGCAGGAGGGTAAGGACGACGTTATTGGGAAGAAGGGGGATGTCATGAAGATCCCATTGAAGCAAGTTCATACCGCGATCACCAGAGATGAGGGGGCGACGATCCTGGTCTTCCGCGTCCACGAGGAAGGGAAGCCGGAGCGCGTTCCGGTCAAGTGATCTTCGCGGGACTTCTCGAACGCTGGCCGTAGACTACGGGCCTCAGCGATAGACGGCTTTTAGACCGCCCCAGCTCGTGCTTCGGACTGGAGTGGGATCCAGGCAGGGTTCCTGGGGTTCACATTCGTCCAACTCGGGATGGTACTCGCCTCCCATGGCGTCGCACCCATCGTAGTCGGTCAGGAAGCACTCCTCGCCGACACAGCATACGTGAAGAACCGGCCGATTCTCCCCCCAGACCTGTATGTTGTCCAAAGCGACGGCATCATCGATATGCTCACCGGTAAGGTTCACTCGAAAGGACCGGAAAACGGTGCCGGCATGATCGTCTGAGTAGATGACCTCGCCGTCCACGCGAATCGTCCAATTGTCACCCGGGATGTCATAGGTCACTTCCAGAAGGAGCGGCACACCGAACTCAAACGTCGAGTTCAAGCCGGACGGGAAAGTGGTCATGGTGCCATCAGCGTTGAAGTAGATGTTGTGCACATGAGGGATATCCAGCAGCAGTACAAAATCGGAGCCAGTCAGTCGTTCGATTAGGACGTCCATCTTGAGGTGGTAGATGTCATAGGACTCAGGGAATCCGTCGCGCGCATGATCGGGCATCGCGAACTCCAGCTGATCGTACCCGGTGGTCCGGTTCCCGAAGGCACAGGGCTGATCCGTGAGAAGCCCCAAGGCCTCGACGACCGTCGGATCACCGAAGCTGATGCCGGTCGGCGTCCCCCGGGGAGGGTCCTCAGCCCCGGTGACGGGAGGTTCGCCGACGGTGTGGGGCGGTGATCCGAAATCGACATCGTAGAGAAGTTGCTGGGCCTCCCCAGCGTTCGCCGGTGAGGAATCGAAGGCGAGTATCGCGACCACGGTGACGACTAAGACTGCTTTCATCTCCGCACCTCCCTCGTAGCTGCTCGCATCCGCCCTCACGGAGACCTTCCCTCGAAGCAGCGGTACTAGCCACTACGGGGTGAATCGAGCAGAGAAATACCAGTACCTGGGCCAAGAGCTGAGACGTGCCTCTCCCCTGTCCGTACCGGAGCCTGTCCGTATTGTAACATTTGTACTTAGCTCGGAACTGGTCCAACTTGGGGCGGGCTGGCCTCCTCGCGTATGGCGCGCTATTGCTCTGGGAAGCCCTCGCCCGCGAATCCAGATTCGAGACGATCGCGAATCACCACAGCGAACAACCCATCGACCCGCTGCATCCGGCGGCGCTACCGCGTTGATCCACCGCGAGACCGCTCCCTTGGCGCCGCGAATGTCTGGTTGAACGCCTCCAGCGATCCGGGCAACGCGTCGATCGCGAAGTTGGGTTCTCCTTTGTTGCTCGTGTCGAGATGGAACCAGACCACAGCATCGATGTGCGGCCGTTTGAGGATCGACGCCCAGGCGTCGCGGATCCACGCAACGCGCCTCTCCGCATCGTCGGAGGAGCAGCCTATCTCAGCGATCATGAGCCGCTTGTCGGGGTAACGGCGCTCCAGGTCCGAAAGGACGGCGCCGAACGCCTCGTCAAAGGACTCCCAGCGGTGCCACCTGTCATGGTTGTCGCCGAAGTTATATCCGTCGACAGCGACCCAGTCGACGTACTCATCGCCCGGGTAATAGCGATGCATGTCGTTGTCGCGCGGACAGTCCACGAAGTTCGGCGCCCAGACCCACTCAACGTTGTCGGCGCCTTCCTGCTTGAATATGCCGTGCGCACGCCGCCAGGCAGAGACGTAGAGTTCCGGTTGTCCGGCCCAGCTGAACCAGTCGCCGTTGAACTCGAAGCCGAAACGTAGTAGGACGCGCCGACCGTCGTTCCTGGCCGCGCGCGCCCAGTCCCGCAGAAACGTGTCGTACTCTCCCGCAACGAGGGGCGGTAAGAACGAACGGTCGAGATCGTAGCCCCAGTGCCCCAGTTCCAGGGAGATGATCGTCGTCGCGCCGCGGTCGGCGATCTGGTCAACGGTGCTGCGCGGATAGGAGCACCTGAGGTCGCGGAAGAACATGATGTAGGCGGGCGGCGAGGCGAATTTTCGGAGCTCGGCATCAAGTCGCTCGCCGTAGTCGCGATCCCAGTTGATCTGGTAGAGCCCCCAGTCGGGTGGCGCCCCGCTCTCCCGCGGGCGCACCGTGTCGGCTGCGCAGAGCAGGACCAACCCACCGAGTAGGAAGACGGCTGACCTGGTACGTACATTGCGCATTCGTTGCTCACTCGATCAGGTCATGGCGAGACGAGCGCAGGACTACCGGTCGCGATGCGCCCGGTGGTACCGCGTGCACCTGCGCGTCAAAGTGCCGTAGTGGCGTTCCGCCATGTTCCGGTTACCGGCGAATAGGACGCCGCGCCCTCATTTCTCGGACTTTCTGAGGATAGCAAAGGTCTTCAGGGCGTAGTGTGCCAAAAGTCGAATGACGAGACACGGTTGGGTCCGGTTTGATCACCGTTTGGTTGACTGACCTGGCCAACTGGTCGTCTCGACCATGAAGCGAGACTGACAGATTGCAAAAGGGTATCCTCGATGTGGTGAAATGGGAGGCCGTTCAACTTCTCGAACACCACGCCCTTAACTGTTACGCAGGTTGAATACTCGATGAACATGGAAGTACTTTGGCGCTTGTCGCACAGAAGAATCGGACTCCACGACTACTCCATAAATGAAATCGAACATGGATTCAAAAACAAGCAGAGCAAGCGCATGCAGTCGGACGTCCCAGGGGATCGTTGCCGCTGATGCGTAGTGCATTGAACCAAAACTGTTTAGCGTTGAGCACTCAACTTCTGTGCGAATCAGAAGAAAGGTGGACCATGATGAAGTTCGTCCTGGGAACTCTGTGGATGGTGGTAGCGGCGGCCGTCGTCGTGACGGGACCCGCCCTGTCCGACGACGATGCTGGCGAAAAGGGAATCGAGCTCGCCGTACAGAACTACGTAAGCGCTCTCTACAACATGAAACCCGAACTGTTGGACGGTAGCGTTAGCCCCCGGCTGCAGAAGGTGGGTTACATGCCCGCGCAGGACGGATCGGGTCTCGAGGAAAGCTGGATCACCTTCGACGAACTCAGGGATCTGGCAGGTCACCTGAACAAGGACGGCATGTTCGATCCGAAGACATCTCCTCGCGACGTGACCATTCTCCATCGTACCAACATGATCGCAACCGTCGAGTTGAACGCAGCCTGGGGTGTCGACTACATCCACCTGACGAAGAACAGTGGTGAGTGGATGATCATCAACGTGATCTGGCAGATGAGTTCGCCCTAGAGCACTGTGAAGACCTCAGACAGCAGATCGCCTACTCTCTGGAGGACATTCGATGAGGAAGTGGAAGACGTCTCTTTTGGCCCCTGCCCTGTTTCTGTTCATCGCATCACCCGTGGCAGCCGAGGATTCCGAGTCACCTTCATCCCGGGAAACAGATCACCTGAGCATTCGGTGGGTAGAAGGTGTTTCGGCCGAGGCGGTCGAGGCGGTCGCGAAACAGGGCGAGGTGTTCTATGACGCGATCGCAACCCTTCTCGGCGAGGAGTTGCCCCGGAGGATCCCGATCCTCCTCGGGGGACCGGCGGAGTCGCCGGATCGTACGCAACGCTCCCATCCACACGTCGATTCCTTTGGGCGCATCCAGCTCTTCCGTTACGGAGGAAGGGACGTCAGCTACCTGTCACCCCTCGCGCATGAGATGGTCCATGTCTTTCGCTTCAAGAGGCGCCGGCAGGCCGATTGGTTCTTCGAGGAAGGATTCGCGGAGTTCGTTGCCTTGACCGTCGACTCTTCCTTGAGCGGATTTCCGTGGTACGACACGCCCGTCGAGATTGCCGCCGGACAGTGGATCGCCAGCGACGCGGACCTACCTCTCGAGAAGTTGCGAGAAGAACACCGGGCCCTCAACCTCCCTTGCAAAGCGCAGAGCTATGCGCTGAGATCTTCCTTCTTTCGTTACCTTGGAAACGAATACGGAAAGGAGGCGATTCTCGAAATGGCCGGCAAGGAGTCAGCGGGCGATCTGGCCGACTACCGATCCATTTTGAAAAAGGACTTCTCCGAGCTGGAGTCCGAGTGGCGTGCGTGGCTTCTCGCAACCTATCGCTCCATCGACAACGTCGAGGTACTTGCCAAGCGTTATCGAGAGGAGACGCCGATTCAGTACATGCCGGTATGTAACTAAGCGCTCCGCGCCGCTACAGTGAGTCGGCCGAGGAAGGCGAGTTCAGGCGCCGGCTCTCTCTTCGTTGGAAAAACGCCTGAACTCACTCTCCCCTGCCCGCTCGAAGACCGATCTTCCTTGTGCGGTTTCTGGCTTTCACCGTGTTCCTTAGTGAGAATACCGCGGCCTAAACGATCGACAGGTTCCAAAACGGCGAGCCGTCGCAAAGTTCAGGGCAACAGCAAGTGCAACAGTTGGTCAGTCGGACGATATGACTCCGGCACCTCATCCTCCCGCTGCTCACCGTTACCAGGAAGGAAGGGATAATGAGAAACATAACGATGGTCGCCACACTGCTCCTGGCCGCGGTTGGGGCGGTCAACGCCCAGACCACGGTCGGCGGCCAGTTCACCTATCAGGGCGAACTGAAATCTATCGGCGCCCCGGTCAACGACTCCGCCGACTTCCGATTCACGCTCTGGGACACCGTAGCCAGCGGTACACAGATCGGCTCGGTCTTCGAGGTCAACGGCGTCACAGTCGCAGAAGGCCGCTTCACCGTCGGTCTCGACTTTGGCGTGGCCGCTTTCGATGGAGATAAGAGATGGCTGGAGATCGAAGTGCGGAGTCCCGCGGGAGTCGGCGACTTCTCTACTCTCTCTCCGCGGCAGTTGATCACGGCCTCACCCTACTCGATCCAGACCCGCGGCATCTTCGTGAATGACGCAGGACATATCGGGATCGGAACCACGAATCCGCAACGAGAACTTGATGTTGAGGCGGAGGCACCTGCTTTTCGGCTGACCGCAACGGATCCTACGCCCGGTGTAGCGGGCCGCCTGCAGTTCAGAGGTTCCGCTGGACCTCCGATATTCCACTCGCTGGGCGTCATCGAGTTCTACAACGATCTTGACGAGCTGCTAGCAACTATACGCAGCATTACGGCAGGACCGTCGGCGGCCAGGATGGACTTTAGTGTTTCACCGGACGGGGTCGCCCAGTTGAGCGTGGCAACAAACTTGATTCGCGCTCGCGATACTCTGGAGCTCTTTCGCGGATCCGACCTCGAAACGGCCGCGTCCATCGGGTCCGATGGTGCAGATAGCTTCTTTCAGATCCAGGGCGGAAACCTTGGCATTGGGACAGCCGCTCCAAACAGCAAGTTGCACGTCCACGACCAGGGTTCCAACAGGGCCATCTACGGCGAAACGGTCGATGGCTTCTACGCTATTGAAGGAAAGAACACCAATCCAGACGGTGTCGCGGGAGTTGTTGGAAGGGCAGACTACATCGGTGTCTATGGTATCGCGAGTGGAGCTACCGGCTTCGCAACCGGCGTCCTTGGTATGGCGACCCAATCAGGACCACTGAACTACGGTGTGCAAGGAGAGAGCTTCAGCCCTTCCGGCTACGATTTCTTCGCGAGCGGCGCCGGACAGGACTACGGATCTTCCTCTTCCCGTCGCTGGAAAAGTGACGTCCGCGAAATCGAACAACCACTGAACAAGCTCTCCCATTTACGCGGGGTCTACTTTACGTGGGACAAAGAACATGGCGGCCACCACGATGTCGGCATGATCGCAGAGGAAGTCGGTGAGGTCCTACCCGAGATCGTCTCCTACGAAGAGAACGGCATCGATGCCATCGGTATGGACTACAGCAAGCTCACGCCGCTGCTAGTCGAAGCGGTCAATGCGCTGCGCAAAGAAAACTCACTGCTTCGTGATCGCGTGACGTCAATCGAGCGCCGTTTGAACGAGGCCTCGTACTCAAGTAGGGAGGACTGAAGAGCTTAAGAACGATCCGCTGCTGGGTGGCCTGTAAGGAGAGCGTCGATCCCGACTGCCGCCCGAATAAGTGATCGCCTTTTTCGGCTCGGGTGGTAGCCTGACTCACTTGAAGGAGTCCATTCGACATGACCTCGCCCGCCATTCAGACCACCGGCCTCACCAAGCTCTACGGCGCCCATCGAGGCATCGAAGAGGTCGACCTGACTGTAGAACGGGGCGAGATTTTCGGCTTCCTGGGCCCGAATGGCGCCGGCAAGACCACCACCATCCGACTGCTGCTCGACCTGCTCCGGCCCACCCGCGGCAAGGCCGAAGTGCTGGGCCTGGACTGCCGCCGGGATAGCCTCCAGGTGCGTCGGAGCATAGGATTCCTCCCCAGCGAGTTCCGCCTCTACGAGAACCTCAGCGGACGGCAGCTCCTGGGCTTCCTCGGCGGGTTAGGCGGCGAAGTCGACTGGTCGTACGTCGAGGAATTGAGTGACCGTCTGCGCATCGAGCTGAACCGTTCGATCCGCACGCTCTCCCACGGCAACAAGCAGAAGCTCGCCATCGCCCTGGCCTTCCTGCACCGGGCGCCTTTGGTAGTCCTCGACGAACCCACCACCGGCCTGGATCCGCTTCTGCAGCAGGAGTTCTTCGACCTGGTCGAGGAGCAGCGAGCAACCGGCAGCACCGTGTTTCTGTCGTCCCACAACCTTACCGAGGTGGAGCGGGTGTGCGACCGCGTGGCCAGCGTGCGCGAGGGACGGTTGATCGCGGTGGAGGACGTGAGTGCCATCCGCGCAAGCGCCGTGCGGAAAGTCGAGCTGACCTGCGCCCACGACCTGACCGGGGCGGACTTCGCGACGATCGACGGCATCGGCGATCTCGAGGTCGACGGCCTGGTACTTCGATGCACAATGCGCGGCCCCCTGGGTCCGTTGGTGGCCGCGGCCGGTGCGTACGAGATCGTCGACATCCTCAGCCGCGAACCCAGCCTGGAGGAGTTCTTCCTCGCGATGTATGGCAACCGGAGGCCACGCCATGCGGGGTAGTATCTACCTCAAGACCCTGCACGACCTGCATGCGCAAACCCTGGCATGGAGCCTGGGCCTGGCGCTGCTGGGCGCGGCGAACGTGCTGTTGTTTCCCACCTTCCAGAGCATGCCCAACCTGATCGGATTCCTTGAGCAAATGCCGCCAACGATCAGGGCCATAGTCGGCGATGTCACCGCCATGGCGCAGCTGGACGGGTTCCTTCGCACCAAGCTTTTCGATCCACTGCCGTTGCTGCTGGCCGTCTTTGTAGTATCGCAAGGTGCGCGTCTGATCGCCGGCGAGGTCGAACACAAGAGCATCGATCTTCTGCTGGCTCAACCGGTATCGCGGCGGCGCATCGTCGTGGGCAAGTTCCTGGCGATGGTGACCGCGACCGTGTTCATGACTCTGATTCTGGTCGCGAGCCTGGTTATCTGTTGTCGCTTCATCGAGGGAGAGTCCAGCGCGCGCCACCTGCTCCTGTCCACCTTGAACGGGCTGCCTTTGACCTGGTTCTTCGGCGCAGCGGCACTTCTCGGATCCTGCCTGCTGCAGCGTGCGCAGCAGGCCTCGATGATCGTGGGCGGAACGGTGGTAGGATTCTACGTCTGGGAGACGTTCCGGCTGCTGTCGCCGAGCCTGCGACCGTATGACGAGTTCTCGCTCTTCGCGCAGCACAAGGCCGGTGTGACGCTGGCCGGCCAGGTTCAGGCGGAGCCGATCCTGGTGTTGCTGGGGCTAGCTGCGGTGTTACTGGTCGGTGCTGTGGTGGCCTTTGATCGGCGGGATCTGGCGAGCTAGGAGTTGTTGGCTTCGAGAATCGCGACCAAGCACACGCGAATCCGCCAAATCGCTCGAAAATAGATGCCTTCATCCGCGGATGACACTCCGTCGATCAATTCATTCCCCAGTTCGTCAATTTATCGGACAACAGCAGCGTTCGCTTTTTTCGATCCTCTCGTTTAATGCTGCAGGGGCGCCCCATGGCGGCGCAAAGGAGGATCCATGTTCAGACTGAGCTGCCCACAGAAAACGAGTTGTCCGAAGAGTTCTGCGCGCCAATCCCGATCGATCGCGATGAGAGTGATGCAGGCGCCTGGCACGTGGGGCGTCGGAGCCGCACTCCTGCTTGCAGCGATACCTGCGGAGGTTGCCTGGTCCCACTTGTCGATCATTCGGCAGGGATTGGAGAGCCGAGGGGCCATCGAATCCGGCGACCAGCACGGTACAGCTGTCGCGGCGGGTGACTTCAATGGCGATGGGTTCGACGACGTCGCCATGGGGGCCCCTTATGAAGATGTCGGAGGATCAGCCAACGCAGGTGCCGTCATCGTCAGCTGGGGATCGGAGTTCGGAATCACAAACGAAGGCGCTCTCCTTCTGACGGAGGGTATTCTCGGGTTTGCTGATGAACCATCCGCGGAGTTCGGTAGGTCCCTCGTTTCGGCGGACTTCAACGCCGATGGGTTCGACGATCTTGCGGTTGGCGTACCGGGGGCTTCAGGCCATGTCGGTGAGGTCTACGTTCTGAGAGGGAACGCGTCTACCGGCCTGGCCACGTGGTACATCCTGGAGCAATCGGACGCGGGCGGTGGCAACGAAGCGGACGACCGCTTCGGCGAGTCCTTGGCCACAGGAAACTTCGACGGTGATTCAAACCCAGCCCATCCCGACCTCGCTGTCGGAGCCCCGGGCGAAGATACGTTTGCCGGAGCCGTCTTCTATTTCATGAGTAATCCAGCAGGCCCGATTGGACCTTCGGGCTGGTTCAAGCAATCCAGTTTTGGAGGCAACAACGAACCAGGCGACATGTTTGGATTCTCGTTGGCCGCGGGCAACCTTCTCGGCGATGCCGCAGACGACTTGGCTATTGGCGTGCCCAACAAGAATGTTGGCCCGGCTTTGGATGCCGGATTGGTTTACGTCCTTCCAGCCGGTGTCGGGACAGGGTTGCTCGGCTCTGCCCAAACGATTGATGCATCCGACATCGACCAGGCCGCCAATAGCACCCACTTCGGCACCGCGCTGGCTGCGGGCCACTTCATGGATCCGTTGGACTGGGAATCGCTCGCTGTTGGGGAACCGGGACGGAGCGTCGTAGAATGGAACTCGGCTGGTCGTGTTGTAACGATCCCTGGCGGCGGCTTTAGTATGGACCCAGCTGAAGCAGTCCTGACATTCGAGTACAACGTCAACGGACAACCTGCCGACAACGATCGGTTTGGATCAACTCTCGCAGCTGGTTTTTTTGACACACCGGATACGTATCAGGACGTGGCTATCGGATCCCCCTACGACAGTCCCGGTGGTACTCCGCTTTCGGGAGCCATCCACGTCATGTACGGCGGTCCGGCTGGGCCGTCCGCAAGCCTGTACGGATTTGCCGGTTTCAACCAGGCATCCCTGAATGATCCCATGGAAGGCTTGGAGTTGCTCGGTTCCTCCATTGTCTTCGGGGACTTCGACGGAACAGGGAGAGGAAATCTAGCCGTAGGCGCACCCGGCGAAGACTCGCAAGCTGGGATGGTCCACATCATCGCTCCGTGGAGGCAGACTTACGGTCTGCAGTGCCGCCACTCAGTCGCGTACGATTGTGACGACAACCTCATTTATTCCCTAAAGCCATTCGATCCTGTTTGGGTCGCGAGCACGACCAAAATCATGACCGTGCTATTGGCCTGTGAACGTATTCAGGCCGGTGATTTCAATCTCGAGACCGTGTACGACATCCCGAATTGGGTCGTCAGCGGAGTTCCCGGATCCCAAGTGGCGTTGCTGCCCGGGGAACGAATGAGCCTGGAGAACCTCATGATTACGTGCCTGATGCGATCTGGAAACGATGCGGCTTACGCGATCGCCGACATCATCCATGATCAGCTCGGTCCGATCGTGGGCGTCGGTCAGTTCGTAGACGATATGAATGAACGAGCGGCCGAGCTCGGAATGGCTGGGACGCACTTCCACAACCCCGCCGGGCTTGACAAAGAAGTCGTCGGAGTCCAAAACGGGAGCCACATATCCACGCCTGTTGACATGGCAGCCTTGGGAAACACTGCGATGGCGAATTCGCTATTCCAGGAAATCGTCTCCACGACGAATCTCTCCATCGTCCGAGAAGGGGAGCTGTTTGACCAACCTTGGGAAGTGAACTGGGTCGGTCAGAGCTTCTTCAGCTGGATCATCGATAGCCCGTGGTTCACCGCCGGAAGCGGAATCAAGGGTGGATGGACACCCAACGCGCAGAGCACGGGCGTATTTTCCGCCGGGGGGCCGGTCCTCGGAACCGCGATTGCCGGTACGTTCTATACCGGCCCGAACGCTCCCGAGGGCAGCTATGGCAACGATGCAATCGCCGTTCTCAAACTCGGCTTCGAGGCGTGCGGAGCTCCCTTCGACCATGAGTACTTTGCCGACCACTATGAGTTCTACAACACGGGCATTCGTACGACCCTGGGCGAACACTTCGGCGGCGGATCACAGGTCTGGGGAAGACGATTCGACACCGCCTTTCTCGAGCTCTGTCAGACGACGAGCGAGGCACCGACGAGTGCAGATGTTGAGATTCGCCACATTTCTGAAGTCGTCCTTGGTGAGGGTTCTGGAGCCGAGTACGGAGTTGAGCCGTTCGAGGCCCACGGCGAAATGCAGATCATCAACATGGGAGACGCCCAGATTCAGTTTGAGGTCGAAACTCCAGCCCTTCCGGATCCCGTCCCGTTCGTTCTCGAACCCGGGGGTGTCGGCGTTATCCCAGCGTACGGTGGCCCCGACGCAAATGGTTTCATCATGGGCATCGTCAACACAGGTGGAGTACTGATGCATCTCTCCGTCGAAGAAGCCTACCAATTTGACGTTCAGTTTCCGCCCGGCCCGTGTGTCGGCTCGAGCTTTCAAGCAAGAGTGTACCGGGACGACAAGGCTTTCGGAGACTCATTTGATCTCTTCGTGACTGGTACCGATCCGATTCCTGGAAGAGAGCTCGAGGCCCGAATCATGGGATACGACCCCGAATCCTCCGGAGTCGAGAGCGGCGACTCTGGGTCGGGCCCAGGTCAACCCCTCGGGCTCCTGGCAACGCGCCCGGCCTATCCAAACCCGTTCAAGATCGGGACGAGTATCGGCTTTCATCTTGAAGCCGAAGGCGCCGTAGAATTGGCGGTGTACGACGCTACGGGTCGAGAGGTGTGGTCGGTGCCAAGTAAGGTCTTGAAGCAGGGCAATTGGGGAATTCAATGGGACGGGACTGATCATCGAGGAGTTCCCGTAGCGAACGGTGCGTACTTCTACCAGATCAAACTAGATGGAGCGCCCGCAGGAGATGGACGGCTGGTTCGTATTCGTTAAATCGGATTGTGATTCACAAACCGCCGACGCTGGCTTGATCCGTTGGAAACGCAGCGCTTAGCCGCACGACTCGCGTGTTCTACGGAGACCCCGGCGTTAGTGCGACTGGGGTCTTTGGACGGTTCGCGAACCCAGCTTGAGTTTCGGACACAACGCCCTAGTTGACGCGGTGCAGTTCCCACCAGGTTCGAGCTCGCGCGTTGTCCCACGGGGTCTCGAACCGGATCCTCTCCAGACGCCCGGCGAGTTCCTCCGCCCCGTCAGGGCGGTCGGCGGGGTCCTTGGCCAAGCAGGCAAGCACTACTTCGTCAAGAGCCTCAGGTATCTCAAGCTCAGAGCGCTGTGACGGAGGAATGGGCTGAGCGTTGGCATGCTCGGCCAACAGCGCCATGGGAGTCCTGCCAGTGAACACGAGCTCGCCGGTAAGCAGCCAGTAGGCTACGCAGCCGAGTGAGTAAATGTCGGAGCGATGATCGACCGGGCTCGTCCCGGTGATCGCTTCCGGATACATATAGGCCGGAGTGCCGGTGATGGTTCCGTCGCGTGTGAGCTTCGGATCGGCCTCGTCACCGGCCGTATCGTGTTTGACGAGCCCGAAGTCCAGGACTTTGACGAAGTCAAGGTCCTCACCGTACTCACAAACGAAAAGGTTGGCCGGCTTGACGTCACGATGGATCAGTTGCCGGCAATGGGCTTCGTGGAGCGAATGACAGGCCTGTGTCAGCATGTAGACGACACGTTCCGGCACGATCGGGCCGAAGCGCTTCACGAGCGTTTCCATATCGATGCCGCTCAGCAGTTCCATCACGTAGTAGAACGTACGGTCGGGAGTGACTCCGTAGTCGTAGATATCGACGGTATGGGGCGACTTGAGCGTGGCGGTGGCCTGGACCTCGTGCTCGAAGCGCTGATTGAGCGTCCGTATCTCGTCTGCGTCCATTCCAGCGATGATTTCGTGCTTGATGAACTTCACCGCTGCCGACCGGGCCAGCATCCTGTGTCTGGCGACCCAGACCTCTCCCATACCACCGCTACCCAAGTTCTTCTCCAGTCGGTAGCTGCCCATCTCCTGCGCCTCTGATACGGACTTGCCGAGCTTGTAGACGACGTTCGACACCGCCACCCCTAGGACCACTGAGAAGAACATCGCAATGGTCACGAATGTGATGGACCCTTCGGAGAACTGTACCCAACCAGAGCTATCTGCCAGCCAGCGCATCAAAGGTGATGTGGAGGCGGCAAGAACGATCGTAATCACCGCCGCTGTGGACCGCATGGGAACGATCGCGGGAAAGAAAACAACCCAAATCATGGAGAAGGAAAAGTAGGACAGGCCCAACCTGATGGGGTCGGACTGGTACTCCGCAACGACGAGACACTCGGTAGCGCTGAACCACAACGCAGCGAACACACAGAAGCCAAGTCCGATGTGAATCAGAGTCCGCGAGGAGAACAGCCGCCGATGCACGATCCAAGCCACCGCCAGCGAGACCAGGGTGATCACTACGTCGTGGCAAGCTTCAAGAACACTGTAGTCGAACGTCGTTATCCCGAGGACGTAGGAATTCACGAGATTGACGATGTTGCCCAGAAAGACGAGAGCCGGCGGGGTCAGGCTCAGAAGAACGATTCGTTTCAGGACGATATGGGTAACGTCGGCAGGAAAGCTGTCGGGCGAGCCCGTCGTGGACATGGCGGGGCGGATGAAACGCGTTTCCAGAGACATCTCGTACCAGATGGTACCGGCTCGGCCGGCCCAGGGCGAGAGGATTCCGTGCGGCAGGGATGCGCTGAATCCGAGCAGAGACCAAGTTCGATCGACGGAAGCTCAGGTCGTAGAGGCTAGTGGAGGGCGCTACGGGTTCGACTCTTGGTCCACAGGGCAGCGAGAGGATCAGGACCGTTGCATCCGGTACCGGACGCCTCGATCCTCCAGGTGCTTCTCGACACGTTTTCGGCATCCGTCGGCCTTACCCACGAACTCTGGTGGAATGATTCCCGTTTGAGAATAGCCGCCGTCCAGCACTAGTAGCGCGACCGCCGTACAGGTGTATCCCGTCGTCCTGGCCATGGAAAGGGTCCCCGTCGCCGGATCGTACTCGTCGTAAAGGTCGTAGGTATAGGTCGCCGGCTCTTCTTCTTCTTTGCCTGCGATGATTAGCCTCATAATCGTGAGATCGGCCTCACCGGGTTTGAATTCCCAGTGGGGAGAGATCAGAGACGAAGTCACATCGATCGGGCGTACAGCAACGCCTTTCACATCGATGGGACTCACATCGAGGAAACCCGCATCCCTGAGCTTTCGCATCTGATCGGCATGACCAGGATAGCGCAACGTCTTTTCCGCCATGTCGGGGATGTCCATGGTTCGAAACAGCGTTCGGAGTCCGTCGGTGGGAAGGCACGCGAGTGGCCCGACTCCATCGAACTCCATTATCGCGGCTTCATCGAGCATCGACCTGGTGACGACCTTCCCGCTTTCGACGCTTCTGCCGGAACCGGCATATTCCTCAAGGACCTCCAGGGCAGGAAATGCCGACTTGTACTCGAACAGCACGTCCCTCGATTTCGGTATGCCGCCGACATAACACTCGTATCGGGTCACCGTCATCTTCCTGACATGATCTCCGAGAATGATGTTGGACATGCCGGGTGCCACGCCGCAGTCCACGACTGCCGTGACTCCCAGTTCCTTCGCAAGGTCGTCGAGGCCGAACGGATCTTCAGCGAAGTAAGAGATGTCCACGACGTTCTTACCTGCACGAATGACCCCTTCGAGCATCGAATACCCCATGAAACCGGGCACCGCGCCGACTACCACACTAGCGTCTTCAACTGCTTTAGTGACTCCCTCCGGGGTGGAGAGGTCGGCCAAGCGGGTCTGGATCGGATGCTCCCGCGCCAGATTCTCCAGGACGCTGGGGTTGATGTCGACCGAGATAACCTCACAACCGGGGACCTTGCACAAGTCGATTGCCATGTGCTTTCCCTCAATCCCGCAGCCGAGGACCACTATCTTGCTCACT
>Ga0315338_1002063_pt1 | contig 21486 bp, 22 predicted proteins | sample ASW8metaG_FD_204518 | JGI IMG/M metagenome (GOLD analysis project Ga0315338, IMG submission 204518) | Ammonia-oxidizing marine archaeal communities from Monterey Bay, California, United States - ASW #8 | ecosystem: Environmental > Aquatic > Marine > Coastal | place: USA: California | collected... | reverse complement strand
TACAATTCCGAGGGATCGTGGTCTAGCTTGGTATGATTCCAGTCTGGGGGGCTGGAGGTCGCAGGTTCAACTCCTGCCGGTCCCATTCATAATTTCAGTCCCTGAACTAAATCATCAAAACTTTCTTCTGTTCTTAATTTTTTATAATTTCTTACTAACCTGATAATTTTGTCTCTTCTAGGAACTTGAATTTTTTTACGGATAATTTTTGCCAGACCTGTACCAATGAAGATTGCCTGTGTTGCCGCTGATACATTTGATGATATTCGTTTAGTACTAGAACTCTCAAAATCAATAATTGTATTTCTATTTTTTCCAACTATCACATGTTTATCAATAGTACTTAATTCTCCATGATCCAACCCCGCATTATCTAAAAGATAACATTCGGTCAAAACATTGTTGATAACAGGGCATAGTTGTTTTGATTTTGTTTTCGATTTTTTTGCCCAGTCAATAATTTTTTCACCATCAATGAATTCCATGATCAAAAAATTTTTCGAGTTCTTGATAAACTTCGGACCGATGTTAATTTCGTTGGCAATTTTTAGTAATTTAGCCTCATCAGACATGTTCTTTCTTGGTGAATCTGTTCGTCTGATTTTTAATGCTATAACATTATCACTTATTTTTGCAAGAATTACCATTCCAACATAACCCTTCCCGAGGATATTACACTTCTCAATTTGTAATGGTCCTGTAAATGAAATATGCGTAACTCCTAATTTTTTTAGTTCTACCATCCGTTTTTGAATCTCAGACTCTTTTACTTTTGGAAAGGCAAGAATTTTCCTGTAAGGTTCTTTTGAGAAAACACTAATTGGTTGAAAACGCTTTATCATCTGTATTCACCAATCTCTGAGATCTCCGAACAGCAGATGTCCATTTTGCATACTTGAGAGCACCATCTTCTACAATTTTAAAGCCAGCCTTAAAGTCTGCTCTTAAGCCTTTTGGAATTCCTGATTCACCTAAGTGATTTTTAATTAAATCATTAAGAAATGCTTTTGCATTTTCATATCTTCTAGTTTGTATTGATTTTATTTTTCCATCCTTACCTATCCACATTAATTTAGATTTTTTTGAATTGGCATGAATAAATTTACTAGAGAAATCACTCGAAAATACTTCAGGACCGGTTCTAATCTCCTGCCTGTTAATTGTTAATGATTGCAATAAAAATATTAGACTTGCCTGATTATCATCATATGCAAGAGCATCAGTTCTAAGAACATTGAATCCTTCTTTATTGAGTTGAGATTCAATTGAAGTTGCTGCTCGTTTTATTTGACCATAAATAATATCGTCGCTTCTCTTTTTGTATTTGAAATGTACGAACAGCATATTTGCATTTAATCCATTGAAACTTTTTTCAGTTCTTATTTTTTCTTTAAAATAAGAAATTGAATTTTTCTTTAAGAAATTTCTTGCAACTAAGATAAAATTTGTAACATTGTCCATTGATATTGCTGCCCCAAGATTTCTATTCCTATCTATTGGATCAATAATGATCATAGGTGATTCAAATTTCCTTGGAGACTCGCCTATCATTTCATTTTTTTGTAGTTTCGTCATTTTCTTTAGCACATTTTCAAAACTTCCTAAATAATACACTAAAACTTCACAAACATAACCACTAAATCCTTGTTTTGCAATCTCAGCACCATACATTTTGTTTATGTTTAAAAAGTATTTTAGAATTCGGATATCATCTTTCATTTGTCCAGATAATGTTTTGCTCATAAATTCAGTATGAAATGTTGATCTATCTGCTGCACTTTTCCACATTCCTTTTTTGACATCATAGCAAGGGACTACATTTACTCCTACCCCATCAATGTTTGCTTCAACAAATGGATGTTCAGAGTATCTTACATACGGTTTGAATTTTTTAAGCGAATCAAATCCAACCTTCCTGCCAATTTTTTCAAAATTTTTTTCAGTTGTTGCTGTTTTAAATTTTACAAAAATGTCGATATCAATTTTTTCTGAAGTCCATGTTTCTTTAGCATAAGAACCTCCAAAATGTACTGACACAACTGATTTCTGTTTTTCAGCTTCATTGTTTACCAAACTAAAAACCTGACTTGCAATCTTATCGACCTTTTTCCTTTGTTTATAGTTTGGAATAGCAATTTCTTTTGCTTTTTTTAGTACATCACTTTTCATTTTCATTAACCACCAGTAAATCTGAATACTCTGGTCCCTTTGGACTTAAAACACTTCTTTTTAATTTAATTTTTGATACAACCTGAGTCCCAAATTCAATTGACTCATATTTTTTCATCTGTAATGAAATACCGTCAACTTTGTGTTTTACTCTCATAACTGTCAAGTGAGGCTTGAATTTTTTATCTTTTTCAAAACCCAAGTGTATTAGCTTTATTCGTATCTCTTCAGCTATCTCGATTAGTTTATCAGCTCCTTTTTTATCAGTTCCAATCCAAATTACCCGAGGATTTTTTAAATTTGGAAATCCACCAACTCCTTTTAGCGATAAATCAAACTGTGAAAATGTAATTGTCCTTAACATGTCTTTCACCTTCTCGCATTTCTCCTCATCAATTTCACCTAAAAACTGTAAAGTAAAATGAATTTGGTCAATTCTTATCTGCTTTGCTTTAAAACTAGTAGATTCTTGTATTGATCTAATTTTTCGAAGAATGTCTTTATTGTCTATCTCAATTGCCACAAACGTTCTCATGAAAATTTAATTTCTTTAACGATGGTATAATTATTCTGGTAAACCTTCATAGAGATCCACTCTAAAATCATCATGTTGGTAAAAACAATAGTTTGCATTACTGGAATGCCTGGTGCTGGAAAATCTACAATTGTGAGCAAATTAGAAGAAATCGGGTTTGAAAAATTTACACTTGGTGATGGAATAAGAGCTGAGGCAAAGCGCAGAAATATTGATCCATCAGGAGAAAATCTTGGAAAACTAATGCTTGAAGTTAGAGAAAAATATGGACCAGGCGCTGTTGCAGAACTTATCAAAGATTCAGTTCAAAACTCTATACAGGATGTTGTAATTATTGACGGAGTAAGATCAATTGCAGAAATTGATGTTTTAAAAAAAATTGGAGATGTTAAGTTATTAGCAATTCAAGCTTCACCAGAAACTCGTTTTAATTTTCTAAGTTCTAGAGGAAGATCAGATGATCCAAAAACAAGAGAAAATTTTGAAGAACGTGACAATCGTGAAGTTGGGGTTGGATTAGAAAAATTGATTGAGATTGCTGATAAAACAATTACAAATCATAATCTAGCAATTGATGAACTAGTTAATTATTCCAAAGAAATCATTGAGAGTTGGATTAACTAATGACTGGAAAAAAATCATGTAAAATTCAAGTTTCTTGTAAAATTAATTTATCAGAAGATCCATTAAAAGTTAAAATTGCTATTCTTAATGTTTTTCCAGAGTTGGAAATTTCTCTGAATGACCAGCAACTAATTGGTAAATCTAATGACATATCTTCTTTATCAAATATTTCGCAATCAATTCATACAAAAAACACTAAAAATATTTACCAAAGAATTCTCAAAAAAAATTCTAATGAAAACTCTACATGGTTTTATCTAAATAAGCAAGCAGCATTTGTCAATATAGTGGCATTATGTAGTGAATCCGACGAATCACCTTTAGGTCCAATTAAAGTGGTTTTAGAGGGAAATGACATTGAAAACATAATTCAATCATTAATTTGATCATCATACACGCCTACGTAAGTCAAAAAATCTATCTAGATAGATAGTTTTTTTTTAGTTTGGCTCTGAAAAAACAATTTTTTCATTATTCTGTATGAAAATACAGCTAGTAATTGTAGGCGTGATTTTAATTGCAGGTGGAATAATGTTTTTCCCTCAAACTATGAGTCAATTACCTGAAGGTACATCAATTTTTGATGCACTAATTGTTGATGCTATAAATCTTAAAGAGTACAATACTAACACCAATCAAGTTGCTGATACATTATATGATGTTGGTTTAGAAGTAAGTGAAACAATGATTGATGTTGTCGATAAAGTTGAAGATACTATAGATGACGTTGAAATATCTCCAAATCAGATTTTAAATTTGGAAGATTAAATTATCTCTGAATTTCTATTTCCAATAGATCTTTTGCAGTTATAGTTGACTCATGTATTTTTTTTGCTTCATCCAAAAGTACACTTTCATCCTTGTATCTAGCAGAAAAATGCGTAAGAATCAATTTTCCAACGTTAGCGTTATTTGCTAGTTCTGCTGCTTCTTTTGCTGTTGAATGATTAGTCTCACGAGCTCGTTCTTTCATATCATCAGAAAAAGTACAATCAAAACTAAGATAATCACAATTCTCAAAGAACTTAGTTAGAGATTCAGTAGGTCTTGTATCACCTGATATCCCGATATTTTTTCCTATACGTTTTTCACCCGTTACATCTGTCGGCAGAATTTTCTTGCCATTAATTTCTACTGAATTGCCATTTTGTAATTCATTCCATGCTTTGCCTTCTGGTATGCCTAACGCCTTTGCTTTTTCAGGAAAAAATTTTCCTATTCGTACTTTTTCTTGGTATCTGTAAGAAAAAGCCGGAATTCCATGTTCTGCATTACACGCCAAAACAATGTATTCGTCTTCATCTACTACTTTGTCATTTTGTATTGGGGTAATTATAACTGGAAATGATAAACCAAAATTTAATATTTTGAGATTTGCTGCAATAAATTCATCTATACCATCAGGACCAAATATCTCAACAACCTCTGTTCTGTTTTGCATATTCATTGTTTGTAATAATCCCAAAATTCCAACACAATGGTCACCATGGAGATGTGTCACAAAGATTTTCATTTTTTTGTTCCAAGGTAAACCTGCTTTTACATAAGCAACTTGTGCACCCTCTCCTGCATCAAACATCAAAATTTCGTTATCTTTTACTAGACATATACAGGTTAATGCACGTTTGATGGTAGGCATTGCGGCAGATGTACCTAAAAAAACTAACTTTAGCATTGACATCACAAAATTGCGTCAGCCAGGATCTTTGATACATCAACTTTTGAAGTCTTTTTTGGGATTGTATTTGTACTAATAATTTCTGTTACACCAGCTTTTTTAATTTTATTTTCTGCATCATTAACAAGTAATGCATGTGTACATGCAACAAAAACACGTTTACATTTTTGTTTTTTCAAGAATTGTGTAGATTTAATTATACTTCCACCCGTACTTATCATATCATCAACTAAAATCAAATCACGATTTCTTACATCTATGTTTTTAGTTAAGATATCCACCTTTCCTGTTTTTCTGTTACGGTTTTTCTTTAATGCAATAAAATCAGCATTCATAAGACTTGCAAATTTTTCTGCCCGTTGTTTTCCACCCAAATCAGGTGATACAATTAACGTATTCTTCAAATTTTTCTTTTTGAAATATTTAACTAATTCAGTAATCGCCGTAACATTCTCAGATGCGATCTTTAGTTGTTGTAATGCCATCTTACTATGTATATCAACAGTGATAATTTTTTTTACACCAACAGATCTTAGTAATTTTCCTATAACTGAAATTGAAACAATCTCACCATCTAAAAATTCTCTATCCTGTCTTGCATAACCCATGTATGGAACTACAGCATAAATTTTTGACGAATATTTTCTAGTATTTGAAATTATTGAAAGTAAATGTAACAAATTTGTATCAACAGGTGGATGTGTTGATTGAACAACCAATACGATATTATTTCTTGGAATTTTTTTTACTATGATTTTACTTTCACCATCAGGAAATTCCCGATTTTCGGTTTTTACATATACGGCATTTAGTCTACGAGCGATTTTCTTTGCAAGTTCAGAGGAAGAATCTCCAGCAATGACTGTAAATTTTACCATAAAATCAACGAATCAGCCGCATTCTTAAGTTTTCGACCATGCATTTCTGACTTTAGAAAACACGAGTAAAATCACCGGCTTATTCATCAGATTCACCACGACCCAAATCACCCACGCCATATTCATCGATTATGGCATTACGTTGTGAGTCAAGCTGTCCAATTTCTTGCTCCTCTCGTTTCTCATCACCCTGATATACAGTTCTAATTGGCCATGGAATTCTAATATCATACTTTTTGAATTCTTCATACATTATGAGTCGCATATCACTCTTAGTTTTGAATTGTGCACCATAGTCTCTGACATAAACCCACATTGAGAAATCTAGCGATGAATCGTTGAATTTGTCAAATCTTACCACCGGCTGTGTAACATCAACATGAATATCTTTATCACAACCACAACTTGCTTGATTTGCATCAAGGTATGGACATCTGTTTTGTCTTACTAAATGTCTACCTTTCGCATCTACCGTTTCAACCATTGCACGTTTTCCAACTTTAACTAAAATTGCAGTGACTTGACGTGGATTATTTAGATATGAGACACCAACATTTACTACTGCGGGAACAAGAGAAATTTCTTTTGTATAATTAATTATTTCAGCAGTTACTAATTGTCTTGTAGCAATTATTGCAAGTGATTCATTTAGACCATGACGAATGTATGTAACTCTTGGTGTTATTTTATGTACATAGCCATTGTAACCACTAGCTAATTGTATCCTATCTCCTTCTTTAACAATTTTATCTTTTCTTATTAGAATATATGCAAAGTAATTTTCTAATGTTTCTTTTAGTGCTAGACCAACACCAAATGCAAGTCCACCAGTTGCTGTTGCTAATACGATTAGATCAACTTCCCACCATGAAATTACACCAATGATTACACCAACAAAGATCAAGATTGGTAAAACTTGTTTTGCGGATTTGGGAACTCCTTCTTTTTGTTTTCGAGAAAATCCAGGGGGTTTTGTACCCGGGACTATAGGATCATAACCAGTAGTTCTTTTTTGTTCTCGCCATATATCTATAGGATAGATCTCTTCTGGGACAACACCAGGAAATAATTTTCTTCCGGATATATTACCGCCACTTACACACTCGTGGTAATATTTTACATATTTTTTTCGTTCTGAATTTTTCCATTCCTGAAATGGATTTTTGGCTTTTTTATCATAACTTCCTATAGGAATTCCTTTCGAGGTCCTAAATCCCTCTAAATATTGCAGTCCTTCTTCTGTCTGTAGATAGTTTTGGAACTCTTCATCCGTCAGATCCTCAGGAGTCTGCTTTGGTGGTACCCAATTATACAATTTGTGAAATAAACCATCCTCATCATCCACGAAACCACGCATTTCTCTCCACGCTTCAAAGTCTTCCCTCTCTGAGGCTGAACTGTCTCGCTTCATTAGTGCAATTGGAACTAATTGTGAGATGGTGTAACCTATAACCAAAATGTTCATTGTGTTAAGCATTTTTGCGAAGACTTCCTTTGGTGAAAGTTGTCCTTCTTCCAGGATAATTGCATTGGTTGATTCATCATCAAATAATTCAAAGGCTTGAATGTACACATTAACAGATGATATTAACGCAATTGCAAGAAACGGCAAAATTATTTTTCTGGCAAATCTTGCGATGTGTGGTTTTGTATGATTAAATTTCTGAGTCTTTACCCACCAAGAAAATTTTCGATAAACCAAGGCGATAATGATTATTCCTACTATAAGACCAGCAAAAGCCAATTGTAAAGAAAGTGATGACATAATTAATTGGGACACAGTATCAAACTGACCAACTGAGATCTCAGTAACTTCATCTGCCATCTATTTTTTCACTTTTCTCAAAAAAACTGTTTTTCTAGCCAAATTATATCAATTTGTCGTGCAGTTTGCAAAATACAGTCAATATTTTTTAGAAAAATTAACTAATCCTTCAGTCTATTCAGGCAAATTTTTCTTATTAGTTATGGTAATAGCATTTTCTCCAAGACAGAGAATGTCTTTATAACACAAATTCTATATTTTTCAAATTTTTTATTTGTGGATGTTAACTTGGGTCCAGAACCAAGATATTCTAATTCTCTTATGTAATTTCCTATCTTTTCTTCTTTTGGTTGCAATTTATGAGCATACCTGCTCCTAATACTGTTTATCAATCTGATATTTTTTTTGATATTACCTTTAATCAGACCAGATTCAGATAGGATGTCCATCTTGAGATTTGATGTAAATAATGTACTATCAATGGATTTGGAAGGAATATTGAATTTTCTCTCTAATATCTTATCAATCGTGTTTTCGATGTATATGTGTCCTACAATGAACAAATCTCGTTCATTGGCTGTTTCAAGAATTTTTTTCAGATCAGAGTTAGATAGTGATTTTTGCATAATTAATCAAAATTGATACATGATTCAAGTGTTTCTTGAGAAAATACAATAGATAAGATCCTATAATCATAAGATTATCATTCCAGTTAAATACGGATTTATGAAATTCTAAACATGGATTACGTTGCTCAGATAGCTCAAAAAACCTGCCAGGAAATATTAGAATTTGATAAAAGCATACGTTTTGTTGGTATTTCAAAGAATAATGGAAAATTTCTCGCTGGCGCATTTAACACAGATGTAGAATACCTAGTTGACAAAGAGGAATACAAGATGTCTCTGCATTATGCACATATGAGGTGGGATATGAGAAAAAAATTATCATATAAAATTGGTAATCCTTTGTACGCATTTGCTGAATATGAAAAAATTAAACAAATTGGTTTACCACTAAATGACAATGATCTTCTTTTGATAAGTTTGAATCCTGATGCAGATCACGAAAAAATTATCAAATTTGTAAGAGAAAAAATGGGAAAATAAAACCATAATTAACAAATATGTTTAATGGGTGATAAAAATTCAAGCTATAATTTTAGCTGCGGGAAAAGGAAGCAGATTTCATAATTTAACAAAAACAATTCCAAAATGCCTATTAAGTATTGGAAATACGACTATTTTAGATAGACAAATTGATTTATTGATTGAAAATAATATTGATGAAATTTTTGTAGTTACAGGTCATTACTCCGATTTAATTCAAAAACATCTTAAGAAAAAAAATGTTAAAATTATTAAAAATGAAAAATACAATATTTTTGATAACCTATATTCTTTTTGGTGTGTAAAAAATTTTATTACAAATGATTTTATTTGTATTTATGGTGATTTAGTCTTTGATGAGAAACTTCTTTTGGAAATTATTAAAAACAGAAATAATTGTTTGATGGTAGATGATCCAATTTATAAATTTGATAATCACTCTGTAGAAATAAAAAATAATTTAATAAAAAATATTAATTTTAATTATGATGCTCTAAAACATAATGGACAATTTATTGGGATTTTAAAATTTAATAAATCATCATTATCTTTACTAAAAAAATCTATTAATGAGCTGGAGAAAAATGAAAATCTTGATGGTGAATTTATTAGATTAATACAATCTCTTATTAAAAATAAAATGATCATTCATGCATATAATGTTAATAAAAAAATCTGGATTAATGTTAATAATAAAATTAAACTTGATAATGCTAGAAAACAATTTAATTAATTTTAAACCTAAAAGTTATTATCCAAATCGATTAATCTAGGAGTATGACTGAAAATCATAATTCTATTATTTTTTGTGGGTCTGGAAAACCATTAGAAGAAAAAAATTATCCAATTTCAGAATTATCTAATGAAAATGAGGCAATTGTTAAAATATCTATATCCACTGTTTGTGGTTCTGATGTTCACACTTGGCTAGGACATAGGCCATTTCCTACTCCTTGCATTTTAGGTCATGAAATGGTTGGTAAAATTATCAAATTAGGAAAAAATCTAACACATGATTTCTTGAATAATAAATTATCTGTTGGCGATAGAGTAACATGGTCTATGACTGCCAGTTGTGGAAATTGTTATTTTTGTAAAATTGCTAATCTTCCACAAAAATGTGTTAAATTATTCAAATATGGTCATGTAACTAGCGATAAAATACCTCATTTTACAGGTGGATATGCAAAATATGTAAAAATTGTAGACGGGAGTTATATTTTCAAAATTCCTCCTAATCTATCTGATAAAGAAGTAGTACCACTGATGTGTGCTGGTGCCACAATTACTAGTGGCTTAGATGCAGTAAATTTCAAGCCATGTGATTATGTTGTTGTTCAAGGTTGTGGTGCCTTGGGACTTTATGCATGTGCTTTCTCAAAACAAATGGGATGTAAAACTGTCATTGCATTAGATAATGACCAAGCAAGATTAGAAACGTCTAAAGAATTTGGTGCGGACATTTTAATCAATGTAAGTATTGAAAAAGATATTGTTTCTAAAATTCAAGATATAACAGAAACACGCGGAGTTGATTATGTAATAGAAGTTACTGGTAATCCTGATGTAATTTCAGATGGCATAAAATTTTTAAGAATAGGTGGAAGTTATGCACTATTAGGAGCAATTTATCCTGGAAGTCAAATTACATTAGATAGTTCAGCAATTCTTACAAAATGTCTTAACATTAGTGGAATGCATAATTATGCTCCAATTCATTTAAAAAATACTATTGAACTAGTACAACAATCAAAAAATAAGTATCCTTATGAGAAAATTGTTGGCCCAACTTTTGAATTTTCTAAAGATGGATTAGTACAAGCCTTCAATGCATTAAATTCTAAAAAATCTTTAAGACCTGCTATAATTCCTAACTAATCTGACTTATTTCTTTAAAAATTTCTAATTATTCTTCGCTCAAAATTGAGGTAACTTCTTTCAAATTACTTGGAGGGCCTGAATTTAACCAATAACTCGAATCTGACAATAATTCATTTTCTTCATTGAATAATTCATTTATCACTATTCTAAAAGAATTTACTGGTGTAATATTTTGATAAACAGATTCATTCTGATTTGGAAGATGATATGCATTAAGAATTGAAAATCTTTCTCTTAGAACCTTATCAGATGGATTATTGTAATCTTCAATTTTTGTTTTTAAACCATGATCTCCTTGAATGATAATAATAGGTGAAATTTCTGATTCATCAATAATATTTGTTACAACTTGTTTAATTTTTTTATTTACAAATTTTACTTGATTAAGATATCCTTCCTTATCATTTTCTAATCCCTCCCAACCTATTTCTAATTTTTCAGGACTCACAGATTCTCCATTTGGTCCAAAAATATATGGATGATGAGGAATTATTAGATGCGCAAGAACAAAAATGGGTTTATCATAATTATGTTGAACATTTTCTAATTCTGAAAAAACACATAGTATCATTTCTCTTCTTTCATCTTCAAATAATTTAACATAAATGGGATAAAGAAGACTTTTACCTAATACTGTTATCGTTAATTCTGAATTTATAATATTTGAAAACTTTCCACATAGATTTGAGGCATCTTTAAAATAAGTTGTAGGGTAGGCTCCAGAATAAAAATTAACTATTTTGTAACCTTCAGAATTAAATTTTTTCATTACTTTATTATTTTGTATACTTTCATAATATGGACCAACATTTTTGCATGATTGAGAATTATTTTTGCATTCAATGTGTTCCATATTCAGTGATGATGATAATGAAAGAGTTGTTGTTGGATAATTCGCCTGACTATTCTTCACAACGTAAAACCCTTTTTCTTCTAAAAAGGAAACAAATTCTTGATTTTTAAATCCAAAATATTCATCCAGAATTTCTGCTCCTGCATATGCATCTAATATAATATAATATACATCTGGTTTGTCCCCAATACTAAATGTTGTATCTTTGTAACCATTCTCTTGATTAAAATTTACAAAATCTAAATTGTAATTTCCTTGTATATTTTCAGAAACAATGTTAAATAACGATATGGCTATAAGGGTGACAGCTATAGCATTTAGAATTTTTGTAGCATTTTTTAAATCTCTTTTAGTTTTTGAAAAATAATAAATTGACAAAATGAATAATCCTGCAAAAACACCAACTAAGAAAATATGTCTAAGTTCAACATTAGATTCAACTAAGCTGTATAAATGACCATAAGAAAAAAACAAAATAATGCCTATTGATATGACAAAACTACCTGATTTTTTATTTTTAAAAATTATACTGGTAAAGATGAGCAGAATGAATGTGATAACAAGAATAACGGCTACAAGAGGAACTATTTCAATAAATCTTATTTCTTGAATATTTATTGCAAATATGAATATTATAGGAAATATTCCAAATAGAAAAGGGTGAAGTGAAAGTTTTTCTTTTAACTCCAATTTGATGTGTTAAATTTTAACATGCATATACAGTTTTGTTTTACAACACTTAAAAATAAATTAATAAAATTATTTACATGTCAATAAAAAATAATTATAATATTATTCAAGTGATGTTAGATGGACTTAGAACTGATAGAGTAAATTCTTCACCATCTCTTCAATCAATCAAACAAAAAAGTATTTACTTTTCTAATATTATTACTGCTGCACCTTATACATTAGCTTCACTCCATTCAATTTTTTCTGGAATGCATCCGTCTAGAAATGGTGTTTGTGGATACTATAGACTAATGAGATTTAAAAAAGATGAAATTACCACTTTGCCTGAACTTTTAAAAGAACAGGATTACTATACTGCATGTGATGTTATACATGATGCAATTATTCCTGGTCAAGGGTTTGATGAAAAAGGAATTTTTGATGAAGAATCTGTTAATTTTAAAAAGAGACATTCAGAATTAATAGAAAGATTAGCAAAAAAAAATAAAAAATTCTTTTTGTTTCTTCATTATACGGAACCACATAAACATTTAGTTGATGCATTAAATAAAACACGAACAAATGTAGAGTATGATGAATCTTCTGAGAAAAATCGTTATTCCGACGAGGATAAGTTTTTTTCTTCTATAGAAGAAAATAAAAAAAGATATGACTCGTATATGCCTGAATTAGATAATTATGTTAATAGCATTTTAAATTCAATTAAAACTTCTGGAATTTCTGACAATACTGTTATAATTTTTCATTCTGATCATGGAACAAGTTTAGGTGAGAAAAAAGGTGAAAAATTTTATGGTGAATTTCTTTATGATTATACTATTAAGCTTTTTTCAAGCATATACATACCAAATCATACTTCTCAAATAATTGATACTCAATGTAGATCAATAGATCTCTATCCTACAATAGCTGATATTGCAAATATTCAAACAGAAAAACTAGATCCTTTGGTTCAGGGAAAAAGTCTTTTTCCTATTATTGATAAACATGAACAAGATGATCGTGAAGCTTTTGTTGAGACGGGAGGTTTATTTGGACCATGGCCTTCTCCAGAAATTCATAACGTTTTTTGTATCCGAAACAACGGAAAAAAATTAATTTATAATGCTACACCTGAAACTTGGGAATTTTATGATTTGATCAAAGATCCTGAAGAATATCATAATCTATATGATGATCATTCAAATGAAATATCCAAATTCAAGGAAAGATTAATTCACCACTTAAACGAAAATGGAATTGACACAAATATATCGAATTAAAACTTCAGTGAATTATTTTAACTTTAAATTATTTTTAAGCTAGATAGTTTTTGATTAATTAATAAAGATATTTTCTTATTTCCTTCAGAAGAAAAATGTCCTCCATAATTATTATTGTCAGAATATAAATCGTCTAAATTTGATTCTTTTAAAATTTCATCTGTTATATCTATAATATTGAGTCCATTAATTTGAGATAAATCCTCAACAAATTCTTTATAAAAATGATAATTATTTTTTATAAAAATAATATCATCCTTTTGTGGTAATAGAAGAAATACTGGTTTAAATTGATTTTCTTGAGAAAATGTTACATATTCTTCTATTATCTTTTTTAAAAGCGCAGTTATTTTTTGATTTTGATACAATTTAACTCTCCATTTTAAATTGATTTTCATTATTATTTTCATAAGATTCCATTTTTTTTGCAGATCCTTTTTTTCTAATCTTTCATCCCTTTGTATTTTTAAAACCCAATAAATTATTGATAAATTTCTTCTAAAATTTTTCAATATGGATAAAGAATAGGGAAAATTAATTTTCTCTTTCTGAAATTTTTTTTTATAAAAAAAATCATTTTTTTGTATTATGTTTAAATATTTTTTATACTCAAAAAATTTACTTCGACTATCAATTTGATTTTTTATTAATTCTAATTTTTCATTTTTGATGATGAATCTTGGTTTAAAACCAAATGTATTTCCATATTCATAATAATGTTTCCAAACACTTACTATTCTGCAAATTGTTTCTGGTACAACAGCTAAAACTACAACTGGTGTTTTATTTTTAGAGTATTCTCGTTTCATTCTAATTAATGCTTGATCGATTCCATAATTTCCTACACCTAAATTTAACACATTTGTATTTTGAAGTTGTGATAAATAATACTCCCAAGTTTCATTATCATTTACTTGGCGACAAAAAACAAATGAATCACCATAACATGATATTTTTGATTCAAGATTATCATATTCTGGGTTTGTTCTAAATCCTTTTGAGTTTACAGTCCATTTTGTTTGTCCATTTTTTCCTATTTCTGAATGAAGTGTATTGGGTTTTCTAATCCATCCTAATTCTGAATCATATCCATGTTCAAAAAATTTCTTTAAACCTTTTTCTGATAAATTTGGAAATTCATCTTTTTTCATTATTAACCATTGAAATTTATTGTTTACATTTGAAATTATGAAATATGTAAAAATTTCAATACTAATAAAAATCCCAATTATGATTACTATAAATTGTTCTAACATCACTCTAATCTTTTTTTAAAATTAAAAATCTTCTTTCTGGAACATTAATTGGATATTCTGATTTTACCATTTTATCTTCTACTACCTCAAAATATTTTTTTAATAATTCTAATTTTGGATAAAATATTCGTGGTTCATATGTATCTGGAGATACTGTTTCAAACATAAGATATCCATTATCATTAAGTAAATTAACAATTTTTTCAATATACTCTTTAAATGTAAATTTAGTATTACCATCTATAGTTTCATCGTTTGCTAATGAAAATATGATATCATATTTTCTCCCCGTTTTATATTCCTCAAAACTTGAATTATGGAATGATACTTTATTATTTTCTAAATAATCCTTAGTTTCATTTCCAATATTTATCATAAAGGGATTTATTTCTACTCCGTCTATATGAGAAACATAATTTGAGACATAAATGGTAAAAAAGCCACAATTTGATCCTATATCAAGAGCTGATTTACTATTTGACAAATATGATTCGATTTGATATCTTTCAAATCTTTTTTCAGTAGGTCTACATCCTTCAATTTTTATTTCATCAAAACCTTGGTAAAATCCCTTTTCTTGTGCATAAATAAAACTTGTATACTCTTTTGCTTGTTCATCAATTTGTTTTTTAAGTTTTGAGTGTAATATTGAAATTTTTTTATCATTATTCATAATTTTTACTGTACTTCAAAATTTTCATAATAAATTAAACTTATCTTTTTATTAAAAATACTATAAATCTAAAATTTATTTTATCTAAATATATCCTAACTTCAATAATGTTTCTCTAGCTATTCTTTTCTCTTCATCAGTTAGTTTTGATGATTTATTTTTATCTGCATTTTTTAAAAAGTCAGATAGAATTTTTTCCATTTTTTCAATAATTCCTGGTTTTGATTCTGCTAGATTTGTTTCTTCAGTTGGATCATTTTTAAGATCAAATAAATGAACATTTTTCGTTTGATCTTCTCTCAATCTAAAATACTTGTATTCTGAAGTTCGTACACCAATTACTTTTGAAATCGCCTCTGGATTTTTTTTATCCACTAATTGAGCTAAATTAATACCAACTTCAATGTATGCGGGTTTTTCAGGAAGTTTATCTCCGTTAATTAATGGAAATAAACTTCTTCCATCTATATTTTTCATCGTGTCAGGTGTATTAATGATATTCATTATTGTAGGGAAAACATCTGCATGTCTAACCATTTCTTTAATTATCAAATCTTTTTTTAAATTATATCCTACAAACAATAATGGAACTCTAATAATCTCATCATACAAAAATAAAGTTGCACGAGAATTAAAAGATCTCATTTGGTAAGGATTTAGCGTTCGTTTTAATTTTTCTTTTCTATAAGTCTGTGCTGCAAAACGCGCATTAAATAATACCTTCATTCCAATTTTTTCTAAAAATGGGACTTTAGATACATTGGTAATCATATTCTGAACTTTTGGAATTTCGTTAATACTTTCACCTGTTACTGGAATATACTCTCCATGATCTGAACTTAGTACTAAAAGAGTTTTTTCTAGATCAATTTCATTTAAAAATTTTCCAATCCATATATCAATATAAGAAACTAATTTTTCATAATTATTACTACCATATTCTTCTTTATCAAATTCAGGAGGTATAGTAAATGGAGGTCTAATATCCATTAAATGAATATAATAAATCCATGGTTCTTTCATTTTCTTTGATTTTAATTGTTCAACAATTTGTTGTCCTAGACCTCCGTGTAAACGTAACCATGCATCTTTAGTCTTAAAATCATATATTGTATTTTCATCAAAATTTGAAGTTAGGGTTTGAAAGAAATCATGATCTGGAATAAAACTATAAAGATGATATCCTTCTTGTTTTAAAATATTAAAATAAGTAAAAGTTTTGGCATCAAAATTAAATTGAGTTTTTCCTGTTTTAATTGGAAAATTTCCAGTAAATAATGTACCTAAACTGGTTCCAGTTTGATCTGATGCACTAAAGGCCTGTGAAAAATAAACTCCGTTAGTAATTAATGAATCTAGATTGGGAGTTTTTGTATTTTTATTACTTCCAAAACATTTGTCTCCTCTTAATGAGTCGATTGTTAAAACTACAATATTTGGTTTCAAATGTATTACTCCTTTTTAAGTGAGGAAAATTTGTATTTCAATTTATCCCAATACACTTTGATCGCTACACCAACACCAACTAATGCTCCAATTACCATTTGTATGATCATACTCCCACTACCTGGATCAATATACCCAAAAGTCTTGGAGATGAAATTTTCTCCTAAAAACGATGTTAATAATATAAATTCCATATTAAACACGATTGTTTTCTGATAAATGGTTATAAAAATATTGAATAGAAATTATCACCTTTAAAATCTAACCTATCTTTTTGCCCATGAATCTAACTTATTCTTAATTTTTAACAATTTCTAAGGTTTTATCAAAAATATCATTCTTTTGCTATCCCCTTGATAAAATTAGAAATTGTTCCTTCAGTAAACATTTTGTTATACGTTTCATAATCTTGATATGTATCTAATTCCAACCATCCATTTTCTATTGGAATTGCTTTAATCTTATATCCCTCATGAATTAAACCTCTAATAAAATCAGTTATGTATGATTTTTTAAATGGGATATCTGGATTAAGTGGATTTATTCCTGTTTTTTCAGATTGTGCTTTTGTTTTTTTATAAAATTCCTTCATAATCTTCAACCCTTCATTTTGAAATTTCATTAATCCAATATATTGACCATCAATTTCATCAATATTTCTCACTGATTCACCAATATTTGTAATATATCCATCTGAATCTAATTTCAAACTTTCTGCATCTTTGATTGGATCATCCATTCTTGCAAACCAATATTTTTTCCATTTTTTATCAATTACAACAGAAATATCTTCTTTAGAATTAATTAATACTTCTAAATTTTCTTTTTCAAAAATTATGTCCCCATACGAAATTATCACACAACCTTCAAGTTCATTTTCTGCACAAAATAAAGTTTCTAACATATTTGTTGAATCATATTCTTTATTGTAATATTTTTTGATATTTTCAATTTTTATTTTATCGCTTTTATATCCAGTGATTATTATGATTTCTTTGATGTTTAATTTTTTGTAAATTTCTATTTGTCTTTGTAAAATGCTTTTTCCAAATAATGTTACTAAACATTTTGGTATATCCTTTGTGAGATGGCGTAGTCTTTTACCCTCTCCTGCAGCTAATATTATGATTTTCATAACATTTCCATCAATTTTTAATTTAGAAATATCTTCATTAATTTTATTTCTTCTTCTAAATTTTTAGCTCTTTCTGGATGCCACATAATTCCAATTATTGGAAATTCATTATGTGAAAATCCTTCAATCATATTATCCCTAGTTTTTGCAAAAGATTTCAAACCTTTTCCTAAATTTTTTTCTAATATTATGTTATGGTGATATGAATTTACTTTCTTTTCTCTAAATTCCAAAACTTCCTCAATTTTCTTTTCTGTAATTACTATCTCATGATCTTTATCAACATGCTCATTATTTTTTGTAATTATTACACTTCCACCAAAATAATCATTTATCACCTGCATTCCTCTACAAATTCCAAGTATTGGAATTTTATTATGAATCCCATATTCAATTATATCTTGTTCTGTTTTATCTCTGGATTCAGCATCTCCTCTATTATCTCCTCCTGATAAAATTAATTTGTCTAATTTCAATTCCTCTAAAAATAATTTAGTATTTTTTAATGTATTTGGAATAAAAATTGGAATTCCATCTAGTTTTTCTATCAAATTAACCCATTCTTGACTAATTGCATCCCTTTTTTCATTATATCCTTTGATATTTTCAACTCTTAATGTGATTCCAATTCGCAATTTTTCATTTTTCATTGTATAACCATTTTTATTTTATATATCCTAGTGTTTTTAAGGTCTTTTTTACTTCCATCAATTCATTCGTTTTAGAATCTTCCAAACTAATTATTTGCTCATTTTTACAATCTAAAAGAATTTTTTTTGAGTTTGATAATTGTTGAAATAGTAATTCTCCACATCCAATTGCAGCTGGTAAATTTACTTCAGCACATCTAATTGACATATGTGATGCAACACCTCCATATTTTGTTATTAGACCTTTTGGTTTTTTTGTAAAAATCCAATCATATCCTGGATCAGCATTTTCAATTAAAATTATTTTATTGTTAATTTCATATGTCATTTGCTCATTTTTATTTAATCTAATAACTTCTGATGTAATTTTTTTTGTTGTAATAAAATTTGGTTTTGAAATATAATATTTGATTATGTGAAAATCATTTTCTGAAAAAATTATTGATGGTAAAACTAATTTTTTATTTTTTTCTTTAGTTTCAAATTCTTTTTGAATTTCTTTTCTCCATTTTTCTTTAATTTTACTTTTTGTTATTTTTGATGAATTTAAAATTGTTTCAATATCTAAATTTGCAATCTCTTCTCTTTTAAATCCTAACGACTTACCTAATTTAGCAATTATTTCTAAAGTTTCACTTAAATTTTTTGTAAATTCAAATTTTATTCTCTCTCTTTCAACTAATGCACCTTTAACAAAATCTAGAAATGAAATTGTTTCAAATTTTAAAGGTGATAATTTAATTTTATTTTGATCAATATTTTTTATTTTTTTAGGCTCACTTTTCATTTTTATATTTTTTAAACCAGTTAATAATGAAAATTGTTTATTATATGGAAATGCTGTGATGTCATATGTGCCTGGTCTTAAATGTCCATATTTTTTAAGAAATTTATTTTTAGTAATCTTTTTTGATTGGAAAAGAATTACATCCTCTTGAAATTCTGATAAGGGAGTTTTAATAGAATTCATAAATATTTCAACAAATTCAGTTGTGAGGTCCCCTCTTTTCTGTAAACTTTTTAATAAAATACTGGCAATGAATGCTATTCTTGCCATAGATGAAAACGGAATTGTTCCTAATTCTTTACAATCTTTTAATAATTCCTTAATTCCATTTATTTGCTCTGAACGTGACGTCTCTTTCATTTGTAATCTTTTAATAATTTTATTTCTTCTTGTTTTCATTAAATTTATAGAATTTTCACAATTTTCTTTTAATTTTATGAATCCATTAATAATATTATTTGTAAATTCAATTAAATTATTTTCAATCTCTTTGATTTCTTGTTTTGTAAAATCATTTTGCAATAACTCATTTAGTCTATTTTTAATTTTAAAATCAAAACATGTAAACAAAATTTCAAATTCAACTTTATCATGTAAATGTGGTGAGGATAGTAATTTATTTAAATAAAACTTCATAAGTTTTATCTTATATTTTTTTTTGATATTATTTGGAATTAATGAATTAAAACTTGCTCTAACATCTACATATGGCTTATTTCCAAATGTTGTCATTAACGAGTATTGTTTGTTATTTTGATATCCAATTTCGGTTCTTCCTTTATACCATGCGTCCTTCATTATTATTTGATCATATAGTGAATAATCTAATTTATTAGGACTATTACCAATTATTTCAGCAGGATTCCAATCGCTCATATCTGAAAAGAATGAATAATCTACGGATGTTTCTTTAGATTTGATTAACTTTTTAAATTTATTTTTGTTTTTAATAATTAATTTTTCTACATCTTTCATATCTTTTGGACTTATTTTTGAATTAATTATTGTCATTGGTCTTACTTGAAAAATAATGATTTCTTTTTTTGAAATGGCAAATTCAATATCTATGTTATCATTATTTAAAATCTGTTCTAATTCTTTTACTACTTTTATTAGTTTTCGCCATTCTAGTTCAACCTCATTTAGTTTTGTATTTTTAAAAATTTTAATTACATTGCTATTTTGGCCTTTAGTTACACTTTCTGTATCTTTATTTTCATTAAAATTTATCACATAATATGGTGAGCCAATTTCTGGAGTTCTAGTAAAAATAACACCATTTAAAATTGCATTTAGTGTTTGTTTTTGAATAATAATTTGATTCTTTTTACTTAAATTTCCTTTGAATTTGTATGAATTGATCACTCTAGTTATTGAATTAATTAGTTGTCTTTTTGATGTTGGTTTTACAAAAAGGATACTCTCATAATTTCCAGCACCAGATTCAAAAATTGAATCTTCTCCTAACGCCGAACTTCTAACAACTATCAAGTTTTTTTTAAAAATATTTTGGATTTTTTTTAAGATGATTTCTTGATCTTTTAACCAATCATTTACCATAAACGTAAAAATTTCTTCAATTTTTGAAAGTTTTACTTTAGAATGTAATAATTTTAACACATCTGCTTTGGATGTAAAAATATTTGAGTTTTTTTCCAAACTTATTTTTTCCATAAATTATCATTAATTAGGCTTGAGAAGGAATATTAATCATTTAAATGCATTATATGTCATGAACGATAAACAGATGATAGGAATTGCCGCAATTATGTTTAGTCTTATCGGTTTCTTTTTGGTTGGAACAGGATTCTTTGACTAGTATCATAAACCGTTAAATCTATCTAATCCTCCAAAAAATACTTGAAAATACTACAAATCATAACAGCACTTTTTTTCATAACTATCTTACCAACCACTGCTTTTGCTGAGACACAAATGGACACAGACCCATTTGCTACTGGATCTCAATTTGATTCAAAACCACTAGATGAGCATCAGCAGGATGAGCAGGATATGACGGATCTATGGACAATATGCATCGTAATAGTAGCCTGTCTTTTAATAGCAAGAATCGCATTTCAGATTGTTAAAA
>Ga0315338_1002060_pt1 | contig 21522 bp, 18 predicted proteins | sample ASW8metaG_FD_204518 | JGI IMG/M metagenome (GOLD analysis project Ga0315338, IMG submission 204518) | Ammonia-oxidizing marine archaeal communities from Monterey Bay, California, United States - ASW #8 | ecosystem: Environmental > Aquatic > Marine > Coastal | place: USA: California | collected... | reverse complement strand
GTAATACAGGGTGTTGTGGACCGAGGTGATAAGAACCGCCTCGACGCTTTGTTCGTCCATGGCGCGCCGCAGGTTCGCCAGACGTCGGGCCATTTCCTGATCAGAAAAATAGCTCATCAAACATCTACTTGTTGTTATGGTGCAGCCAGGCTGAACGTCGTGCCGTTGAGATGATGTTGATAATTATTCAAGCCCCGCCCACCATTTACTTGCGTTAAACAACAACGATTTACGTCGTCTTCGCAGACATTGGAAAATACGTCGACACTCCCAGTGTGACTAAATTGTGACCAAGCAGACCCCTTTCTACTCCATTTAAGGCACACTCATTTAACCTGATAATTCTTTCAGGAACCCGGCTCGAAGATTCCCGACATAGCGATAAAATTAGGAATCTGCCGGAACCGATCTGTCCAGCGGCAAATTGCCGGGTACGCCAGTCGCGATATCCCACCCTCTTCCGACAACATGATGTATGGAAAACAAGCTATATCGGCAATTGTTGGGTGTTTATCAGTACATATCCAAGCTTGTTCCTGCTCCTCGGCAAACCAAAGATGTTCATCTAGTACTCGAAACAATTTATGAGCATTTTCGCGGGCTGCTTCTATATCTAGCTGGTAGAAAAGCCCATCGTGGAGACGTGCTGCGGATGCAGAGGCTGTGATCGAGTCCGCAAACGACAACCACATATTAATCTTGCCGAGAATTTCTGCATCCCTAGTTGGATACCATTTATGAGTTGCGTCAAATTTCGCTGCAAGATATGTCAGAATAGCTTGGGCATCCCGCAACACTAAGCCATCATGATCAAGAACAGGTAGTTGGCCTAGCGGATTGATTTGCAAAAACCAATCGCTCTTATGCTCTCTACCGGGATAAAAATCGACCGGTATACGCTCATATTCTATATTCAAAATATTAAGGAAAAATCGTAACTTGTAACAGTTTCCAGACAATTCATAGTCGTACAGTTTTATCATCTCACTTCTCATCTGCTCTCTATAGTCCCGAACGCACCGTCCTCGAATCAATGCCACGCTAACGGACTAGGTAGGCCAGTGTGACTTAGTTAAGATCTTCTAATTCAACGCATTGCCGGCCTCGCAAACATCTCGGATCGTTCCAAACAATCGGTTATAACGCCGAAACTCATCAAGTCTTATCTCGGGCGAGATAGATGCATTTACCAGTGGATGGATCACTGTTGCGTCATCAGTCAAAGGGTGTAGATAAATAAACATCGTGACTGATTTATCGGTTTGATCATTGATTGACAAAGCCTCTAAACAAAAGGAATGACGTTGCTGAATTTCAGTTAAAGAACATCCAAGACTGGGAGAATTCACTTTAATCTGTAATTCGCAGTCACTTATCAACCAGTCTCTAATCCTAGTAGTAGAAGCCATCGTATAGACACTACGAAGCGTAGTTAATGACAATTTCTCTGTTAGTGGAAGTAATGGCTCTAAATCCTCATCTTTATCTTTCTCGAGTCTCACCCAAACATACCCATACTTCTCAATGCACTCAAAAGTATTAACACAATAACGTGGGCTAGGCTCCATAGTAGGATGCGCTGGTATGAAGGTACACTGTCCGCTCTGACTGGCATAACGCCACCCGTGGTATTGGCACCTTATTTCTACGCCTGTATTTAGACCGATCGAAAGACGCGTACCTCGGTGAGGACAGCGATTTTCCCAAGCATTGATTTGGCCGTCATCATCACGCCAAATCGCAAGCTCTTGGTTAAGCAACTGAGAGCGATGGATGTGTCTCAATCCAACTTCTTGGGATCGCACGACAGGAAACAACCAGCCGCGAAACGATTTATCGAGAGCGCTAGTCATTGAGGAATTGTTCCGAATCGGACGTCTCGCTTGTGCAACCATCGCCTATAGGTAGTAGATAGCGCATCACACCGCACAGACATCTCAGCTCTGAGATCAAGGGGGAGTCGTTTCGGGACCTGATTCTCTAATATCGGCTTATCCTGAGCAAATATCTGGAGCTGAAATGATCGAATTACGGTGTCTGAATTCTGATCATCAATCATGGCAAGAAACATATTAGCGTTACATTCTTCTTCACTGACTGGTTGAACGAATATCGAAACAATATCCATTCGATTCATATCTATAGCATTTGCTTTGTACAGAATTGCACAATAGGGATGAGGTACGCGGTAAACATATTCGACCTCATAGCCTTCCGTCGCGGTTGGCATTGCATTAGGCTGCCAGAAGCAACATTTTTGGGCAAGCACTTCGTTACTCTCTTCAAGAATAACCGCATCATAGTCTTTAACTTCGGTAAATGGTTCCTCTCCTAATGACCCAGGATGAACAAAGGGAAAATGTGCAAGGTCGAGAAAGTTTTCAATTGCTCTAGGAGCAGACACTTTTACCCGAATTGTTGCCGCATGAATGTTTCGCCGATCAGGTTCATAATATTCTGGTATTTCAAAAATATTCTGCATTGGCTGTCCTAACGAAACCCAGATATACCGGTATTGAACACAGGTCTTAAGTCTGACTGATGCAGAACTCGACGTTTGGCTCCCACAGCCAGTATTGATCCAAGCACGGACTTCTCTTGATCCAGTGACATTAAATGTAATCGGAACGTCCAGCAACACTGTTTGGTAATTTACACCGACTTCTATTTGATCAAGGCTACCCACTACCTGCCAATCATCGACCACCGTTCTGCCAGACCATGCGGGGTCATCAACCAGTCGACTAGGCAACTGATCTACAGATGATTCAACCATCTTGGGTTGTCCCATAATTCACACCCTGTTCGCGTAACCAACGCCGATACGTCACAGACATTTTGTCGCCAATAACAGATAACTCTTCTCCAGTATCGAGCGGCAGTCGTTTTGGCTGTTGATTTTCAAGAATCGGTTTATCTTGAGCGAAAATTAGTTGCATATACAACCGTACAGTTGATGCTTCCAGATCATGTTTCAGATAGGCAAGAAGAGGATGCGCTACACAATGTTCCTGATCAACCGGTTGAACAAAGAGCGCAATAAAGTCCCGCCTGTCCATTTCTATAGGGTTACTTTTATACAACATCACGATGTAGGGGCGTGGAACTCTGAACATATATTCCACATCGATACCGTCATCCCCCATGGGGGACACCATTGGTTGGAACATCTGGCAACCATCCGCAATGATCCAATTGTTTTCATCCACGGCCACTTCGTATGGAAAAACTTCTGATTTAGTCTCAATACCAAGATACCCTTTGTGGACAATAGGTAAGTGGCTCAAATCGAAAAAATTTTCAACGGCACGTAAACCCGATGCATGAACCGCAATTGACCCACCTGTCACGACGTGACGGTCATTTTCCTCACATTCCGGAAACCGGATAATTTTATTCACCGGATGGCCCAGGGTAGTCCAAAGGTATCCATATACTTCTTCAAATGGAAGCTTAATATTCGAATCCCCACGAATTACCGACAAACAATTGGCTTCATACTCGATACAGATTGGGACATCGAATAACCATGTCCTGTGGCGACCCTTTTTATACACGGATTCAAGATCGGTAACTACGTACCAATCATCTATCAGAATAGACTCTATACCGTTCAAAAGAGAAGCGTTTAGATTACTCATACTGCAGTAACTCGAAAGCACAATTTGTACAATTCAAAACCATTTAAGGACGACTGGTAGCTCCAAGTTGTATAACCATTCAAACCGAGCGTAACATACACAATACAGTAGCTAGTTTTCGTAATTGTCCTGCGAACAGATAAGTCATCTGAAGTATTCTTCATAAATTCGTGTTCTATAGAGTATTTTCGCAAGCATAGTCTTGCATATTCAGCTTACTGAGTCTGTGGGATGGAATACCTAATTGAAAAGGCAGTTTCCCTGCCGTTGTAAACCAAGTAAGCTCTCAGGACTGTATAGAACTAAAGGAGAAACTTTACTATGTCATCGTCACCTATGTCCAAAATTTCCCGACGGGATCTTCTGAAATATTCAAGTGCTTTTGGTGTCTTAGCAGCCACGGGAGGCATTTCTAAATTCGCCGCAGCCGACGACGTATTAAAAGTCGGAGTTGCTTACGTCTCTCCAATGGCTGACATAGGCTGGACCAAGCAACATTCGCTGGGTGCAGCAGCGATTCGGGAGGCCCTGGGTGACAAAGTAGAGGTCTCTGAAATCGACAACGTGTGGGATCCGCAAGCGACTGAAAAAGTGTTCACTGACTTTGCCCGCTCTGGTGCCAAGCTAATCTTTGGAACAAGTTTTTCGCATAGCACCCCCATCCAGAAGGTAGCCCCACGTTTTCCAGATGTCTCTTTTGAACATTGTTCCGGGCTGAAGCATTTCGCTAATCTCGGCACTTTTGAGGCCAAATATTATGAAGGAACGTATTTGGCAGGGATTGCAAGCGGACTGATGTCCAAATCCAAGAAGATTGGCTTTGTCGGAGGTTATCCAATTCCAGATATTGTTGGACCAGGCAATGCCCTTTTATTGGGGGCGCAAAGTGTGGATCCAGACATTACCTGCAGCGTAATTTTTCTAAATTCTTGGTACGATCCAGCAAAAGAAAAAGAAGCAACGACCGCGCTGATTGCTCAGGGATGCGATGTGATCTGTTCAATGACCGACACAGCGACTGGTGTGCAAGTTGCTGAGGAAAATGGGGCCTGGTCTGTTGGATATGCAAGTGATATGAGCCCCTTTGGTCCGACAGGCCAATTGACGTCATTTATGTTGAATTGGAACTCAATCTATGTTGAAGCTGCTAAAAACGTAGTGGCTGGAACTTGGAAGTCTGGAGTCCGCTGGCAAGGTTTAAAAGAGGGGGTAATCCAAATGGCGCCCTACAACACTGCAATCCCGAAATCAGGGCTCGCGCAGATTAACGAAGTTGCGGATGGTATTGTCTCAGGCGCAGTACACCCTTATGCCGGTGAAATTAGAGATCAAGACGGCAAGGTCCGCGTTGCTAGTGGCTCAGTAATGCCCGATGGAGAGATCAGGGGTTTCAACTGGTTCGTCGAAGGTATGATTGGCTCTATGGGCTAGCCATAATCTAAATTTATTAACAATTGAACCGCCGCTTTCACCAGTTGGGAGCGGCGGTTTTATTAGTAGTCGCGCTCCTACTCAATCATCCTAATTCCCGGTTAACAATCGCCTAGGCAAAACAATTCGTGTCACTTCTTGAGCTAAGGGGAATTACAAAGCGCTATCCAGCCGTAGTTGCTAATGATGATATCCATTTAAAAATTGAAGCAGGAACAATACATGCGATCTTGGGAGAAAATGGAGCTGGCAAAAGCACCTTGATGAAAATCATTTACGGCGCAACCGCCGCGAATGAAGGTCAAATCTATTGGCACGGTAACCCTGTACGAATTAGTAGTCCAGCAGCGGCTAGGCGGCTTGGCATAGGCATGGTGTATCAGCATTTCTCTTTGTTCGAGTCGATTACTGTCGCTGAGAATATTGCAATCGCCCTCGATCGTAAACTTAACCTCGAAGCCCTTAGTACTGAAATCAGCGTCCTCTCGGAGAAGTACAATCTTCTGGTTGAGCCTGATCGACTCCTCTACCACCTGTCAGTTGGCGAGAGGCAACGAGTAGAGATCATCCGGTGTCTCATCCAGAATCCAAAGTTGTTAATTCTCGATGAACCAACTTCCGTACTAACCCCACAGGCAATTCAGGGTTTATTCGTCACACTCAAACAACTCGCATCAGAAGGATGTAGCATTCTTTATATCAGTCACAAACTGGAGGAAATATTTCAAATTTGCGACTCGGCAACGGTGCTTCGGGGCGGAAAAATTATAGACACAATTCTTCCATCAGCAACCACAACAGGTGAATTAGCTCATCTAATGATTGGAACACAGCCGCCGACAACCCAACGCCAACACGGAAAGATCAACCCATCTTCAACATTAGAAATTTACCAACTTTCAGCACCAGCAGAAGATCATTTCGGATCAGACATACGACACGTATCTCTCACGGTTCAAGGCGGTGAAATCATCGGCATAGCTGGTGTCTCTGGAAATGGCCAAGCCGAATTATTTAAGTTACTCAGTGGCGAGAAAACTCACTCTGAACCAGATGCTATCCGCATCAACGATGTTGGGGTTTCATGCCTAAATGCAAATGGGAGGCGGCAACTAGGCCTCGCCTGTATCCCCGAAGAACGCCTCGGTCGTGGCGCGGCAGCCGGATTTAGTTTGCGTGACAATTTTTGCCTCACCCATCACGGAAGAAACCTTCTACGTTATGGCTTTATAAAGTACAAAGAAGCAGATAAAAGAACCGCCCAGGTTATTGACCGATTTTCTGTTCTTTGCGACGGACCGAGTGCTGCTGCAGAAAGTTTGTCAGGGGGCAACCTACAACGATTCATTGTCGGCCGTGAAATTGAACTCAATCCAACAGTTCTAATTGTTTCTCAACCGACATGGGGACTTGATGTCGCTGCTGCTGCGTTCATCCGTCAAACACTAATCGACCTCAGCCGGTCAGGATCCGCGGTTTTAATCTTCTCTGAAGAATTAGAGGAATTACTCGAAATTTGTGACCACATTGCCGTAATGTACGCGGGCCAGATTTCCACACCAGTTCCTCGCTCCGATGCTGATATAGAACACATCGGTCTGTTGATGGCAGGTGAGGGGTTTTCTATTCAGACGACACCCCAAGGGCATTGAAATGCGCAGTTTCACTCTTGAGCAACGTCTCAACCCATCACTGGCAATACGAGCACTGTCCCCGATCGCAGCGACTTTAGTTACCATCCTGGCCGGTTGTGCGATGTTCTACGTTCTCGGTTATGAACCACTGGGCACGTTAAAGGTATTTTTTATCGATCCTCTGACTAGTGTTTACGGTATATCGGAGGTGCTAGTCAAAGCCTGTCCATTAGTCCTAATTGGTCTTGGCCTCGCAATTGGTTTTAGAGCCAACGTTTGGAATATTGGTGCTGAAGGGCAATTGACTATGGGTGCTATTTGCGCCGGTGGTTTTGCGCTCGCTATCGGAGAGAAAGATTTTGGCTTTACCCTCTTGATTATGGTGATCCTCGGTGCTCTAGGCGGTATGGCCTGGGCTTCAATTCCTGCGTTCCTCAAAGTTCGCTTCAATACCAACGAAATTCTAGTAACACTGATGTTGAATTACGTAGCCATACTATTGCTCTCATACCTTGTCCACGGACCCTGGCGGGATCCTTTTGGGTTCAATTTTCCGCAAACGGCCCTCTTCCATCCGTCAGCAATGTTCTCTCCGGTATTCCCAGGCTTCCGAGTGACCGGCTCTATTTTTATTGTTATCGGCGCAACAATAATTGCCTGGGCCATCGTTACACGGAGTTTCCTCGGATTCCAAATGGCCATTGCAGGAAAGGCACCAAGAGCCGGTCAATTCGCAGGCTACCGAGAAAACAAAGCAATCTGGCTTGGATTATTAATTGGTGGTGGAGCGGCCGGGTTAGCAGGCATGGCTGAAGCAGCGGGTCCATTGGGGCAGTTGTTACCAACAATCTCTCCTGGTTATGGATACACCGCGATTATCGTGGCCTTCCTTGGACGTTTACATCCTATCGGGGTGGTATTTGGCGGTCTATTAGTATCACTAATTGCGAACGGTGGAGAATCTGCCCAGATGCACTTGGGAATGCATTCATCGTTGGCACAGATTTTTCAAGGGATGCTTTTATTCTTTGTTCTAGCCGCCGATTTTCTAGTGTTTTACAAATTGAAACTGGTAACGAGGTAAGCCATTGGATCTTACAATCGCAATTATTACAGGAACTCTGATAGGCGCAACGCCATTAATATTCGCAGCACTCGGAGAGTTGGTTGTTGAGCGTTCAGGTGTATTAAATCTAGGTATCGAAGGCATGATGTTAATCGGTGCGGTGACAGCATTCGGATTTGCTTTTGCTGGTTATCCACCAATAGTTGCGGCACTCGTCGCTATGCTGGCTGGTGCTACGGCCGCCCTACTATTTGGAGTACTTGCTTTGACTTTGATGGCTAACCAATATGCGGCCGGATTAGCTTTGACTTTATTTGGAACGGGCTTATCTACATTCCTTGGTCATGGTTTCGGCGCCGCACCACTAACTGCAATAACTGAGGTATCCATTCCATTCCTGTCGTCTATTCCTATCGTTGGGCCGTTGTTATTTCGATACGATCCCATGGTGTACCTTGCCATTGCATTGATACCAATCATATGGTTTGCCTTGTACCGTACGAAGATGGGCTTAGTAATCAGAGTAATCGGTGAATCTCCACAATCTGCTCACGCCATCGGCTACAACGTGGTCCTGGTTCGATATCTTGCAACACTTTTTGGGGGCGCCATGGCTGGCCTCGGGGGTGCCTATCTTGCTTTGGCCTATACCCCACTGTGGGTTCCAAATATGACTGCGGGCAAAGGGTGGATCGCGCTTGCCTTGGTAATATTTTCCGGTTGGCGACCTTTTCGAGTGATGCTGGGTGCCTGGTTGTTTGGAGGTGTAACGATACTTCAACTACACGCACAGGGTTTTGGCATTGACGTGCCCTCTCAGATACTGTCCGCGCTACCTTATGTCGCTACCATCTTTGTACTAGTCGTGATTTCAAGAAACAAGATATTTCTTTTGAAAAACTTTCCAACGTCACTCGGGAAACCCTTTCATCCAGGGAATTGACACGCCCGGACATTTTACACTTGTTGAGCTGCCCACCGAGAATTGCAAGCAGTGAAACCTGACCAGGAAATATTTCGGTTCACAATTTTTATCCTCTATTGCCTTTTCGAATAAATGGCATATCGACAACGTTTGCAGTCACGATCCCCAATTCGTTTCCACATTCATCACACCACAGGACACGAACAGCTTCGCCAAGCTTAGCCAGCTCTTGTGGGAGATGACCAAACCCAATAAGACTATTTGTGGTTGGTGACCACGTCACACTAGTCGCTCGCCCAACAGTTTGGCCCTCAAAAACCACATCTAACGGATTCCACCTCACGCGTGACGAGATATTTGGAGAGAGTTTCTTAGCAGAATGAGCTTCCCGGACAGTCGTTAAATCAAACTCTAAACCTACGATTGTTTTTGATGTATCTTGCTCTTTCGCTAGCTGCAAAAGTGCTTGACGCCCAACAAAATTTGCTTTGTCCAAATCCACAAACTGCCCAAATCCCATTTCATATGGGTTGGCCGAATGTTCGAGATTTACAGAAATATTTGACGAAAAAAGATCTGGACCACTGCCTGCATAATCTGTCGATATGAGTGGGAACCCTGCTTCAACACGAGCTATGTCCGCCGCGTATTCCCCCGCAGGTTCGATTCCAAATGCAGTACCTGCTTCCATAATCGCATCCCATACAGTTAAACCGTCTTTAGTGTCCACCCAAAGCTCGTACCCGAATGCCCCCGTAAACCCCTGCCGTACAACCATAACTGAGACACCCGCAATTTCTCCAAACGCTATGCCACCAAATTTTAGGTCCGCCACCGGAGCTTTAGTTGCAGCGTCAAGAACGTGCTTAGAGCATGGTCCTTGCAACGATAACAAGCCAAAATTATGCGTTGTATCAGTCAAGGTAACATCAAATGAGCCGATGTGATCCTGAAACCAGTCAAATACATTATCGGAGCAATACCGGATGTGATTGTTTGAAAGAAAAAATATAAGTCCATCACAAATCAGCTTTCCATCATCGTTACAAGCTGGCGTGAAAAGGGCTCGTCCAATTTTGCTTGAATCTAAGTTTCGAGTAATCAACGAATTAACCATTGGCACAGCATCGGGTCCTTCGATATCAAATTTTGGTAGAGGTGACATATCGATAACGGCAACAGAGGATCTTATCGCTGACAATTCAGTTTCAAGATTTGTATAAATATCGGGAATAATGTATTCACCCCATCCAAACCAGGCGGTCGATAGATTTAACCGCTTTGTTCTCTCGTGAAATGCTGTTCCTTTCATAACTTTCTCAAAATGTAACGAGGAGGATCCTAGTCTGATAAGCCTAAGCCAAATTTGCTAACCAGAGATTTCCGATAGGATCTTGCCATCTTATCTGCTGGTATATGCAGCTCATCTCGTGTATCTAGTGGTAGTTCAAATGGCTGTTGAGACTCCACAAGAGCCTTGTCCTCGCTATTAATGGTTAATGCATCATTTAGCCAAAAATCTGGATCCTTGACTCCCTGCGAATCTGTAAAAACTTGAAATATTTTCGTCTTGTTTGAAGATACTGGACACACTGAATCAGCAAAATAGTGAACATAGTCTGAATCAACCGGCTTAACTAACAACAATGTGGAAAATGGAAACGTCAACTGATAGGTATATTCAACCTCCCTCTCATCTCCCTCTACTCCATCAGGAAACCTATTGAATCCCTCCAGATATGGAACACTAAACGTCAATCCATACTTGGTGGTTTTAACCTTATAGGGCGGGAAGGCTCCTCCTTCTTCACCCCCGAAACTATCGATATGCACCCAGGGAAAATGCGCAATATCATTAAAATTTTCTACGTGTCGTGGCGCAGAGGCCTGCCATTCATCGGTAGGAACACAATGTCGATTCGAGGCAGAAGTTTCAAGTTGTGGCCAGTCGGGCAATGGCCAAACTGCTTTTGATTTAAGGCACGTCCAAATAATCCCATAACGCTCAACACACGAGTAAGTGTTTAAACAAAGTTTTTTTGGGATACGGCGTGTTGAGTCTTGAACCGAAGGAATTCGTGTGCATCGTCCTTGACCATCATAGTGGAGCCCATGCATTGCACAAACTAAATTCTCACCTTGAATTCGACCCATGCTGAGTCGAACCCCTCGATGTGGGCATTGGTCATCTGCAACCGTTACGCCACTACTGGTTCGATAGATTACTAGATTCAAGTCCAAAAGCTTTGCTGCAACAGGCTGATCGACCACATCATGACCAAACGCGACTGGATGCCAAAATGCGGCAAGCTTGTGCCAGTCACTAGGTCTGAAAGTGCAGTCTCTCGGCAGAGTTTGATCACGTTGTGAGTGTTCTGTAGAAAGAAACATGCTGTCGTTGATTAACCTATGTATATGAACTATTCAGAACAGAAGCTACATTTATGAGCTTCTAGAATATGCTACCCCTAAAGAGGCAGGTGCTCGTGATCGAGCCCTACGGTGCATGAGTGCTATTACAGCAACCACATAAGGTAGAGCAAGCAAAATCTGGTACGGGAAGTTAATGCCCACAGCTTGTACGTGCATTTGAAATGCCTCAAGAAAAGCGAAAACCAACGCCGCCACAAGAATCCATTTCGGCTGCCAATTACCAGCAATTACAATGACGATGGCGAGCCACCCTCGTCCAGCGGTCATTTCTGGTACAAAACGTATCGATGATCCAACAGAAATAAAAGCACCCGCGAGGCCAGCCATCATTCCTCCAAACAGTACTGCCAAATATTGGCGCTTAGCGACACTAAGTCCTTTCATATCAATCGCGCGAGGATTTTCCCCTAAACACCGGAGTTCAAGCCCATATTTAGTTTTGTAAAGGAAGAATGAACATATCGGAACAGACAGAATAGCTAAATAGACCAGCCAATTGTGTGAGAAAACAATAATTCCCAAGTAGGGAATATCTGACAAAAATGGTATCGGTGCTTTTTCTAGAAGATCGATGTTTGGTTGAGTACTTCCAATTGTCTTTAGTAGTGAGCGAAACCAAAACAGAGTTAGCCCAGATGCTAATAAATTAAGAGCCAGTCCGGTAACAAACTGTTCCAACCTCAATGTGATTGCCATAAACGCCATGATAAGGCTCATCAACATTGCTCCGACCATGGCTGCGCCTATGCCAGCCAAAATCGACCCCGTCTCAAAGGTTACAAAGAATCCCAGAAAGCACCCCATCAGCATCATCCCTTCAACGCCCAAATTGATCACACCAGCACGTTCAGCAATTAACTCCCCTATAGCTGCAAGGATCAACGGCGCTCCAATCCTAACCATCGCCGCCAATATGCTGATAACAATTGTCTCAGTAAAAAATTCAGACATCCTCAGTGACCCTTTTTATTCGGTACTGGCTCATCAAGGTGCTACATAGAAAAAATAATAGTGTAATAGCTTGCATAGCGAAGACCATCGATTTTGGTACACCTGTAATGACTTGCATCATGAATCCACCATTCACCATGGCACCAAACAAAACAGCTGCAATCACTGTCCCTAAGGGAGTAAGACCTCCAATCAGAGCGACGATTATTCCGGTATACCCCGCACCCGCTGCGATATCAGTGTTCAACCGTCCGTGCACACCAAGCAACTCACTCGTCCCGGCAAGCCCTGCAATGCCACCACTTATCAGCATTACAACGACCAGCATGCGTGTTGGTTTTATGCCCTTGAAGCTAGAAGCGATCGGATTCGACCCGAAGGCCCGAATTTCATATCCTAATGCAGTACGCTTGATCAGAATGTAAACGATAATCGCGACTACAATTGCGATAAATAATCCCCCGTGTAGTCTCGTATCTTGCAAGAGATTTGGGAGAAGCGCCTTTTCGATTACAGGTGCAGACTGAACATAAAAGTCACCTGGCGGCTGCCAAGGCCCTGATAGAAGATAAGTGAGAAGGTAAAAAATTGCGTAATTAAACATCACTGTCGAGATGATCTCATCAACTCTATATCTTGCTTTTAACCAACCACAAAATACACCTAGCAAAGCACCCCCAACAAAACCTAAACAAATAACCCCAGACAGAACAATGATCCTCGGCAAACCCTCAAAAACAATAGATGCCCAGTATGCCGCGATAGCACCCAACACCAACTGACCCTCTTGGCCGATACTCCATATCTTGGCGCGAAAAGCGACCACTGCTGCCAATCCTGTTAATATGAGGGGCGTCGCCCTAACTAATGTTTCAACGATTGAGTCAATACCAACAAATGCCCCAATAAATAGTTCCTTAAAGGCTTCAATAGGCTCTTTGCCTGCGGTAGATATCAGTATCCCTGTAACCAAAAGAGTACCCAAGATCGCAACAAGGAAACAAAATAGTCGCCAGGCCCAGGTCACTTCGTCGCGACGTTCAAGTCTAATCTTTGCCCAGTTCATATCTTCACTCTGTTCGGGGCACTCTACAAATTTCCACCCGCCATCAGCAGCCCAATTTGTTCAAGGTCGGGATTTTCTGCATCAAACTCACCAGCAATTTGACCCTTGAACATTACGACAATACGATCAGATAGTTTGATTAACTCATCGAGTTCCTCCGAAGCCAACAATATTGCATAGCCTTCTTTTCGTTTTTCTAGCAACTGTCGATGCACATAATCTGCAATCGATATATCCAACCCCCTGGTCGGCTGATTTGCCAGCAGCACCACCGAAGCCTGAAACAATTCTCTGGCCAGTACGACTTTTTGTGCGTTCCCTCCAGACAAGTTACCGACCACTGTATCGATCGAGGGTGCCACAATCTCAAATTGGTCAACTTGCTCTTGTACAAACGCTCTAACTCTTTCCTGATCGAGAAAACCCCTCTGTGCAAACCTTGGAGATCGATGCATACCCAGTAGCAAATTGTCCACAATCGAAAGTTGACCGATAAGTCCTTCACGATAACGGTCTTGAGGAATATGTCCGACACCGGCCGCCAATATCTCCGCGGGTGACCAGTGTGTTATGTCTTCAGTATCTAGCCAAACCTCTCCTGACTCTGGACTTTGAATGCCAACAAGGGTTTCAAACAATTCTTTTTGCCCATTGCCCGCAACACCTGCTATGCCAACTATTTCATGACTATTTAAAGTGAGATTAAGGTCTTTTACAGCATAGCCGCCACGAGGACCCCTAACATCTAGCTTCTTGATTTGCACGACAGTTGACTCAGAGTTTATTTGTTTCTTTAAACCCTGAACCGCGATCTCAGAGCTGATCATCATGTGAGTCAACTGCTCGCGGGTTGTAGATTTTGTGTCGACTGTGTTTACAATTTTCCCTTTACGCATAACCGTCACACGATCAGATTGCATGACTTCTTTGAGTTTGTGAGTAATCAGCACTATCGAGATGCCTTGCCTTTTCATCACATTGAGAATTCGAAAAAGCTTATCCGACTCTTCAGGAGTAAGCACCGCTGTCGGTTCATCTAGAATCAAGAATTTCACATCAAGATACAATGCCTTCAATATCTCAACCCACTGCTGTTCTCCCACTGAAAGATCCCAAATTGCCGCATGACTATTTAGCTTTAACTCATAGCGCGCACACAATTCCTTGAATTTATTCTCTGCCTTTTGAGTATTTAGCAATACCTTCGCATCTTCCGTGCCGACAATAATATTCTCCAGGACGGTCAGTGGCGGCACAAGAACAAAGTGTTGATGAATCATTCCGATACCAAGCTGGATTGCATCCCTTGGTGAGTTGAATTCCACTAACTCCCCGTTAAAACAGATTGCTCCACTTTCCGGACGGTAAGTACCATAAATACACTCTGCCAAGGTTGACTTGCCTGCACCATTCTCTCCGAACAGACAATGAATCTCTCCCCTTCTAACATCAAACGTAACCCGATCATTAGCAATTACTGTTCCAAATCGCTTGGTTAGGTTTTTAATTTGTAATTGTTCTAGCATTCGATGTCTCTAGATAAAAGCCAGCACCAAAACAAACGCCGCGAGGTTTAACCCCGCGGCGCTTTTGCTAATCTGATCAAATTTCAATCAACTACTACAAGAAAACTCTACTGACACTTGATTAAATTAATGTCAATCTGATTCTACTGGACTCGTGATAATTGGGATGACCAACTCACCCGACAGTATTTTCGATTTAGCTTCTGCAACCTTGGCTTTTACGTCGGCAGGTAGATTATCTGAAATTGCAACATCGATCGCGCCATCTTTCATCAAAAACCATCGCTTTTCCGTATTACCTGCGAACGGCGTCGCGTTAGTTTTAGCCTGATACCATTCATCAATGACCCAATCGACATGCGGAATCCAACTAATCATAAAACTAGAATTTATTACATCCGGTGCCGTCGGTATCCAATTCGTATAAGCACCGTGACATTTGATTCCGTGTTCACGGCAAGCCTCAAACGCAGTTGCAACCATCAAAATATTATCCGCCCCTGCAGCAATTTGCGCGTTTGAAGATTCTCGAGCTTTCGGTGGGTCCCACCAACTCTCAATAAAGGTTACTTTCTTTTTTATATTTGAATTAACAGACTGTGCGCCCAAGAAAAATCCATTAATAAGATCCCATACGTCGTCAGCCGGAAATGTTCCAACAATACCGAGTATGTTTGACTTAGTTGTCATACCCGCAACTATTCCTTGCAAATAGGCACCTTCATGGTCGCGGTGATACATCCAGTACTGGTTCTTTCCAAGTCCCTCGTTTCCAGAACCCGAGACGACAAACAAAGTTTCCGGAAATTTATTCTGGATCTTCTTGACCTGATCTGAATAAGAGCTATGCAACCAAACAATGTCATATCCTTTCTTGGCATAGACTCGTGCGGCGGCCTCTGCCTCGTCTCCCCAAAGACCTGCTGTAAATTCGGGCTCGTTGATCTCAAGGCCATGGGGATTGTTTTTCCTTGCATTTTCCCAAGCTGCAAGAAATGTACCGTCCCAGGGCTCCTCTCCTCCCACTGTTAAGATAGCAGCCATCTTTAACGTAGTTGGTGCCCCTGCAGACACACTACCGGAGACAAGAAAAATTGCAGTAAACACAACTCCTACAATCAACCTCACAACGCTATTCATTAATATTCTCCTAAAAATTAGTGGCCAACGCTTAGATTTGATTAAAGCTTTTCAAGTAACGCCTGCTCCGCCAAATTTATTTATCGCACGATTGAGAGTACCAGACTCCCTATCATGAAGAAAGATTATCGGAGCCCTGTTGCACACTCACAATTAGCGTTGGATTAAGTAACACACTTATACATTTGAATTACTTAACAATTGTCTAGAGATCCCATCAACCCAAACATTCCGAATATTGATTCTTGCACAGTTGTAGACGATAGATTGGAAGAGCTCTTCTGTAGAGGTCTCCTGCAGGTTTCTAGGAATATTGCTTCCTTGAACATATGGATCGATAAGAAGTGCATCAAATTTATAACCTTTCTCAAACCGCCCTACCGGGATATCAAGTGCTTCGGCTCCTCCCGCCGTAGCTAACCAAAAAGCCTCTTTAAAATTGATCCTCGAGTTGGAACTCCCTCGATCTAGCGATCCTCGCGAAGGATCAACACCATCTTCAAGCATTCGTGAGCTAGAAATCGCATACCGGCAATTCTCAAAAAGTGAAGGACTCGGACCACCCGATATGTCGCTTCCAAGGCCCACCCGTAGACCTTTGTCCAGAGCCTTCCGCAGCGGAAATACACTATGTGAAAAATAAATGTTAGACAAAGGACAGTGAGCAATACCGGCACCGACATCCTTGATCAGTTCCATATCTTGTGCCGAAATATAATTCGAGTGCGCCAAGATAGTATTACGTTGCAGTAATCCGAATTCGCGTAGCATAACGGTATCAGTGCGGCCAAACCGGTCAATAACAAATTGGTGCTCCCAGTCACTCTCAGAACAATGAGTTTGGACTCGGCACTGATAATCCGCCGCGATTTCGCCTAGTCCCCGCAACACTGCATCGCTACAACTTGGAATAAATCGGGGAGTAACCATGGGCTGAACCAGCGCTGCTGAATTATTTTTTGATTGTCTAATGAATTCAATTGACTCAACAGTGCCGGCTAATGCGGTGTCAATCGAATGATCACGGTAATAGTCAGGACATTGTTGCTCATCATCCATAACAACTTTGCCTACAAAAGCTCTCTGTCCAAGGTCTAGACAGGCCTGCGCTAAAACTTGGGTCGCACCCTGATGAATCGTCGAGAAATAGACACCTGTGGTAGTGCCATTAGCAATCAATGTGCTAACCAAATCTTTGTAGACTTGTTTAGCAAAATTAGTATCCGAATATCGCGCTTCCAGAGGAAATGTATATTGCTCCAACCATTCCTGTAGTGGTCTGTGCAATACCTGTCCAATCTGGGGCCACTGCGGCGCATGGATATGTAAGTCAACCATTCCTGGAAAAATGAACGTACCGGCATCTGTCTCAACTAGCTGCCCAGAACCTAAAGCCGTTTTCAGAACTTTTTGGTATTCAGGCTGTCCATGCCGGCAAACATCAATAATCGAACCATCTTGATCAACAGATACCAACCCCTTCTCAATGATTTCTAGATCGTCACGCGCAGGTGAATGCGCAAATGTACCGAGCAGAGTAAATGGTGGTTTTAGTGACATACCCTAAATATCGGCATTACTTTAAATAAAAGTGCAAGCATAGAACGAAATCTTGTCAGTGCATAAACAGTACAGGATATTGATCAAGATTCTTGAAGTCCAGCCATGCTTCTGTAGTCATCGACTTTCTCGAGTAATTAATAGAGATACCAATGGTTCTAGAAAAACCAGGCATCACTGTAATCAGAATGTGTCCGCTCCAGTCCATTTTGGTCACATAGCGTCAGATTCGAACGCGATCAGTGTCCATATGTAGTTGATTTAACGTTATACCCAGTAGAAAGCACTACCTTCACGCGGCAGGGGTCGCTGGTTTAAATCCAGCCGCACCCACTATTTTCTCTGTTTACGAGGCTTTCTACAGTTAGTAACACATGTTCAATGTAACCCAATGGTCGTGGCAATTATCTAAATAGACCAATTTCAGTTACATCTCCGTGATTTCCATATATTTTTATTTATCCTCCTATTACTAAATCAGTTTCACCAAGTGCAGGACTACTTTGGAACATATTTGTAGTCATATGTACAATATTCAGATGGCAAGCCAGAAGAAATTTGGAATTTCGACTCTTCCTATCCTATTTCCAAAAATTATTTTGCCGTACGTGTTTACCAAAGAATATATAGGTCACCAGTTTTCTACTTAACCGAGAGATTGAAGTTTTGTGAATGAAGAACTCCCATACGGCTGCACATTCTTGGAAGATGACTGGCATATCCTCGCCGGGTATTGGCACCCAGTTGCTTATAGCGATGAGATCAATGATTCGCCATATGCAGCCAAATTACTTGACACGAAACTGGTGCTGTTTCGCAACAATCATTAGGAACCTTGTCGCTGCCAACAATCAGTGCCCACACCGAGGCGCATCTTTGTCTCGTGGGTGGTTGGAAAATGGGATGCTTGTATGCGCTTATCACGGTTTAAAATATAATAGCAAAGGGGAATGCACTAGAATTCCTGCTGCAGGCCCAGATGCAAAAATACCCGCAAAACTTTGCTTAAAAACTTACCAGGTCGCGGAGCGTTACGGCATCGTTTGGGTATGTCTGAAGGATAAGGCGACACAGACCATTCCCGAATTCGACATATGGGAAGATTCCAATATTCAGAAGGCAAAGCTGAGCTCTGAATGGAATACCTCTCCTACCAGGTATGCAGAAAATTTCAATGATGTCGCCCATGCTGCCTGGATTCATGCGGAAACATTTGCACCGAGAAGTTATCCCGAAATAGGTCGTTATCAGGTAGAGCAAACCGAATACGGACTCTACTACGGCGCGCCAACAACATTTCTTGCAAGCAATACTTTTGAGGCAAAAAGGAAACAGGAAATTGAAACGGGGCTTTCGGAGTATTTTTTTTCCATTCCATTTACTTCACATCTCAAAGTAACCACCTCTGCCGGCGTCGAGCATATCTTTGATACCGTGCAGCCTATATCCGCGAACAAGATACGCTTTTTTATGTTGAAAACTCGGAACTATGACTTTGATCAGCCCGTTGATGATTGGATCGCTTTTCAACTGGCGGTTAACGAAGAAGATCGTGAGACCGTGGAAAATCAGTTTCCGCCGAATATGCCCCTGGACTTATCGAAGGAGTTCCACATAGCAGCAGATGCGTTTTCAGTGGCGTATCGCCGTAAATTAAAGGCGCTAGGATTTCAGGGTTGACCAATCAAGTACCAGAGTTTAAATAAAATTTTTATTTATCGCACCTCGGTAAATGACCAAACTTACAAAAAAGTGACAAATGATCATGGATGAGAGTCTCAAGCAATTTATCGAACGTATTCCCAAAGCCGAACTGCACCTTCACTTCGACTCAATCACTCCAGAAGTATTGTTAAAAGCGGCGAAGCGAAACAATCTTGAGTTACCGTATGCCACACCCCAACAAGCCTACGAATGGTACAACTTCAAAGATCTAGAAGATTTTCTGAACAAGTGGATGATTACCGTTTCGGTAATGCTGACCGAACAAGATTATTATGAGGCTGCATTCGATTTGGGCAAGAGAATGAAGCACCAGAATATCCTTCGTTGCGAAGCCATGTTTACCTATGATGCAGTCCACGCACCAAGGGTGGAGTTGGACGTCGTCATGAGTGGATTGCAACGTGGCCGGATTGCGGTAAAGGAGGAATTCGACGTCGACCTGTATTTTCTCGCCGATATCGATCGAACCCGTTCCCCGGAAACGAGCCTGGAGCTGGTTCGATCCATTCTTCCATACCGTGAAAATGTCGGCATAGTCGGTATTGGACTTGATTGCCAAGAGGTTGGATATCCGGCCGGCCCGCACAAGGCAGCCTTTGATCTGGCTCGGGAAAACGGATTCTTTTTATCCGCGCACTGCGGCGAAGAATATGAAGCAGGTCCCGAAGCTGTGTGGGAAGTCATCGAAAATATGACTCCAGATCGAATCGACCATGGCAACCAGTCAATCCGTGATGACAAACTCGTTGACTACCTCGTGGAGACACAGATACCGCTAACGCTGTGCCCGATGAGTAACGTTCGAATCAATGTTTACGATGACATCTCGGAACACCCGACGATTGCACTGCGGGAAAAGGGTGCTTTTGTAACGGTTAATTCTGACGATCCGCCATTTATGCAAAATGACCTGATCGACAATTACGTCAAATTAGCTACGGCTTTCGATCTGTCGTACACAGATATTGCGGACCTTGCGCGAAACAGTTTTCTAGCATGCTATGCCGAAGAAGATGTGAAGCAGGAATACCTCATGCATCTAGACGAATGGTTACTAAAGGAAAGCAGACATGTCTAAAGGTCAGGCTCAGCCGACTTTATGTTCAGTGTGAGCACTTCAGACAGTGCAGCCAGGGCAATCACACCGGGTTCTTTTCCTTTTGGGCCGGAACTGCCGATTGGACTGGTCAGTCGGGCCAGGGACTTCTCAGGAATCTTGTCTTTTCTTAAGCGGCTACGGAATCGGGTCGCTTTGGATCGGCTGCCGATCAGGCCAACAAAGCTGGCACTATTTTGTGTGAGCAGCACCTGACATAAGGTGTAATCCAGTTCATGACTGTGTGTCATGATGAGCGCAGCCGAACCTGACGACACCCTAGCCGCGGCTTCTTCGGCCGAGTCCATACCCATGACTTGAATATTGTCTGCGTTCGGGATGAGCGCTCGTTGATTGGCTCTGCCATCGATGACAGTCAGGCGAAGTGGCAGTTGTGTCGATATGGTGGCGACGGCTTGACCGACATGACCGGCACCAAACAGAAACAGACTCATCCGGGTGTCGGTGAGCGGCTGAAGATGTGCGCTAGTTATATCCGACATAGTCCCATCGTTTGTGATGATCCGGGGTGTGGCAGCGGGCTCATTTGGCTGGAACAGTACGCTGTATTGGTTGTCAGCCATCCGCACCGATTCAGCGGCCTGCGCCAGCCAGTCAGTTGCCGACATGTCCAGGGGCTCGAGCATCAGTGTGACGTGACCACCACAACACTGCCTGAGGTCCGGGCCCAGTGCACAATGCAGTGAACAGCGCTGCCAGTCACCCTGTCCAGCTAGCATGGCACGGGCCGCTTCTTCGGCCAGTCGTTCAAGTTCACCGCCGCCCAGGGTGCCGGACTGTCCGTCGTCTGAGACCAGCATCCAGGTGCCACTGTCCCGGGGTGTCGATCCCTTGTCCGCGGTGACCATAATAAGCACTGCACGACGGTGTTCTGTGATCAGTCGCCGCGCCGCGCCGATCCAGTCAACCGGCCCACACGCACTCATCAATGAAAGATTGACGGTATTCATTGACAGTTACGACGGACGCAATGACTGAATCGCATCCAGTACGGCTTCAGGTGTTGCCGGCGCACGCAACTGTGGCAATTCACCGTGATCGCTGGTACTGGAGACCGCATCTGCGATGGCCTGGTGTACCGACAAGGCCAGCATCAGTGGCGGTTCACCAACCGCCTTCGAACGATAAACGGTCGCTTCGATATTTTCACTGCCCGTGTATATGTCCAGCCGAAAGTGCGTAGGCCGGTCGCTGCACACCGGTATTTTGTAGGTCGACGGCGCGTGCGTCATCAGCCGACCATCACTGTCCCACCACACTTCCTCCGTGGTCAACCAGCCCATACCCTGAATGAAACCGCCTTCAAT
>Ga0315338_1002059_pt1 | contig 21530 bp, 18 predicted proteins | sample ASW8metaG_FD_204518 | JGI IMG/M metagenome (GOLD analysis project Ga0315338, IMG submission 204518) | Ammonia-oxidizing marine archaeal communities from Monterey Bay, California, United States - ASW #8 | ecosystem: Environmental > Aquatic > Marine > Coastal | place: USA: California | collected... | reverse complement strand
CCAAAGAAAATTATTGATAAACACAATAGAATTACTGCTTCAGAAATCCCAATTTCATTAGGTGAAAAGACATCTGGTGAAACAACATTAGTACCTAGAGTCATACAAGGCTCATTATTTACTGCTGCACGTGGTGATGAACCATCTGTTAACATCCAAATTTCAACTTCCTCTGGACAATGTGTGATAGGGCAAGACTCTATGTGTGCTGTTACCGAGTCCACTAGAAAAACAGGTTCAATATATGAGCATGTTCAAATTGATGGTAAAAATTACAATGTAAGATATAGTGGTCCAGATGTTAGATTAGAGAAATTTACTATTATTCCTGAAAATTCCAACACTGAAATAGACACCAAAAATTGGAATGTTAGTATATTGAAGGATTCACAACCTACCAAATTCTACTATAAAGTATCCTATGTTCTATTTGAGTAAAACAAAATAAAAGATACTTTATTCTAAAAATATGAAATTAAATGTTCTGATGTTCAATCAGGATGATCCCAAGAAATGCACAGCTGCTAAATTACTTAGATTTGGCTTGGTCAAAAAAATTACAAAAACCTCATCAACCACACTTCTACTACATCCATATGCAAGAAAGACTCTGTTATCTTGTGACAAAAATATTGTTCGCTCAATTACTGGAATTGACTGTTCTTGGAATTATGCAGATAATGTTTTTGAAAAAAGATTCAGTGGAATATCAAGAAAACTTCCACCACTTCTAGCTGGAAATCCAGTTAACTATTCAAAACTAAATAAATTAACTACAGTTGAGGCAATTTCATCTGCAGCATTTTTACTTGGATATGAAACTCTGTCACATCAATTAATGGAGAAATTCAATTGGGGTCATACTTTCTTCGAACTTAATGAAAATCTTCTAAATGACTATCAAAATGCTACATCAGAAGAAGAGATACGCACAATCATTCGCGAATATGGCTATCAAGTTTAATCAATTTGTTTATCTTTCCAATATAATCGAAATACTATAGGGATTTATACTAGCATATTTCAGACGGGACGGATATGACATTTGAAAAATCAGATTCAGGCTTAGTACGTAGCCTTTCATTAAAGGACGCTGTAATGATTGGTATTGCATCAATGATTGGTGGTGCAATCTTTGTTCTAGTTGGTCCTGGAATGGCACAGGCTGGGGCTGCCCTGATGATTGCATTCTTGCTTAATGGTGTGATTACCGTATTCACTGCACTGACCTATGCTGAGTTAGGCTCTGCATTTCCTGCTACTGGTGGAGGATACAGATGGGTAAAACAAGGACTACCAAGACCTAATGCATATCTTAGTGGATGGATGGCATGGTTTGGCCATACTATTGCAGGAAGTCTTTATGCAGTTGCGTTTGGATCATTCTTTGGTTATCTTCTAAAGGCATCAGGTGTCATTGGAGATGATTTTGGATTCCCGATAGACAAGTTGTTTGCAGCTATAGCAATTATAATTTTTACATTTGTTAATATCAGAGGATCATCAGATACTGGCAAAGTAGGAAACGCAATAACATTCACACAACTTGCAATAATTGGAGTACTTGTTGTAGCTGCAGTTGGTGCGATGGCATTTGCAAATCCAAACTGGTCAGAAAATTTTACAGACTTTATGCCACTAGGAATTACTGGAATTGCACTTGCAATGGGATTAACATTCATTGCATTTGAGGGATATGAGATAATTTCACAGGCAGGTGACGAAATTAAAAATCCAAAGCGAAACATTCCACGTGCAATTTTACTGTCACTTGCGATTGTAGTTACGCTGTATGTGGTCTTTACGTTTGTCTTCATTGGAGGTCTTAATCCAGATGATATTGGAATGCCGGCGTGGAGTTTTATTGGAAGTTTTGGTGAGCTTGGAATAATCGAGGCTGCAGAGAGATTTATGCCATTTGGGGCACTGATAGTTCTGGCTGGTGGTCTGGTATCAACGCTTTCAGCACTTAATGCCACAACGTTTGCTGCAAGTAGAGTCTCTTTTGCAATGGGAACACAGTATAATCTTCCACACGTATTCAGCAAGATTCATCCAAAATATCACACACCTTTCGTCGCAACTATAATTTCAGGCATAATCATGATGGTGATAGCCTTATCATTAGACTTGACAGCTATTGCACTTGCTGCAAGCATAATGTTTCTCTTCTTGTTTACCCAGGTTAATTTAGCATCAATTACAATCCGCCGACTTTATGAAAAGACTGTTGACTATGGATTCAAAACTCCATTCTTTCCTGCAGTCCCTATAATTGGCATTATCACTGCTATGGGCTTGTCAATCTATCTCCTGATTACACATCCAGAAAGTTGGATTATTGCAGTTGTTTGGGTGTTAATCGGATTTATAATCTACAAATTTTACACATCAAAACAAGAATTAGAGCATAATGCACCACTTGTTTTCTCACAAGGTCCATCTCTTAGAAAGAAATACCGCATCTTAATTGTATTTGATAAAAAAACTTCTACAAAATTTTACCAAATTGCAAATGCTATTGCAAAACAGCGTGATGGTGAAATTACAATTTTACATGTAATTAATATTCCACGACAAACCCCTCTTTCACTAACACATGGTTTTGGTCAAAAAGGCCTTAAAGAAATTGAGGAATTTAAAAAATCTATTCATGGTTCTTTACGAGTTAGATTTTTAGTTAGATTAGCGCATGATCCTACTGAGGCTATTCTTTCAACTGCTGAGGAACAGGACATAAATACAATGTTAGTTGATTTTTCTTTTCTCCGTAATAACAAAAAATTATTTTCGTTAACTACTTGTGATATAATTGGAGTTAGAGTACGAAAGAAATTTGATGAGGATGTATCTAAGATAATTGTAGCATATGATAAAGGACGACATAGCGATCTTGGTTTAGAAATTGCAAATGCAATTTCTACTTTTCATTCATCACAAATTAGAATTGTAAGAGGTGTTGTAGAAGAACCTGAAGAAGAATTAGAAATAATTAACAGAATTAATGAAAAAATGTTTGATCTTAATATCTCACAAATATCTTTTGAAAAGGTATATGCTGACACACATATTATACCTGAACTGTTAAAGAATTTTAAAAAAGATAAATCTGCAATTGTTGTTGTAGGTGCAGGAAATCAGTCTGAAACTGCATTTAGTCCAAAAACCCTTGAATTATTGGATAAAACAGGAAAAAGTGTGATAGTAGTTCGAAATCATAGATTCTCTGAATTACACACTCGTTCTGTTTGGAATATCATATCACCACGTCTAAGAGAGAATAAGTATATTTACAGATTTTATGTCGAATTTATGGCAGTATTTTACTTTACTAGAAGTAAATCCAGACGTGGAAAATATGATGAAAAATACTTTGATTCTAAATTAAATAGATAAATTCAAATAATTTCAAAACATTTGACTGATACTAGTGTGAGCTGGTGTACGAATGCTGCTACGGCAGAGGAAACTCCTCTCTCCATGTAGAATTTGTGATCTGGTGATAGATAGTCAGAGATGGCTGGTAACAGAGTAGAAAAAATCCTAGTTGGAGTGTACGATGATGACAAAATCTGAGATTTCCAATAATGGAATGAAAAATCTGTCCCACAAGGAGCAAGGCCAAGCAGAACTATAGGATTCTACACCTGGTTCAGGTAGGCTGCAAAGCGAAATATCGTATAAAACAGAAAGAGGGTTACGGCCAGCACACACTATTCTGGTTTCCAGCCTTTTGGCATGGAACCTTTGTTATTTGTTGGTTGCTCATCCTTCTTTTCTTCTACTTGTGCTTGATCATAAACACTTCTTGTTTGTTCATAAGTTTCATCGTCAAGATATGATTCACCTCTGTTAGTTTTGTAACCACCAGCGCCAGTACTTGTTGAAGCTGCTCTAAGTCTTGATGGGTCAATACCTGATTGACCTTGTCCTTCATCCTTCTTTCTTTTCTTTTCACTAATAATAAAAACTCCAATACCAACAACCCCAGCCATTGCAGCCATGCCATAGATAATCATAACTGGGAATTCTCCTGTTGCAGTTGTTGCAAATCCCTCCGGTGGTGTTTTACTTACACCAAATACCTCACTGTCTCCCAAAACATCAACAGATGCAAATCCACCTATGTGAACATTTGCAGAATCTGCAGATTCAATTGCTCGTATTGTGTAAAGTTTATCAGCTGTAAATGTAGCTTCGTGTACTTTTTCTATTTGTATTCCTTCTCTAAGACTACTTTCACCCATTGTATATGATGACCAAACTCTACCTGCAAGCTCTTCTGACATTCCATAAGTTGCTGCATCAGCATTAATTCCTGTTGGATCAAACAAAAAGTGCCAGTTGCCAAGTGGTTGTGCTTTTATTCCAGCAGAATTCATTAATGGATAATTTAGAATTGTCTCTGCTTCTGAACCTTTAACTGCTGAATATAATGATGGTGATGCTTGAGCAATATATGACATTGGAATGTTAATTTCATTGTCAATTCCTCTAATGTTAATATCAACAGGTCCATCTACTATGAATCCTCTCCAATCCATATCAACTAGACCAGGACTATTGTCACTCATTTCCCGAATAACATGACCCTGAATTGTTAGTGTAAGAACAATTTTGTAATCAATTGATGTATTTAGTCCACGACCAGTTAACTGTGCGTCATAGTCTAACTGTACATTAGTTATAACTGCATCACTGTTTGCCTCATTTTTTAGATAATAATTAATTCGATCTCTAATTTCGTCAGATTGTGCAGAAAAAACTGTAGATGTTTTCATGCCTCTAAGTTCATCAGCAAGTTTACCACCTTCCTCATATTCTAGAAAAATTGTTCTCTGAAATTTTACAGTGACTGTTCCTGTTTCATCTTCTGGAAGCATTCTGAATTCCATTTGAGCTCCAAATGCAGGAACAACTGTTAATGTCAACATCATAACACTCAAAAAAGATGCTAAAATGATTGTACGAGTCACGTTCACGATTTATGACTAGACTATATTAATTCTTTGAATTTTATCCAAAAATTACACTTCAAAAGTTGAAAAAGTAATATTAAGTGACGTTTTTGTATAATTGGTTTAGTGATTATTGTGATTACAGTTTTAGCTGGTGGAACAGGTTCTGTCAAACTTGTACGTGGATTAGCATCACAAAGAAGTGATGTTACAGTAATTAGTAATGTTGGAGATAACTATTGGCTTTATGGCATGTATGTATGTCCTGACATTGATACAATCATTTATGGTTTGGCAGGAATTTTAGATGAATCTCGTGGTTGGGGTGTTAAGAAAGATACCAATAATTTTCTTAGACAAATGGAAGTTTTTGGCGAAGAAACTTGGTTTAGAGTTGGAGACAGAGATGCTGCAACACATTTGATTCGAACTAATATGTTAAAGAATGGAAAAAATCTTTCTGATATAACAACTTGGATGTGCGAAAAGTTTGCAATAGAAAGTAAGGTAATTCCTATTACTGATAATTCTGTTGAGACACGAATAACATCAAACAATGAGGATCTACATCTTCAAGAATTTCACGTAAAGCATCGTGGCAAGGGTCCAATTGAAGGAATTCAGTATATTGGTGCAGATAAGTCACGACCTAATCCTGCAGCCATCAATGCAATTCAAGATTCAGAACTTGTAATTATTGCACCTGGAAATCCATTAACCAGTATTGGACCAATGCTTGGAATTAAGGGCGTAAGAAAAGAACTTTCCAAAAATAGAAAAAAAGTTATTGCAGTGAGTCCAATAATTGGTAATAAATCATTTAGTGGTCCTGCAGGGGAATATATGGAGGCTGCTGGAATACAAGTTTCCGTTTTTGGTCTTGCACAAATGTATGCAGATGTTTGTTCCAAATTAGTTATTGATACAAAAGATAAGGCACAGAAAGAAAAGATTGAAGCTATGGACATCAAAGTTTACGAAACAAAATTAAAAATGCAAAACAAAGTATCAGAAGAATCATTAGCATCGTTCATACTAAAACAAGTTAAAGGGTAGTTTGAAAACCTGTGCTATCATTCCAGTAAAATCATTTTCTGGAGCAAAAACTCGGCTTAATCTTTCGACTGAAAATACTAGAGATCTTTGTAAATTATTACTCGCGGAAGTGTTAGGTACTATTTCAAAATCATCACAAATAGAAAAAATTCTTCTGGTTTCAAAAGAGGATGAAGCATTCCAAATTGGTAAAAAATTTAATTGTGTTGAAATTTTTGATGAAACAGAATCTGGCGTAAATAATGCAGTATCGTTAGCAGATTCATGGATATCTAATAATAGTTTTACACATTCAGTGATATTTCCTCAAGATATACCATTCATGAGAACACATGATATTGAGACACTTTTCAATTTTTGCACTTTTGAGAATTCTGTCATTTTAGTTCCATCTAGACATTTTGATGGGACAAATGCATTGATTAGAACTCCTAGCAACATTATGGAGACAAGATATGATGAGGGAAGCTACAAGTTTCAATTTCAATCAGCCATGTTGCAGACTAGTCATTATTCTTTAGCCTTAATCCACAGAATAATGCTTGATATTGACAATATTGACGATGTAAATTTTGTATTACAAAAAAATATCAAACCAGCATTGTGTCAAAAATTAAAGGAAATATTTGAATTATCATAATCTATGTCGTAATTTTTAGTAAGTAATTGTCAAACTGTTTGTTATGAATTATTTATTATCATCGTATAGGCAATTTTTTTATGCCTAATGGAAATGAAATAAGACAAGGTATTGAAGCTAATTGGCATCAATATCTTAGTAAATATGGGAATCTTTTTTCATCAAAGGAAATTCAAGGTTCTAGCCCACCATCAGTTTTTGTTGGTACGTATGGTTATCCTAAAGTTTCTGTCGGTCCAATGTTACCACCTGTTCACGGAGAAACTAGTATTTTGGACATGCCTGAAAAATGGATAGGTAAAACTCTAGAAGAAATTGTAAATTTTCGCCTTAATCTTATCAGAGGCGTAAAAAATATTTCATCTACACAATGTGAAGGTCGTTATATTGAAAACCTACAGGAGATGGCAATGTCATCTAATCCAACCGATACTGAAATAGAATTTGTTAAACCAACCTCTCCAGTAACATCAGTTGATGAACAATCAGCACCATTTGGACCACTTGGTCAAATTAAAAATGCTAAATTTTCATCGACCCATGCAAATATCTCTATTGAAAAAGTGTACTATGATCATGATCTAAAAGCTGATGACGCAGTAATGAAATTGTATAACAGTGGAATTGATGTATCTAAAATTCAAAAATGCTTTAGTATTGGAATGATGGGAATATCTAGAAAACTTGTTCCAACTAAATGGAGCATTACTGCAACTGATGATATAATCTCAAAAACATTAATGTCACAAATTTTGGATTTTGATATTATAGATTCATTTAGTGTTTTTTCATTCTCGCATCTTGGAAATCTATTTTCTATTATTTTATTTCCACATAGATGGTTGTTTGAAATGCAGGAAGCATGGCATGATGGAACAACTATTGGTTTTGGAAATGATTACGAAGATGCAAAAGGAATTTCACATCCGCCATCTATTGCAGGTGCATTTTTTGCAGCAAAACTTGCTGTAGCAGAATTTCTCTTCAAAATACGCAAACAGTCAGGGATATTGGTATTAAGAGAAATTCAGCCAGAATATGCTGTACCTGTTGGTGTATGGCAGGTCAGAGAAGGGATTAGGGAGGCTATGAAACAACCTGCTCTAATTGCTGAAAGTATGGATAGCGCTATAGAATTAGCAACAAAAAAAATGTCCATTAGTAAAAATGAATGGATTAGGGAAGGAAAAATGCTTAAACTAATTCAGCAGAAAACAATCACAGATTTTTTTTAAATATGGTATTTATTGATGATTAACTAAATTTAGAAATGCAAAACAAGAATATTTTGCTTGGAATAATAGTAGTTATTCTTCCAACCCTGTTTACAGTCGCAGCTTATTCTGATTCATTTAGTTTAAGTTGGAATCAAGGTCGTGGAGGATTTTTGTTTGCTATGGCTTTTATTGTTGCCGAGTTAGTTGGAATAAAATATGTAATACCAAGAAATCGACTTTATTATTGTGTACCTTTAGTAGCCATTACTATTGCATATTTTGCATTTCTCCCATTTGGGCTTCATGATTATATTATGAGTCTAGTAGATGTTTTTGGAGTTTTAGAATATTCATGGGGATGGATGTTTGATTTTGCTGTAATGGCAACATTTGTCACTATATCACTTGCTATACTGTTTGGACGAAAATGGTTCAGAATAGCACCAGCTGGACCAATTTTTCTATCAGGCAGTGCAATTATTCTTGCACTAGATTCTTTTTTTCCATATGACACATTAGGTCCATTACAGTATATTGTTCCATATTTGGTACAGGCAAACGTTTGGGTGATAACTACACTAGATCTTGGTATTGCAACTGCACGTGATAACCTGATGTTTCTAAACGGTGACTTTGGACCTTTTGCACTACAAGTCTTTTGGCCATCAGCAGGAGTTCACAGCATAATTATCTATTCACTGGTAATGATGGCTTTTCTCATTAAGATGAATATTCTCAAAAAACGTAAAATAATGTATTTTGTAATTGGTATTGCAGGAACAATTTTTGTTAATATGATTAGGATTTTCTCATTATCAGTATATGCATTAAAAGTAACAACTGACCCAGAGGCATGGGAAGAATTTCATTCTGTGGCGGGAGAAATAATGTTCTTACCATGGTTATTCATCTTCCTGTTAGTGGTCACAGCAATTGAAACAAAACGTCTAAAGAAATTAGAATCTAAGCAAAGTTCTCAAAAATAATTTGTAATCGTATTTTGACCTTCTAAATCTGATAAATCTGAGATTCGAACACCCAATCTACGTATTAACATCTCTTGTTCATCAAGAGCGTTCAGTAATAATTGCTCAGTAGTTTTTTCTAATTCTTCAAGACTAACTGTTGAATTTCTTAGCATTTTTGATTTTGTTTTCATGGTTAGATCTTCATTAACAAATTGAATACCTACTGATCTAAACATCTTCTGGTTGTCTACTGCTATACCATGAACTTGTTTACAAAGTTTTAACAAGTTTTTTTGTAGAAATTCAAAATTTTTTGAATTTTCCTTTAGAGTTGTAATTTTACTAAATTGAATAGATGGTTGTTTCTCTTTTACTGGCTCTAAATCTATGCCTCTTACCGCATTGTAAATATACGTTCCAGTTTTTCTACCAAATTTATTGGTTATTGCAAAAAAATCTAAATCAAGTAAATCTTCTATTTTTTTACAATTCATTTCTCCCAAAATCATCTCTGTTTTTTTTCCTATTCCCGGAATACTTCTAATTTCTAATTTGGAAAGAAACTTTGAAGCATAATCAGGTTTGACAATTGTCAGACCATCAGGTTTTTCATAATCAGATGCAATTTTAGATAATAATTTATTGGAAGAAACTCCTATAGAGCATGTCATTTTTAATTTTTGTCTAATTTCATTTTTTAATTGTTGAGCTATGTGACTTGCATTTTGAAAATTATTCTTCACCTTCAATGTAACATCAAGAAATGCCTCATCTTTTCCCACATATTCAAAAACATCTGCAAAACTTTTGATGATATCCATAGCACTTGATGAAATTTGAGCATAGTAATCAAAATCTGCTGGAAGAAAAACTGCATCTTGTCTATCCTTTAATCTACTTTTTGCAAACTTTATCGGTATACCTGATTTTACTCCATATTCTCTGGCTTTGTAGTTTGCAGTGGCTATAGCGCCACTGTCATCACCTCGATCAGAAAAAATACAAACTGCTACAGGTTTTGGTTTTAATGCTGGATTACGTATTTCTTCACACTGAGCATAAAAATAATCAAAGTCAACATGAAAAATTATTCTATTTTCCATAGTTAGTAATATTTTATGAATACATATTACAATTTGGTTTGTGAATACTCTAAATATCATTCATGTCTCTAAAAATTATGACTGAACCTCTAGTAGCCAATAATGATGGTGTGAATGTAAAACCAGAATTAATGGAAAAAGAAAAACTCTATCATTGTATTTTTAATGAAAAAGTCATTCTTGCTTACAAAGATCACCAAGACTTTCTTAATTGCTATGAAATTGAAGAAACTGATTTAGTACAAAAGATAAAATCTAATATTGATCAAAATATTGATTCAATTTTAGAGGAGTATATAGAAAAAACTAACCTAAAATCTAAATAAACCACATCCATTAAAATAATATTAGTAAAATGAGTAGTGATCCTAATAGTGATGCAGTTGACATATTATCGGAATTAGAAAATGATACTCAAGATATTACAGACATAACTAAAGAACAAGTTGATACAGAGTCGGAGAAAGTGGAAATATCTAATTTAGAATCAGAAAATGATACTCAAGATATTACAGACATAACTAAAGAACAAGTTGATACAGAGTCGGAGAAAGTGGAAGAATCTAGTTCAGGGTTAATTAATGAAAATCAAGTAAAAACTGAATCCAATGAAAAAGTTAGAAATGTAATTTTTATTGGAAGCAAGACTATAATGACATATGTTAATTCAACATTAACTCAGTTATCAGCTACACCTGTAGTAACAATAAAAGCTAGAGGTAAGAGAATTACTCAGGCAGTAGATGTCTCACAGTTTATTATGAAGAGAATGAATTCTGTTGGCTACAAAATAAGTGATGTTAGAATTTCTTCTGAATCATTGTTATCTCAGGATGGTAAGAAACGTAATGTGTCACTCCTTGAGATTGATATTTCCCATTCAGATACCTAGATTTCCCTTAAAAATTCTATTCCAAAATAAATTAAAATTATTGTTAAACATATAATTAGAATTTTGTAATTTCTATTTGATAAAAAATTATTAGTTTTTGACGCAAAGAATGCTACTACGTAAAGCCAGACATAGTCCATCCATATATGAAATAAGAATAATACTATAATTCCAATAAATCCCCATAATTCAATTGATTCTGTAATTAGTTTGAATCCAATAGTTAACCACCAGACAATAAAAAATGGATTTAATGCACTAAGAAAAACACCGGCTAGTATTGGTCCTCTACTAGGTTTTAGATTTTTTTGAATATTTTTTTGGAATAGACTTCTAATTTGCAAACCAGCAAAAGCAAATATGCCTAATGCACCAATAACTGCAATCAAAATTCTATACTCTGGAAAAATGTTTGATGTAACAATACCTGTACCTAACAAAATAATTAATGGGAATTCTACAATCGTATGACCAATTGCAATTTTTAATCCAGCTGTCTTTCCTTCCTTAAGACCATATATTATATTGGCAGAAAATAATGGACCTGGAGACATAACGCCTGATGCAGAAATTGCTACAACCATTATTGCAAAGCCTAGTATTTCTTGCATTATTTTCACTAAGTAGCGTACTGAAAGAATTTAACGGTAGATATTATCGCCTAAATCTTTAGCATCATCTGATGCTTGTTGAATTTGTTGTTCAATAATTTTTGATTCCTTTTCTAATTTTGTAAGGTTACATGAAACACCAGGTACAAGTTTACTTAAGACATTACAAAGATTTGATGTTGCAGTAAAATCTGGAATGTCTTTATTAGAACTAACAAGTAACACAATTACATCTTGGCCATTTAACATTCCTTCATTTAGTAAGACACCAGGTATACCTGGTATTGTTGCATTTTCTACAACTGTGATCCCAGCAGTAACTAACTTACCTCTTGCATTTCCTGTTGATGCAACACCTACAATTTCATTGCCTATATCACCTTTAACGGTTATACTACTAATTATTGTTGAACATTTTTTTTCCTTTGTCCAGTTTAACATTAGTCTAGCTGCAATTTTGTGTAATGAAACATCAAGTGTAAGATATGAAGAAAATACTGCAACCTTTAGTTCATTATTAACAAAAATACGGGTTGGATAATTTGGTATCCCATTTTTGATTATACTTATTGGTGGAAATCGATCGGAGTCAATGATTGCACCTAATTCAAATTGTGTTGTATTGATTAGCGATTCTGTTGCGACGGCACTAGTCAGCCCTGTTGATGGGAATCCATTAATTACAATTCCACCATCTATGTTTATTGGAATAATTTCTTTAACATCAATATCCGAACTCATACATTAGTACTATATTGGACAGTTATAATTTTTTAATTTGTTATTAAGAAAACTTTAAACCATAAACAAAATACCATTTTCAACATGGTTGAAAAGATAAAAGTTGCATTAGTAGGTCTAGGAAACTGTTTTTCAGGTCTTATTCAGGGTATTGAATATTACAAGAAAAATCCATCTCAGCAAGTAATTGGAATAATTCATGAGAAACTTCGTGATTATTCGATACATGATATTGATTTCGTAGCTGGATTTGATGTTGGAGAAAATAAAGTTGGAAAATCAGTAAATGAAGCAATATACGAATTACCTAACATGGTAAATTGGATTGCAAAAGAAGATATGCCAAAAACTGATGGTGTGGTGTATGAAAGTCCAGCTTTAGATGGAGTTGGAATTTGGGTTGAGAACAAAGTTAAACCAATTCAAAGTAATAAAACAGAGACAGAAATAAAGGAGGAAATTAAAAGAGTAATTAAAGAAACTGGAACAGAGATTATCGTATCTTATTTACCAGTTGGTTCTGAGAAGGCAACTCAATTTTGGGCAAACATGTGCCTTGAAACAAATACTGCGTTTGTTAACTGTATGCCAGCTTTTATAGCATCTGATAAAGAATGGGCACAAAAATTTAAAGATAAAAATATTCCAATAATTGGTGACGACATAAAGGGTCAAGTTGGTGCCACAATAGTACATAGAACATTGGCAAGACTTTGTGATGAAAGAGGAACAAAGATAGAAAAAACATATCAAATCAATGTAGGTGGAAACACTGATTTTTTGAATATGAAAGAACAGGAGAGATTAGTAAGTAAAAGAATCTCTAAAACTGAGAGTGTTCAAAGTCAACTCACAGAAAGATTGGATGATGAACAAATCTATGTTGGACCATCAGATTTTATTCCTTTCTTGGGAAACACTAAACTCATGTTTATGAGAATAGAGGGTAGACAATGGGCAAATATCCCATATAATATGGAAGTTAGGCTTGAAGTAGATGATAAAGCAAATTCTGCAGGAATAGTTATTGATGCTATAAGACTTGCAAAGATCGCCTTAGACAGAGGTATGGGTGGACCAATAATTCCTGCTAGTGCATATCTTATGAAACACCCAATAGAACAAATGACTGATCCAGTAGCTAAGACTGAACTTGAAAAATTCGTTAAAGGGGATTAACTCCTAAAGTTCTGTAACATTACAAAGTTTGTTAGTCCAGTCAACTAAACTTGTTAGCACTAATTATGGAAGCCAAACCATGATAATTTTTATTGGTTCATATCAAGAAGGTAGAGATTTTTGGCTTCAAGTCATTTGGTTTTAAGAACACAATTGTTGATTTTGAGCCGGGCTTGATTTCAATTTCTGGACCTAATGGTTCAGGGAAAAGTAATATTTTGGATGCCATAATTTTTGCACTTGGTGAAAATAGACCAAAGGTAATGCGTGCCCCAAATTTACGTGCATTAATTCATGATATTGAAGGAAGTACCAGAAGAGGACCAAAAATGGCAAGGTCAAGTGTTCAATTTGATAATACAGATAGAAAAATTCCAGTTGATTCTGATCTTGTGACAATTACAAGAGAAATGAATGACAAAGGTGACAACATATATTTTTTAGACAAAACCAAAGTTCAGCGTCAAAAAGTTCTTGAGTTAATGGAACTTGCAAATGCAGGTTTAAACCAAATGAATGCAGTTCAGCAAGGAACTGTAACAAGAATTTCAGAATTTACTTCAGAGGAGAAGAGAGAAACAATTGAAGATCTAATAGGATTATCAGCGTTTGATGAAAAGAAGAAGGAAGCAGAAAAGCAGTTATTTGAAGCCGATCAAAGATTAGCTATTTCACTTGCCAAAATGGGTGAAGTTAAGAAACGTATAGATGATTTAGAGATAGAAAGAAACCATAAACTACGATATGATCTAATTGAGAGGGAACTTAATCGCTTTAGAGCGATCTCGGCTGCTAGTAATCTTAAAGTGCTTTTATCTGAAAAAACCTCAAAAGAAAGAACACAGAATGCCCTAAATTCTGAAAAGAGACATTTTGAAGATGAAAGAACCATGCTTAGAAAACAGCATTCTGAACTTCAAAATCAAAAAAACCAATTTTTAGATGAAACAAATGCCTATAATCAATCAAAATCTAAGATTGATACTGCATTAAGTTCTGTCAAACAAACTTTTGATGCTGCAGAAAGTGGTATAATTACAAGTAACAAACGATTAGATCAAATAAATTCCAGAATACCAGAACTAACACCTACCTTAAGTCAATTAGAAGATGAAAGAAATTCTCTTGAATCACAAATAGAAAACCAAAAAAAACTCATTAATTCATTACGTGAAAATAAAAAAGAAGTTGATGATACATCAGAAAATATTACATCAAGAAGATCAGACATTTTGAAGAAGCAATCACATATTTCAAGTCAAAAGCGGGAAGTTGATAATAAAATTTCTACTCTGACAAATAAAATCACTCATGCAAAATTACTGATAGGTAGACTTGATTCTGAAATCAGTGATGCAGATGAAAAACTTTTAAGAAATTCTGATAAACAAAAAGACATCGCTGCTAACCAAAATTATCTCCACAAACAAAAAACAAAATTGGAACGTGTAGTAACTAATCATAAACAAACTATTGATGAAATTAAACAACGTATAAAGACGAATGAATCAAAAAAGCAGAAATTAGAAAATGAAATTTCTGATCTGTCCACACTTATTGATGCATCATCAAAGGGTGCTAACAAATATGAAACTAAAATTAAATTTGTTAAAGGAATAATGCATGAGGACTATTCAATTTCAAAATTAAAACACGACACAGAAAATCTAGGAGTTGAGGGTCTAGTTTATGAAATTCTTTCATGGAATAAGAAGTATGAACGTGCAGTATTGGCTGTAAGTTCAGATTGGATAAAAGCCGTTGTTGTACAGGATTTTCAAGCTTTAATTTCTCTGGCACAATCCGTAAGGGAGAAAAAACTTCCAAAACTCAAGATTATCCCATTAGAAGCAATTCCAGATTTCAAATTAGATACTCCAAATGATCCTTCAATAATTGGAGTGTTATCTGATTATGTTTCATGTGATACTAAATTTAATGCTCTCAAGACATTTCTTTTTGGTAACGTTCTACTTGTTGATTCACGAGAATCTGCAATCAAACATTCAAAATTAGGCTACAAAACTATTACTTTAGAGGGTGAATTCTATGAGGCAAAAGTATCAGCCGTTGTCATAGATATTAATTCTAAAATTTCAAAACTAACTAAAATTATCAATATGAGCGATTCAGTTGAGGGACTGCAAAATATGATTTCCATCCTACGTAAGACTACACAAAAGAAAAAAAATCTAGTTAAAAAATACCAAGATTTGATAAAAACTAATGAAAATAGGATTAATTTATCTGAACAAGGATTAGTGGTTACACATAACAGTTATTCCGACTTAAAGAAAAAGCTAAATTCAATAACTGAAAATCTTGACCAATATTTTTCTAGAAATAAACAATTACAAAGAAAAAGAGAACGTCTTTCTACAGAGTTGATAAAACAAAGCTCGCATTTAGAATCACTTGAATCTCAAATCAGATTAGTTAGAGAAAATTATGCAGAACCACAAATGGATAGTATTGCAAATGAATTGAAATCACTTAATGAACAGTTTTCTGAATCAATGAGAAATCAAAATACAAATCATACAGAATTAAAAGAAAAAGAAACTGAACTTGCTACATTAATGGCATCTTTAACAAAGAATAGAAGCATACACAGAACATCACAACAAGAATATTCTTCAATAAAAGACGAGAAATATCATCTTGAGGTAAATGTTAGAAAGAAAGAAAAAGAAAGAATCATAGCAGATGATGAACTAGTAAAATTAAGACAAGAAGAGCAAGATCTTATATCAACATCTGGGAGTTCAGTTGAAAAAATGAAAGAATTTGATGATGGTATAGAAAAACTGCATAATCAAGAACGTGAGGTAACACGTAAGATTGGAACACATGAAAGACAATCTGATAGTTTGAATCGTGATTTAAGTGAAATTACACAAAAAGAATCAAAAATTAAAGCAATGTTATCAACATTTGGTTTTGATGAAACCATTGAGGTATTCGACGTCACTTCGTTAATCTCATCTCTAGAACACGAGCAGAACAGAATTAAATCATCTGTAAATGCTGGTGCACCATCACAATTTTCTGAAATATCATTTGGATATAGAACAGCTTCATCAAATAAGAATATACTAGAACAAGAGCGAAACAAGATTGTCGCCTTTATAGAATCAGTTGAAAAAGAAAAACGTCAGACATTTTTGGATGCATTTGATACAGTTGATAAGGAAATTCGTGATGCATTCTCTAAAATGACTGGTGGTAATGCCTGGCTAGAATTAGAAAATGAGGATGACATATTTGCATCAGGTCTAAATTACATCATACAATTCCCAAATAAACCCAAGCGTGAATCAACATCAATTAGTGGTGGTGAAAAAACACTTGCTGCAATAGTTTTCGTCCTTGCATTACAAAAATTAAATCCATCACCATTCTATCTATTTGATGAGGTTGATGCACATCTTGATGCACCAAACGCTGCAAAATTATCAAAAATCATAAAAGAACGTTCCGTAGGTAGTCAATTCCTTATGGTTTCACTAAAGGACTCTGTTGTAGAAAAGGCCAGATTAATTTATGGTGTTTTTCCTAAAAATGGGGTTTCAAATGTTGTAAAATATAAAGATAAACGAATGTTGAACATGGAAGAAGAATCAACTATTGCCACCTAACTGTCAACTTTCCAATTAATTTTTATCTCTTTGTAAATATTTTTTGGATCAGGGTTTGGCACTGCATCAATTAAAGCTCGTGTATATGCGTGTTCTGGATTTTTTAATACATCCATAACATTACCTGATTCCATAATTTTACCCGAATACAAAATTATGATTTTATCTGCAAAGTATTTTGCAGTTGCAAGATCATGTGTAATGTAAATAAATGAAATTTCATTCTTCTTTTGAATATCACTCATTAATTGTAAGATTTCACCACGAATGGATACATCAAGCATTGATACTGGTTCATCCGCAATTATAACCTGTGGCATTGTTACTAGTGCTCTTGCAATAGCTACTCTTTGGCGTTGTCCACCTGACAACATATGTGGAAACTTGTTCAACATTTCCTCAATTGGTTCTAATTTTACCAGTCTTAATGTGTCTAAGACAATTTGCTTTCTTTCCTGCCTATTTGTGGTATTCTGAATCTCTAACGGCTCGTTAACTATATCAAAAATCTTCATTCTAGGATTAATTGAATCGTATGGGTCTTGATAGACCATCTGACATTGTCTTCTAAATTTTTTCAGACTTTTGGAATCACTTGAAATCTCTTCCCCATTGAAAAAAATTTTACCTGAATCAGGTTCAATTGCCCTCAGAATTAATTTTGCAATAGTTGATTTTCCTGAACCTGTTTGCCCAGCAATAGCCAAAACTTCCCCTTTTGTAAGTGAGAAACTAACATTATTCACAGCTTTCACTGAATTTGAATCCTTCAAAAATCCTTTTTTTCTAAAAGTCTTGTTTAGATCTTCAACCCTTAAAATTTCATTCACAGTATGATATGAAAATAGGTAATATATGAAATGTTAAGGCACTATGTCCAGAATTAAGGAAGAAATTTATGGATGTAAATTTGCGATTTTCAAATATGAATTCAAAAACCATTCAAAACCAGATCACATATCAAAAAATAGTAATTAATGAAAATTTAAAATATTTCAAACCAAGTACCATAAAAAAGCAAAAAACCTTTTTGGATGAAATCACTACATCATTAACTAATACAACAAGATCAATAAATCCTAAATTTTTCTATGATGATACTGGTTCTAAATTATTTGATGAAATATGCTCATTGCCAGAATATTACTTGTATAACTCTGAGATTGAAATACTCAAAAATATTAAAGAAGAGATAAAACCATACATTAAATCTGAAATTAAACTAGTAGAATTGGGCAGTGGTTCTTCTATTAAGACAAGAATATTACTAGATACACTTTATAATATTCAAACAAATGTTGAATATTTCCCAATAGATATTTCTAATATTCTAAGTGTTAGCACAAAGAAACTTTGTAATATTTACAAGAATCTAAAAATCACTGGAATAATTGACACATATGAAAATGGGTTAAATTTCATAGAGGATTATGATAATAAACCAAATTTGATTTCATTCCTAGGTTCAAGTTTTGGAAATTTTAATCATTCAGAGGGAATTCAATTTCTAAAAACAATCTCTAATATGATGAAAGACTCTGATCTTTTTTTGATTGGTTTTGACCTAAAAAAGGATGAGTCAATATTACAAAAAGCATATAATGATTCCAAGGGCATAACAGCAAAATTTAATCTTAATGTTCTGAAGAGAATTAATACCGAGTTAAATGCAGATTTTAATTCATCCAAATTCTCACACCACGCAATGTATAATGAAATACATGGTAGAATTGAAATGCATCTCAAATCATTGTGTACACAAACTGTAAAAATTCAAGATGCAGATATGTCGATAAATTTGTTAAAAGATGAATTAATTCATACAGAAAATTCATACAAATTTTCTATCCCCCAAATTGAGTCTAAACTTGAGGAGGCTGATATTGGAATTAAGAAAATTTGGTGTGATTCAAGAAATTATTTTGCCTTGATTCTAGGGCAAAAAAATTAGATATTATGAGCACATCTAAATCCAGAAATTAACCATCTTTCATCAAGACGGAAAAAGTTTCTATAACTTCCACGAATTGATATTCCAGGTGTTGCAAAGGAGCCACCACGTAAAACTTTCTGGTTTGTAAACCATTTGTCATTGTATTCATCAAAACTTGATTTGAATCCAGGATATTCAACAAATTCTGATGATGTCCATTCCCAAACATCACCGATCATTTGATGACAGCCGTATGAACTAACTCCTTTTGGATATGAACCAATTTTGGTACAATTCCAATTGTAAGATTCTAAAACATTTGTGTTTTTTTCTGATGGTTGTTCGTTACCCCATGGAAAAATTGTTTTTTCTTTCTTTTCACTATTCCATAATGCAGCCTTTTCCCATTCTGCTTCAGTTGGTAATCGTTTTCCAGCCCATTTACAAAATGCTGATGCTTCGTAGAAGCTTACATGGCAAACAGGTTCATCACGATTTATTTTTCTTTCACCCATAAAATCTCTAGTAAACCACTCATCATCTTTTTTCACCCAATACATTGGTGCATTCCATTCATTTTTCTTTACTACATCCCATCCATCTGAAAGCCAAAATGAAAAATCTTCGTAACCTTCATCATTCATGAATTCTAAATAGTCTCCATTAGTTACTGGAAAATTTTCAATTTCATATTCATTGAGATAGACTTTATGTTCTGGCTGTTCAATATCATAGCAATAATCATTTCCAGAATAACCCATTTCATATAATCCACCATCTATCTTCACACTTTTTCTTTCAATATCAAGGGATTTTGGTAGTTGGTTTTTCCTCACAGGTCTATATTGGTCTGCCAACAAATGTTGTAAGTCATATACTAGTAATTCTTGATGCTGACATTCATGATGTATTGCCATTGTGAAAAGATGGGATGCCTCATCTGACAATGGTCCATCCATTATATGATGCACTTTTTGTGTTATTATTTCAAAGTACTCTAAAATTTCATCTGCTGTAGGTCTTGACATGATTCCCCTTTTTGCTTTATCATGAGGCTTTCCAAATTGATTATAGTATGAATTAAGATATTCTGAAAATTCATCTGAATAAAATTCATAGTTATTTGTTATTTTACTAAGAACAATTTCGTTTAACCAACTAACATGGCCTAGATGCCATTTTGCTGGGCTCGTATAAAATGCTGTTTGAACGCCAAAATCATCTTTTTCCAAAGTTTTTACTAATTCAAGTGTTCTAGCACGTGTTTCATTGAATTTCGTTAAGAGAATATTATGTGATGATTGTTCTAACGTCATATTTTGATTGAAATTGTCTGAATATATGTGGTTTTTGGAATTATTCCTTCATAGCGCAGCAACTAGAATTGTTGATATTTCTCATTGCCCACCAAATTGAAAATGATAATGCCGCAATTGATATGAATTTTAGTTCTAATCCCTGCAATGGGAATATTGCTAATCCACCAATAATTCCAAATAATGCTGAAAGAGAAGTAGTACATGCAGGACATCCCGGAGTAAATGCAGTTAAAGCACCACCTAAAATTGCGGACGTTCCACTTTTTTTGATATTATTTGCTCTTTGTATCTTAATGTTGTATGCTACTAGTGCAATATTGATCCCTGCAAGAATTGCTACTATTATCGTTAAACCAATTGATGCAGAAATGTATTGTGGCATTATGGAAATATCCACATTAAAGTGGTCTATTGCAGTAGATAGTGTGAGGAAATAATATAAAATTCCAATTAGTGTACCAGAAATTATAGCAATTCCTCCAAAAGTTTTCTGTTTTATTACATCCTTTATGGAAATTTTTAACATCATGGTATTTTACAGATTAAAATGAATTAATTAGTTTTAGTATCCTCTGGCAAAGAATGGTCTAATTTTGCTTTGACCATCACAATAGATACATTTTGAACCACTATCTTCACATCCATCGGGTATTACCCTTATGTCAGCACCAGTTTCTTCCTTTATCTTCTCCTCACATGATGGGTTATCACATATAGGTGCCTTGATGAGCATTCCCTTCTCTAATTCAGATTTGAATTCATCATAAGTTTCCAAAGTGACAGTTCTTTCATCAATAATTTTTTTTGCATTTGCAAACATGTCATTATGGATAATTTCTATTTCGTCTTCAATTCTTGTGACGTCTATATTACGCATATCAAGATCTCTTTTTTCTCCAGTATCTCTTCTCACAAGAACAACTTTTCCCTCATTCACATCTTTAGGTCCAAGTTCAATTCTAATTGGAACACCTTTCATTTCCCACTCATTAAATTTGAAACCAGGTGTCACTTGATCTCTATCATCTACATGTACACGAATATACGAATTTCTATGATTTTCTGTCCTAATTATGCACTCCTTAATTTCTCTTGATTTTTCTAGAATTACTTTTTTCTCTTCATCTGAATGATATATTGGAATTATTACTACTTGAATTGGTGCAACTCTGGGCGGTAGTACAAGACCCTTGTCATCACCATGCACCATGATCATTCCACCAATCAATCTCCAAGATACACCCCATGAAGTCTGCCATACAAAATTCTCAACAT
>Ga0315338_1002058_pt1 | contig 21559 bp, 10 predicted proteins | sample ASW8metaG_FD_204518 | JGI IMG/M metagenome (GOLD analysis project Ga0315338, IMG submission 204518) | Ammonia-oxidizing marine archaeal communities from Monterey Bay, California, United States - ASW #8 | ecosystem: Environmental > Aquatic > Marine > Coastal | place: USA: California | collected... | reverse complement strand
ACTCTTCCGGTGCCATGAACCGGCTCGACCCAAACATTCGACCCATATTGTTCACGAAGGGGCCGTCGCGGTACATGTCGAGATCAACCAAATAGATCGACGCCTCGTCAAAATCGTAGATGATCGAACCATCGTAGAAGTCACAGGCGACCCAACCTTCATCAGAAAGGGCCGCGTGAACGCTGAAGATTGACGTCAGAGCTGCAACCAGTTCACCCAAGGGAAGAGCCCGAAACCGAGACGGGACTGAACCTGCGACGTCTTCGCGAGCAGTAGGGTAGAGAGACTCACCGGCCACCCACTCACTGACCAGCATCGGACCATGAGGAGACTCCACAACGTTCAAGAGTCTGGGAAGCGCGGGGTGAGAAACGGCAGCATTGACACGTTGGGCGTTCCGTAGCCAAGCGACTCGCTCTTCGTGACAGAGAAACGCCGCCTGACATGGCGAGCCGGCAGTCTTGACGAAGAATCGTTCGCCGTCGACAGCCACCCCGTAGGAGACGTTGCCAGAATCTTGCGTCGTGGCATCGAATTCGGCGAACACGTCGCCGATCTGCCGCAAGAAGCTGCTCGGTGTCTGCGATGTTTCCCGGCACCTGAGCAACTTCATGGCAATCGGCCACTCCTACTTCGATCTAACTACTTTGCATCAGCTGCGACCCCGCGCCGGAGGCCCTGGCGCGCTGGCGTGAAACTTTCGAATGCAAACCGTGACAGCGAAACCGACAGGTGCGCGCTCAGTCATGCGGGAGGCCTGGTACGTACGCCATCTGAAGTTATGATATCATTCAATAGCCACGTCATCCAAACCGCCATCTGGGGACCTCCCAATGCGAATCTCGTACTTCTTGGCATTTGTCACGCTCTGCATCGGTACTGTTTCACGCTCGGAGGTTCTCGTCGTACAACCCGACGGGTCGGGCGACTTCCCCACCATCCAGGACGCGGTCGATGCGTCGACCGACGGAGACGTCATTGAGCTAGGTTCGGGCACCTTCAGGGGGACCGGCAATCGCGACATCAACTACCACGGGAAGCCAATTACAGTGCGATCCCAGACCGGAGCACCGGGCGATTGCATTATCGACTGCGAGGGCTCCTCCTCCGCTCGGCACAGGGGCTTCCATTTCGGAGTTGGAAACCCGGGCGCATCGCTCGAGGGTATCACCATCACAAACGGATTCTCGGAAGTCGGTGGAGGTATTTCCTGCGGCTCTCAGTCCGTCGCTCGCCTCGCTGACTGCAGGATCATCGGGAATTTTGCCACCGACAAAGGTGGCGGCTTGGACCTGTTCCACTCCGAAGTAACGATGGAGAACTGCGTCGTCTCGAACAATACAGCTTCGGGCGAGGAAGGTCAGGGGGTGGGAGGCGGTATCCTCTGTAGTGGCTCCCTAGTCGCACGCGGCTGCCTCATCTCTGGAAACGTTTCACATAGTGGCGGCGGCTTGTGGTCATTTGACTGCGAAGTTCAGGTGATAGACTCCGAAGTCCAGGACAACCTAGCTGACTACAACGCAGGCATTTCCTGCAACACCGGCACTGTGGATGTTCTTCGGACGACGTTCCAGCGGAATGTGGCAAGCTTAGAGAACGCTGGCATGTGGCTGCACAACCTGGACGGCGCATCGGTAGTCGGAAGTATCTTCGCCAATAACGTTTGCGATACGGGAAGCACCGGCGGCCTGGCTGTCGCGCGAGCTGGCGACGCGACTATCGAGAGCTGTTTGTTCTACGCGAATCAGGGGTCTGCTGTCTCTTCCAATGGCCAGAGCCATCTTGACATAGCGAACTGCACGATAGCGAAGAACTTCGGTGTGACTGGAAGCGCAATTCTCGTAAGGCAGGGTGCCTCCATTCGACTTTCGCAATCAATCGTGTTCGGCAACGATGGTATCGAGTCCATCTTCTGTGAAGACGGTTCCATAGTGCTGGAGTGCTGCGACGTATTCAGCAACTCAGCGGGCGACTGGATCGGTTGCATCAGCGACCAGAGGGACGTAAATGGAAACATCTCCCTGGATCCGCTATTCTGTGACGTAGACGAATTCGATTTCTCCCTGCAAGACGGCTCCCCATGCGCCCCGTCCACGCCGCCCAACCCGGAGTGCGGACGTGTCGGCGCTCTTCCGGTGCGTTGTCCCGGAGACCCAACGCCAACTCTCGAGACGTCCTGGGGGACAGTGAAGGACATGTTTTTCCGGCAGTAGACTCGTCCAACTCCGCCTAACGCTCGCTCTGGCGTTCAACCGCGGCGCGCGAAGCGCGCTATCAGACGCAACGCCTTGTTGGGCAGCTCACACCTACTTTATCCCGGCACCAACCCGAAGCACGCCCCCACCGGGTCCTGAACAGCCGCATATGCGTACTCTCCGTCCGCCCCCCGTGTCGTTTTAATGACCTTACCCCCTCCCTCTCGTACGCGACGGAGACTTTCGTCCAGGTCGCCAACGGGAAGGTAGATCATCCATGTGGCCGGCAGGCCCAGGTTCATGCCGCGGGCATGACAGACTCCCGCAGCCGGGCTTCCGTCATCACCGAGCATGTTGTAGTCGGCGTAGCGCTCGCTTGCGTCCTCCATTTCAACGTCCTGCACCGACCAGTCAACGACCTGGCGATAGAAGTCACAGGTTGCCGAGGCGTCGGGGACCGTCAGGTCGAGCCAGGAGATGCAACCCACACGCGCCGTGGCCTCGCGCGATACGCCGGCCTCTTTTGCGGGAAACTCCTCCGCGGAAACGACTGGGACGATCCCAAATGCCGCGCCATTGGGGTCGCGTAGCACCGCCCACTGGCTCTTTCCAGCGTCGTCTTTGCCATGCATAAGCTCATCCCCGTTCAGATCTAGCGCACGCGCCACGCTGGCTGCGACATCGGCGACCTGAATGTGCGGCATCCATTGCAGCGGTAAGTCAGCGGACTCTGCGCTGAGCGCGCCCAATCCGATGATCGGCATACCTAGGTTGTTCATCAGATCCTCGCGCCAAAGCGGGTTCTCACCAGTGGTGAGTACATGTGAGTAGAAGCGCATTTCACGTTCGTGTTCGGGAACGGCAATGTCGGCGCTGAGGGTTCCGCCGACGCGTGGGACAAAGGGGTCACTCATGGTTTGCCTCCTGATTGACATCACGTCTGGTTGGCGCGTGGAGTTTCTCTTGCCAGATATCCTACTTCAATCGGCCCGCGACCGCGGCCATTCGGAGGCGGCCAAACGAACCCCGCCCTCACCTGCGCCGAAGGCCAAGCGAGATTCCGAAGTCAAGATGACGGCCATGGCCCGAAGCTGTCAAGTGCAGGGCGACGCTAGGCGACTGCTGGCGAGTGCTTTGAGCAGTGCCTTCTATAGGCGGCCGGAGCCTCACGCTCAGCCCGGCGCGCCGATTCCTGGTAGGCTCTTTTACGTTGACCCAATTCGCCGAAGAGGAAGGCCGAATCCATGACTCAACGATGCAACTCACATGTCTGTAACATGCTTCTCCTCGCCGCGGGATTCCTCCTAGTGCAATCCGCAGATCGGGCGCAGGCCGTGGACATGCTCGAGTTCGAAACACTTCTTCAGCTTCAGCTCGGATCCGGGCTGTTTTCTTCCCGGTTCGTGGAGGAGAAACAGACCACGCAGTTCTTCTATGAGCAGCATGTCGAACGACACTCCTCACTCAACGTCAACACAGACCTCGATTGGTACCGGCATCGCCGCGACGTCCACGGTGGCTATCCCTGGATCGTCGAAGACCTGGACGGGGATGGCGTGACCGAGTTGGTCATCCAGCGGATCTTCTTCAGTGAGGAGGAGCCTCGGGGATTCCTCGACATCCGCTCTGCTCCGGACTGGAGACTACGAACGACGATCCCCCTTCCTGGAAACGAACCTGCATCGGCCATCACAGTCGAACTCGATGGGGACGCGTCTCGTGAAGTCTTTCTGACCCCGGCCAGACTGAGTTTCACCGAAGGGTGGGCCGCTGTCGTGGACTACGATCCGGTCGGCGACGAGTTTTTCGTACGTTCGATAATCGATGCCCCTGAGAGAACGATCGGACCATCGGTAGCCGCTGATTTTGATCAGGACGGCCGCGTCGAGTTCATCTGTGGCAACTGGTACGGGCACGTTCTCTTCGAATGGGACGATGGACTCCACTATCGCGGTCGTGTCGAGTCGGAGTACTCCCAAGCAAGCAGGGCCGGATGCTCCAAGGTCCAGCTTCATCCGGACGCACCGGTGAAGGTGTTGCTTTCGAGGTCCAGCTTCGCGAACGGCTACGAGAGCTGGCTGATGAACTCGGTTGGTGATAATCAGTTCGAGACCTTTGCGTACTGGAATGAGGAGACCGGCTATTCGGGTAACGCAGTGAACCACTCGCTCGATCTGGATCGGGATGGCAACGATGAGTTCATCCTGTCCTTTCACCCCAACTACCGCATCTTCGAATGGGACAACAACACGGAATCGATCGAAGAGGTTGCGAACTGGTCCCAGGACGCATATGGCACCCCCGTCTTTTTCAGCGACGGAGATCTGGACCGGGACGGGATCAACGAACTCTGGCTTGTCGCCCATGATCACCGTTTCTGGGCCTTGGAGCAGGTTCTCGATCCCGCGAGCGTTCCGGGGGACGAAACACCGCCACGAATTCAGCTGTCGATGGTGCCGAACCCGGCCACAGACCGCGGCACTCTGTTGTGGAGAGGGGCCGGCCCCGAGGGGATGCAGTCGGTCGCACTCATCGATGTGAACGGACGGATACGGCGATCGTGGGGACCGCAGACCGGTTCGATGGGGGAGCTGGTCTGGGATCTGAGCGATGAGGACGGTGTGCGGTTTCCTGTTGGACGATACTGGCTGCGAGCGCGAGACGCTGAGGGTGAGTTTTTTGCGGCGCCGGTGGTTGTCTCTCGTTGAACAAACGAGGCTCGGGCTGAGGCCCAAACCAAATCAGCAGGACAACGGCAGAAGTAGCGAAGGGCAGATGCCTTTCGCAAAAGAAGGGGTGGTTCGATCTGGAAGTCGAGAGGATCTCCGACCGTTCTAAATTACAGTGACGGTCTTTCCGCCCACGGTGATCACCATTTCCTGATTGCCCACCCGGCGCATGGATCCGGAAAACGACGTCGCAAAGTCCGCGGCCAAATTGGGACCCTGGACGGAGTCTTCGAGTGGATCCATGCAAGTCAATCTGGAGGTGACCCCGCAGCCCTAAGTTCAAGCTGCTCAAGTTATCCTTGCGCACATCACCCCAAGGACGCGAACCAAGAACCGTAACGTGATTCACGACCGACTCTTGGTTCGTTGCCAGCCATCTGTTCGATGCCGATCACTCGACGGCATCGCACACGAACCCAAACGGGTTTTCGCGCCAACTAATCGCCACTCCTGGTCCATACTGAGTTAGATTGGAGTTATCCAACAACGAAGGGGGCCGGTGTGGGTCGCGAACAATCCTACCGAGAGGTCTTCGAAAAGGCCCCGGACGCCATTCTCATCATGAGGGGCGATCAATTCATCGACTGCAATCCCGCTGCAGCACGGATGTTGGGTTTCCAGAGTCGAAGTGAGATGCTCGGACACGTCTCGCAAGACGGCAGTAGGTCGGGACCGACCAGACATCCCGCGGACTTCTCGCCTGCACGGCAACCTGACGGGCGCCTGTCTTACGAAAAGGCCACAGAGAATCTGGCCATTGCGTTCGAGCGCGGTACCCACACCTTCGAGTGGACTCATGTGGATGCCGAGGGCATGCACTTCGAAGTGGAGGTCCAGCTCACCGTGGTAGAACGCGGGGAGAAGCCACTCATCCACGTTGTTTGGCGGGACATCAGCGAGCGCAAGCGACTCGAAGCTGAGCTTCGGCGTTCGCAACGACTCGAAGCGATCGGTCGTCTCGCAGGCGGTATTGCACACGACTTCAACAATCTGTTGGTCGTGGTCGCCGGACATGCAGAGCTTCTATCGGAAGACATCCGTGCCGGTCGTAGCCCGGACGGGCATCATACCGAGGAGATTGGCAAAGCGGTCGATCGTGCCGCTGGCCTGACCCAGCAGCTGCTTTCGTTCAGCCGAGGTCTGCCGACTCAGACCGTTGTTACGGATCTGGGTGTTACTCTCGAATCCCTCGCTGACCTCCTACAGCGCCTGATTGGTGAGCACATCGAATTGAAACTGCACCGGGCGAGCGGTCCCAACACCGTCTCGGCGGATCCAACTCAACTCGAGCAGATCGTGGTCAATCTTGCCGCAAATGCAAGGGATGCCATGGAGGGCGGTGGAAAAGCGAGTATCTCGGTTGGCCGGCAGACGCTAACAGAGGACTCGGTGTCCCCTCGTCATACCGCGGGCCCTTATGTGCTTCTGAAGGTCGAGGATTCTGGCGAGGGAATGTCCCACTCGCAGATCGAGAGGGCTTTTGAACCGTTCTACACGACCAAGTCGATCGGCAAAGGGACGGGGTTGGGCCTGGCGACTGTTCACGCTATCGCCGAACAAAGCGGAGGGTGGGTATCCATCGAGAGTTCGTTAGGCCACGGAACGAAGATCCAGGTGTGGTTGCCTTTCGTCGATGAGCCCCCGGTTGATCGTAGTCCCACGACGCCTACGAGTTCGGAAGTTGGCGGAAGCGAGACGATTCTCCTGGTAGAGGATGACGCCGCGATCCGTGAACTGTTTGAAGAGGTCTTGAAAGCTAATGGATACCGAGTTCATGCCGCCAAAGATGGTCAGGCGGGTCTCGATCTGGCGCGCGATTCGGGTTCACGCATTGACCTCTTGGTCACGGACGTGATCATGCCGCGGCTTTCCGGTCCTGAACTAGCCAGTCGTTTGTCAGGATCCTGGCCTGAAATCAAGGTCCTCTTCATTTCAGGCTATTCAGGAGAAAACGATGTCAGCCGTATTGAGGAAACGAAACAAGCTACCCTTCTCGCGAAGCCACTATCTCCCAGCGCTCTTCTGGTGAAAGTGCGGGATATCCTCGATCGAGTTTGAGGGAGAACCTTAACTCGATACTCGTGATGTCTATCAGTTCAGCGGACGAAAAACGGCCTCGTGAGCTGAGATTCACCGCCCCTTTACCGCGTACGGCTGGCGGCCACGCTGTTATTCCTGATATTTGGACATCCCGTACATGGGGAACAAGATTCCCTGAAAACTTGGGCCAGGACGGAAACCACCACTGGAGAGGCCAATAACCCGAACTGCCTGCATTTTAGCTGCAGAATTCTAATCAAGTCTCGGCCGCGGGCCGAAAGCTTCTGTGGAGTAGAGGAAGTCTCCCTGTTATGAAGCTTCGTCCGAAATTCGTAAGCTACATGCTTATAGTCGCCAGTGTTCCACTGGTGCTCGCGATGTCCGTGGCCCTGTGGCAGAGCAGCAATCAAACCCACGCACTCACCATCGATATCGTCCAGGGATACCTCGACGCAGGCGCCAAAGACCTGTCGGGATTCTTCAGCGCGCGAAAATCGGAAATTGACGCTTACGCTCATACTCCCTTGCTCGAGAGTATGGACTTTCAGTCCATCCGCCCCTTTCTGGCTGACGAGTTAGCCCGGCATGGTAGCACCTACGAGAAATTCATCCTCGGCACCGCAAACGGTAGCTTCTACAACACCGCCGGGGGCAATCCTTCCCTGGGTGGCCTACGCAGCTTCGACGATACAGACCCCAACGCCAAACCAAAGACGATCGCTAAGCGCGACTATTGGAAAACGACCGTTGGGGACAACGGGGGCAACGAACAGAGAGTCTATGTCTCCAACCCCATGATTTCGTACACCACCGGTGCTAAACAAATCGTCGTCGCCGCCAGCGTACGTTCCGATGGCGATATAGTGGGGATGATTGGCGGCGCCCTACCCTGGAATAACTTCGAAAAACAGATCCAGGCAATCTTCGACGACATCATCGAACACCGTAACTGGGAGTCGCGTTTCTTCCTCGTAACTCCAGACGGGTTCTACTGGTATCACTGGGACCCATCGTATGTCGTCCACCTGGAAAGAGACTCCCAGGGTCAACCGGTAGTGAATGAAATCGGAGAGAATGTCGCGTCTATCCGACGAATCACCGATGAGCCGGTTGAAGAACTCGCCGCTGCCGGCAGCGAGATGATTGCGGGGAAAAAGGGCCACACGCTCTTCACGGATCCACAGAGTGGCGAGGAGTTCTACCTAGTATATGCTCCGGTTGAAGCGGCCTCTTACTCTGTTGGCCTAGTCTTGCCCAGAAAACAGATGATGGCATCGGTCTTCGATCTGCAGTCGATGTTCGCTGTCATACTCGGCCTCGCTCTGCTCCTGGTCGTCCTGGTTTCCTGGCTGCTGTCAAAAAAGGTAACCCGTCCCATCACAACGCTGAGCGGGCTGGTCAAGGCGATTCGGGACGGCGACAACAAGGCCAATCTCATCCCCGACGGCGACGATGAGGTCGCCGAGCTGACCGGCTCCTTCAATACCATGGTCAACTCGATCACAGCGCGCGAGATATCCCTCAAAGAGAGCGAGGAACGGTTCTCTCTGGCTATGCAGGGAGCGAACGACGGGCTATGGGACTGGAAGTTGGCCAACAATGAAGTATTCCTCTCCCCGCGTTGGAAATCGATGCTGGGCTACGAAGAAGAAGAGTTGGAAAATCACCCGAGAGCCTGGGAGCAACTTCTGCACCCGAAGGACTTTGAAAGCCTGTCACCGCTTCTGGAAGACTTCATCAGCGGCAAACGTGACAAGTACGAAGTTGAGTTTCGAATGAGTCATAAGGACGGACACTGGGTCGACATCCTGTCACGCGCTTTCGCAGTGAGAGACAAGTCGAACCGAGCGACCCGATTGGTTGGAACCCACGCCGACATCAGCGAACGGCGACGGACCGAAAACAAAATCAATGAACTCAACGAGAAACTCGAGGAACGCGTCCAACGTCGCACCGTTGACCTCGAGCGAGCGATCAAGGATCAACAAGAAAGCGAAATCAAGCAAAGAACCATCCTCGAATCTGTCGTCGATTCGCTGATAACGATAAACGAGCGAGGGATCATCGAATCAGCGAACCCGGCGACTGAGTCCATGTTCTCCTATTCAATTAGCGATATGGTAGGGCAAAACGTATCGATGCTTATGCCGGAGCCATACCAAAGCGGGCATGACGGTTACATGAAAAAGTACCTTGAAACAGGCAACGCCCGCGTACTCGGCACTAGTCGTGAGCTGATGGCCCGTCGCCGAGATCACTCAACCTTCCCGATTGAACTCTCCGTCAGCGAAATGTCCATCGACGGCAAAAAGAAGTTTACCGGTCTGATCAAAGACATCAGTGACCGAAAGAATGTTGAATCGGAGTTAAAGAGAGAGTCGCAGGCACTGACCCGTTTGAACGAGATTGGCGCCGATCCAACAACATCGTTTGGACAAAAGGCTCAGCAATTGCTGGAGATGGGCCTGGAGACCTTCGAGTTGCCGATCGGCATCGTCAGCCGCATCGAGAACGACATCTACACCGTCGAGCACATCAAAGGGCCCGCGGAAATGCCGGCGCCGGGCACGACGTTCAAATTCCATGAAACCTATTGTGCGCACACCTATGCTGCCAACGGGGCCAAGGCCTTCGAGAATGCCGGACACAGCGAAATTAGCGGCCATCCTTGTTACCAGAATTTCAAACTGGAATCCTACATAGGCGCACCAATCATCGTCGATGGCCAACGCTACGGCACACTGAATTTCTCCTCACCGGAGGTTCATGACCGGCCGTTTTCCTCCAACCAGTTATCGCTCATCCAGCTGTTGGCTCAGTGGATCGGCAACGAGATGTCACGAAGCCGGTCCGAGAAAGTGCTGAGTCAGTTCAAGACCACACTGGATCAAACCATGGACTGTGTCTTTATGTTCGACCCCGCGTCCTTGAAGTTTTTCTACGCGAACCAGGGCGCCATAGAACAGGTCGGCTACCCGGAATCCACTCTCATGAATATGACGACGGTTGACATCAAGCCGGATATCTCTGAGCGGGAGTTCAGAGACATGATCGAGCCGTTGATACTGGGAAAGCAGCCGTCACTGAGCTTCGAGACCATCCATCAGCACAAAACCGGCACAGGAATACCCGTCGAGATCTTTCTGCAATACATCAATCCACCGGGAGAAGCACCGCGGTTTGTGGCGATCGTCCGCGACGTTTCCGAACGTCGGGAGACTACCCGCAAGCTAAACACCACCATCGATGAAATGACGCGGCGAACCAAAGAGATCACGCTACTGAGCGAGCTGGCGGACTTGCTGTATTCCTGTCATGACGTGCGCGAGGCTTACGAAGTCGTCACTCGATTCATGCCGATGCTCCTCCCTGAGCTCTCGGGCGCGCTGTACATTATCGATGGCTCTGGGACCAACCTGAAGTCGGTCGGCAGCTGGGGTAGCCAGCCGCCAGACGAGACGGTGTTTTCGCCAGAAGATTGTGTCGCGGTGCGCCGCGGTTTGACCTATACGTCCAAAAGCGAGGAATCCGCACTTTTCTGCCGCCACTTGCCGAAAAGCAAGCCGGATGTTTCATTCTGCATGCCGCTCGCTGCGCAGGGAGAAACCTTTGGGCTACTGCATCTGCAAGTCCGTATCGATTCCGATACCGATGCTACATCTGAACAGCAGATTGGTATTGATGAAACACCCCGACCGGAGTTTTCACAAACCATTGCAAAGCAGGTGTCGATGGCCCTGGCGAGCCTCAGGTCCAAAGAGGAGCTTCAGAATCGTTCCATACGCGATCCGCTCACCAACCTCTTCAACCGCCGCCATATGGAAGAATCTTTCGAACGCGAGCTGCATAGGGCGGCCAGAAGCAAAGAACCGGCTGTCTCCTTCATGATGATCGATATCGATCACTTCAAGAGCATCAATGACACCTTTGGTCACGATGCCGGCGACATTGTCCTGCGTGAACTCGGAAAAATTCTAATCAGTAAGAGCCGGAAGTATGATATCGCCTGCCGCTTTGGCGGTGAAGAGTTCGTACTCTGCCTGCCAGGTGCCGGCCGGGAAATTGCCGAGAGAAGAGCCACCGACATCTGCGAGTCGGTGAAGAAGCTTGGCTTGCACTATGAAGGACGCGACATGGGAGTCATCACCATATCCGTAGGAGTCTCGATCTACCCCGAGCTTGGTGAAACACCTGCCGAATTGATGAAGAAGGCCGACCAGGCGCTCTATCAGGCAAAGGAGAACGGGCGAGACCAGGTCGTGGTGGCAGAATCGAGCGACGGCGTACCCTCTGTCAGTCCGATGAAACTCGCAGGATAACGCACCCTCCCTCCCACGCCCACCTCATTGCTCCCCACTCCAGGGTCTGTTCTTCGAAAATGCAGCTACCTCGAGAGGACGATCTTCCTCCGCTCCGTCCGTGTATGAGTTCTGAACTCGTAGAGGTACACGCCGGAGTTCACTCTGCTGCCGAGTCCGTCCCGGCCGTCCCAGAAGATGTGCCCCTCCTGAGCCGTCAGAGACGGCGCCTTTTCGAGAGTGCGCAACAAACGTCCATCGACATCGAAGATACGAACCGTCACAGGGGTTCCAGCTTCTTGCCGAAAGCTGATCGTGGTCGAACCGGAAGTGGGATTCGGATAGGCGTTCCGTAACAGAGACGAGACAGGCGTCGCACTCGTTCCTTCGTCGATTCCGGTGGTGTCTCCATTTCGAGCCAGGACACCGACTCGGTAAGCCACGTGGGGAGCCTCCGTCCGCAGCACAGACGCGGCCAGGAACGTGGTCGTCCCGATCGTTTCGAGCGCCGGCTTCGTTTCCGGCTCGACCGCCACCAGGACCGCAATGCCGTCTGGATCGAGGACGACACCGCCCTCGGAAACACGAGCCGCGTAGAGGTCGGTACGCTCATCGAAGTAGATCTCCGAGTTTCGCTTGTCTTCCCAAACGACGACGAACTCGTTCCCACCCCAAGTGACCGCCGGTAGGAGTTGTTTGTCGCTCGCATCCGAGATCGAAAATGGCGCACCGGGGAATGTCCCATCCGCCGTCATGATCACTCCATCCAAATCGGTTGTCGCCGATGCGATTGTCTCGGTAACGCCGACGAACAGGGCCGTGTCATCAGAAACCGCCACATCCGGTCGCCAACCCAGTGGAACGTCGATAAGACCGGGGGTCGTCCCATCACTCTCGATGATCGCTGCGGTCGTCCCTGCGATCGTGTCGTCGTGTGACAGATTCCGCTGCCACACTGCCAGCCAGCGATCTCCCCAGCTCACCACGCGCGGATGGCGAGCAAAGATGGCGAATCCGCCCAGCGCATTGGGTTCCGGATCTAAGTTCAAACCGGTGGTTCCATCGACGCGCATCGAGTGAGTCGCCTGCCAATGAGGATTGTCCGACAGAAAATCCAGACCGACGACGAGGTACGTCGAACCCACGGCAGCAACGTCCGGATCATGCCCCTCCATGACAACTTGTGGTAGTGGATCGAGGAATGTTCCGTCAGGAAGCAGTCGACGAGCGAATATCGAGAATCCGTCCGACCAGGTCACAATGAAGTTCGAACCGTTCCAAGCGACGTTGGGTTCCCCAAGTGTTGGAATGCCTTCGCCAGGTATCTGTCCACTCGCGACCTCGATCGGTTCCGGATCGAGCGAGGTACCGAACTCATCGATTCGTTGCAGAAGAATCCGACCCTCGTCGGAAGTCCGGCTGAGAAAGGCGATCGCGTGGATCTCATCTCCTTCGGCGAAATCTGCGGACAGTTGCGCGGGAGCTCCGACGGAAATCACAGTCTCGTTCTCGAAGACGGCATCCTCGGTAACGCGAGCCACGTAGACGTCTTTCGGGTCGGCCGCGCCACTCACGCCATTGTTGTAGACGAGCTGGATTCCTCCGGCGGGGTTCGCCGTGAGACGGGGAGCGCCAATTTGTCCAGCCGACGGCGAGATGGAGAACCCATCCGGATCGAGTACGTCACCTGCAGGCGTGACACGGGCCAGCTGCGTGTTCCCCCATGCAACCCAGTAGTTGGATCCACCCCAGGTGACGTCGACGCAACATGTGCCTGACTGTCCACCGGCCGTGTAGAGCGTAAACGGTGGCGAGGCAACTCCCGAGTGGGAAACGAAAAGAGCATCGACGGTGGCCAGAGGTGGCGCGCCAGAGGCCCGCCCGACTAGAAAGTCCGTACCATCCGTGGTGATTCGCTGCCCGAACGGGATCGCCGTAGTTCCCAGGTTGGTCAGGTCCGGAGCGTAACGCCGTGCGCGCGGTGCGTCGAACGATCCTTCCCAAACGATCATGTACTCGTCCTGAGCGAAGGCGAGGTCGAAATCGATGAGAAAATCGGTGGCGTGGATGAGTCGACCTGCCGGAGTAAGAACGGTTCCACTTGCATCGATCCTCACACCTCGAAGCCCAGTCGTGTTCCCTGAGGCCTGGAAGAGGACCAACCAGTCCCCGTTCGGACCTCCTTCGACCACCGTTCCAGAGTAGTACGACTGATTGTTGTGGACGACCAGAGGTGGGTCATCCAAAACCGTTCCATCGGGACCAACACGAACCGCCCGGAGTTCTTCGTACGTGGGCAGACTGACCGTCTCCTGCCTCCAAACCACGATCCAATGCGTCCCATTCCAGGCGACGGCTGGTTCGACCTGATCACCCAGGGCCTGGTTGATGACGATGGAACTCCCGACGATATTGCCCTCGACGTCGATCCGGGCACCGTAGATGTCTGCGCCGCTCCCTTCAGTCGCAAACGGGGGGTAATCATCGGGGCTGGATCGGAAGTCCGACCAAACGGCCAGGGTCGTGGAGCCACCAAGAGCCACATCCGCTTCCATCTGCATCCCTGCTGCAGGGCCGATCAGATCGTCCCCAGAAAGGTACTCAGGTTCAGCGAAAGTCAGCTCCACGGCATCAACCGTCCCTGCCGCAATCAAGCCAATGAAGACGACGCAGGCCATACGAAACCGACTAAGCAGACTCCCAGAGATCGGCAATACTCGGCCAATCCACTGTCTGTTCTCCAGATGAATCATGACGGGCTCCTTTGACAAAATGACTCTCTCTTTTCCCCTGCAGTGCCCCACCGAGAATTACCTGATACGAGTGTTTGATCGACGAGCACCGGAGAGACCTCAGGGAACGGAACCTGCTACCGAATTTTGACGATCTTGCTCAACCTCTCTCCTGCCGTAGTTTGCAGTTGCACGAAGTACACACCCGTCGGAACAATCTCGCCGGAAACATCGGTCGCGTCCCAAACTGCATTTTGGGAACCCGCAGACTGCTCCCCCTCGACAAGAGTCCGAACCAGCCGGCCCTGCGTGTCAAACACCGAAAGCTCGACCGGCCCGGCCTCAGTCAGGACATACGACAACGTCGTCATGGTGTGGAACGGACTCGGATTTGCCAAAGTCATGAGAGTCACGTTCGGCCCCGTGTTTCCTACATCGGTCGTTTCCAAACCCGTACCCGCGAGGACCTGCGACCCGAAGGAACCGAAGGCGAGGTGGTCACCGGTCGTCGCCACACAAACATCCTGTACACCGTCTCCCGTAAAGTCGTCGAGAAGGACGTCGATGATCTTCCCTGCCGCCCCGTACCGTTGCGAAGTAAAGGAGCCATCGCCAGCATTCAGGAAGACCGAAACATCGTGAGCGAAGTAGTTGGCCAGCACTACGTCGATATCGCCATCACCATCAGCGTCGCCTACATCCATCGCAGTAGTATTGAAGGGGTCCACTTCGTACTCGACGACGGGCTCGAAGGTACCATCGCCCCGTCCAATCAGAACCCACATCGAGCTTCCCTGCACTACGAGATCATCGTGCTCGTCAGTGTTCAATCGCGCCGTCATGATCTCGAGCTTGGAGAATCCGAAAGGAATAGTTGTATGCGGGCCATAGGTCCCGTCACCGACGCCGGGATAGATCACAACTCCATTGGGGTTGGTCACCGCAAGGTCGACCTTACCATCCTCATTGTAGTCTCCGTGGGTGATCGAAGAGGCACCCTGGCGATCACCTTCGATCAAGTAGGGCGGCGTGAAGTAGCCGTCGCCCCGGTTCTTTCGGACGTAGATGTAGTTGTAGAGTCCACCGAAGCAGGTCAGGTACTCGCCCAGGAGAACATCGAGGTCCCCATCGAGATCGATGTCGATGGTCTGAAGGTCACGGGTTCCGCAGGTTCCAACCTGCCAATTCCGATAGGGGGCAAACGTACCGTCGCCATTGTTCAGCATGGTTTTGAAGTCGTAGGGAGGACCTGCTGGATCGTCAGCCCAGACGAGATCCAGCCAACCGTCGCCGTTCAGGTCTCGGATTCGGATACTGCGCGAGACATTCGGCAGATCGAACCACTCGGGAACTCCGTAGGTCCCATTGCCGTGGTTCCGCTGAATCTGCAGCCACCCGTCATATCCCAGCCCTCCTCCAGTAAAAACGAGATCGAGGTCACCATCGTTGTCGATGTCACCAGCCTCGAAGTGCCCTTTCTTGAATCCACCAATCGGAAAGACGGGAGGGCTCGAGAAGTCTCCATCTCCCGGGTTCAGATGGACCGACACCATCATCGATCCACGACTGGGCACGAGGAGATCGATGTCCGTGTCACCGTCGAAGTCGACGGGACACACCGCCGTGGGCGAGTCGCCACCGGCATACCGCACGGTTTCGCCAAAGCCACCCAACCCATCTGCGACGAGTACTCCCCATCCGAGTTCTCCTCCGCCTTCCCACCCAAGGACGACATCGTCCCAACCATCGCCCGTCACATCCACCACTTCGAGGTCAGAGGATCCGGTACTGCTGCTGATGAGAGGGATGACCTCTGCGGGTCCGAAAGTTCCGTCTCCTTGATTGCGAAAGAGGCCGATTGCTCCGGGATCTCCCTCTGCATATACCCGCATGTAGATACAGGAAAAGAGGAGATCGAGATCCCCGTCGTGGTCGGCATCGACGAGAGCGATACCACTCTCGTTGTCGATGCCCCAGGGACCTGATTCTACGCCCTGCGTGGCGGGCGGACCGAAGCCACCAGCGCCGTCGTTGATCAGGACGCTACAAAACTGATAGGCGTGGCCCACAACCAGGTCCGGATATCCATCTCCATTCACGTCTCCCGCTCGCACACTCCAGGGCCGGAGTCCAAACCAGAAAGCATCCTGGTCACCGGCCAGAAAGCGAGACGGTTCAGAGAAACTGCCCGTTCCGTCGTTGTAGAGAACCGCGACGTCAAAGATTGGAGTGTTCGTGGTTCCAATCACTCCCACGACTAAATCGAGGTCTCCATCGAGATCGACGTCACTTACTGCGATCTCCCGAGGCCGTCTCCCGACGAAGTACGGGTGGGCGGCCCCAAAGGTGCCGTCACCGTGATTGAAGTAGATGGACACGGTACTGAACTGACCGATATCCCCGTAGTTGCCTACTACGATGTCTTCGTCACCGTCAGCATCGAAGTCGCCACTTTCCACAAAGAGCGCTACCCCTGCGGGGTAGTGTGTCGGGAAGCCGAAGGTGCCGTCCCCTTCCCCGAAGAGAAGAGTGAGCTGAGGAATCTGCCAGTAGTGGGTCACGGCAATATCGGGCACGCCGTCACCATTGAAGTCCGCTGCCTTCCCATCCGAGGGATACATGGCATCCTCGACGCTCCCGACCGTAAAGCCACGCCACGTATCAAAAACAGCGTCCGTCGACTGGGCCGAGCCAGCCATCGTCGTCAGTCCCAACAAGATAGAGAGGGCTACGACACCTCTCCGCGCGGCCCGAAGAAATTCTGAATGCAAGTACATGTTTCCCTCTCTTCCTGAAACTCTTCCATTCGGTGGAAAGCGAACGGTCGGTCGAATCACCAGTACTCAGACAGGAAGTGTCGAGCAGGCACCAGGAAAATACAGAAAATCACCCCTTTCTCCGTCAGTGATCTCGAGAGCCGAAAAACTCGTATCAGGATTGCTCTGCCAGTGCACATCACCGGGTAACCCTTTAAAACGGCTCGTCTAGAACGGCAAGAACGCGAGAGAGGACACTCGACCTATGTACGCTTCAAACAAAGCGAGCCCCCCGATCTGGCACGGCCGAAGGGGGCCGCACAGTAGCTCTCACCGTATGGCCACCTCGTTCGCCGTCCTGATGCTGATGGCTCTGAGTACCATCTGCACAACTCCGGCTTCGTCACAGTGGAGTACCCAAAGCCCCATTCCGACGTTCCTCGATGTTCGGGGTGTCGCAGCGCCTTCGTCACAGCGCGTCTTCGTCGCAACCAACGACGACACCTTCGACGACGGAGGAGCCCTCTTCGAGTCATTGGATGGCGGAGCAAGCTGGGTTCAGCGGAATGTCCCGTTCAGCCTCGGAAGCCCACTGAACGGCATCTTCTTTCTCGACGCCCTCAATGGCTGGGTCTACGGCAATGTGAACTACCGGACGACCGATGGCGGAACGACCTGGACTGAGCTACCCATCTTAGGCTCGGTGTACTCCATGGAGTTTTACACATCGGGTTTCGGCCTGGCCTCCGGCAACTTCGACCACTTTGTCAGTCACGACGGCGGATTGTCGTGGGAGCCGTCGCCCCACGACATTTTTGCTTTCGATTTTGCGGACAGCCAGCTCGGACTCGGCGTCGCAGACAGCAGTTTGTACCGGACGACCGACGGCGGCACCAACTTCGCAGAGATACGCGTGGGAGATGCTTCCGCCGCGGCATTCCTTTCAGGGACGGAGGCGGTGGCCATCGTCGAGGACAGCTTCCTGCGTTCCACAGATGCCGGTGAGACCTGGTCGGTCGGCGCGAGTGCCGAGGGTCGAACGATCCTCGAGGTGATTTCCAGTGATGCTGTTCTGGCCTGGAGAGGCAACGGCATTCTCCGCTCCGGAGATGGCGGCCGGTCCTGGACCGATCTTGGACAAGTAATGAGTGCGGGCGGCTTCGCGTTCACGGTGGTAGACGAGCAAACCGTCGTTGCTGCCGACGTCTTGGGCAATATGTATCGATCTGCCGACGCGGGCCTTACGTGGAGCCAGACCTTCACATCGCCGGGACCTCGACCCAGCTTCCTGAGCAGCGCAGGACCGGTTTTCGATGACACTCTTACCGGCTACTTCGGCTACGGTGCAGGGTTTGTCATCAAGACGCTCGACGGCGGCACCACCTGGAGCCAAATATCCAGTGGATCCGGTCTGTCCTTGAACGCCCTCGATCGCTTCGAGAATGGCGATATGATCGCGGTAGGTGAAACAGGAACCGTTCTTACACGCAGACTGGTGTCGAATACAGCCCCGAACGGAGCGATAACGACACCTTGGGCTCTTCACCCGGCACTCACGATGCTCGACCTCATGGCTGTGGATGTTGTAGGGCCGTTCGAAGTCGTCGCTGTCGACGAAGCGGGTCAGGTCTACCGCAGTGACGACGCCGGTAGTACGTGGACAACGGGTGATGCGACGCCACCCGGCCTCGACGCGAACGATCTCGACTTCACCACGCTGCTAGACGGTTGGGTCACCGGAACGGGTTTCGGCTCCGCTGCCGTGTTTCACACAACGGACGGCGGCGATTCCTGGACCCCGGTACCAGGATTCTTGGGCGCGTACGTCGCCGTCGATTTCGAGAGCGCTTATGGCTGGGCAGCGAACGTGAGCGGACGCTTCTATCGTACTACCGATGATGGCGCAAACTGGATCGAGGAAGATCTCCCCGGCTCTCCCCTCAACATTCAAGACATGGATTTCTACGACGTCAGCATTGGCTACGCGGTTGGGAGATGGGGCTACGCAGCTCGCAGCGATGACGGCGGCCTTACGTGGGAGATACTGCCCATACCGAACGACGATGACATGCTCACCGACATCTTCTTGCTCGGCCCGAATGAGCTGTGGGTCAGTACGAATGACAATGTCGCCTACTACACCGCGACCGGTGGGCAGAACTGGGCCCGTCTCGATATAGGTTCGCAAGGGTTCAGTTCGTTTTCAGGGATTGTTGCCACACCCGAAGGCGATGCCTGGACGGCCGGATTTCGGGGCTACGTCGAACACTTTCAGGGACCTCCGCCTCCTCCGCTGAACAGACCGCCCGAAGCGTCCTTCGACTTCGTTACGACCGGGATGACGGTTGATTTGACCGATACGAGCATCGATCCTGACGGCGAGATCGTCAGCTGGCTTTGGGACTTTGGCGATAGCACAGGCTCCACAGACCAACATACGTCGCACACCTTCGACACAGCCGATACGTATCACGTCCGGCTCACCGTGACCGACGATGATGGCGAAACTGGCGGTGCCCTCCGCTTCATTACGGTCCAGCCGGGGCCCGGAGGTACATTTGGGGACTTCACCGAAGTTACCCCACTCGACCCGCTCTTCGTCACTCCGCAGGACGAGGACTTCTGGGTTGCGACGACTGCACCTGCGGACTACGACGGAGATGGTGATCTAGACATCGCTGTCCTCGGCTTTTATGTCGTCTACCATCAAAGCGTCGAGGAGCGCCTCGTCCTTCTCCGCAATGACGGGTTGGCCGGAGCAGGTGAGTGGGACTTCACCTACATAGACGTACCGCTGGGCGATCTCAGCTCGGGAGCATCCGACCTTGCCTGGGGAGACGTCGACAACGACGGGGATGAAGACCTCGCCGTCGGCACGGACGGCCAAACCGTGATCTACCGCAACGATGGAGACGGCACCCTCGTCGCTACAGACACAGAGCTTCCCGGGTACTACGAAGACAACGACCAGGCCGATTTCGACCTACACTCCATCTCCTGGGCTGACTTTGACAACGACGGTGATTTGGACCTCCTTCTTCCGTCCATCTACGTCGACAGTACCTTCTCGTTCCATACGGCACTGATGCGTAACGATGGGCCGAACGGTAGCGGGGGATGGAACTTCACCGATGTCGACGCAGGCTTCGCCCCGACCGGCCACGCACAGAGTGCCTGGGCCGATTTCGACGACGACCACGACCTCGACTTGTTGCTCGTCCACCTGGCACCGCTCACCGACGACGGATTCATTCGCCGCTATAGAAATGACGGCGACGGAGGGTTCGTGGGAGAGGACATCCTCGGCGATCTCACCATCGAGCATGGCGAAGCACAGTGGGGTGACTACGACGGGGACGGGGACTTCGACATCCTCGTAGCCGGCCACATCAAGGAACTGGATGGGTCGTTCAATCGCGTTCTACGAATCTATCGAAATGATGACGGGACCTACGTCCCGATCGAAGTCGTCGATTGCATCCCGTGTGAGGGTTGGTTTGATCTAACCGCAGCTACCTGGGCAGACTATGACTCCGACGGAGACGTGGACATCCTCCTGACGGGTACGTACAACAGTGGTTCTCAGATCGAAGGCCGCGCGAAGATTTTCGCGAACGATGGTGGTCTGTTCACTGATTCAGGCAACGACCTACCAGCACCTCGATCCAGTGGAACTCGCGGGGGAACCTTCAGCTGGCTCGACATCGACGGCGAGTTCGATCTCGACTACTTCATCGCCGGCTCCTACTTCGTACCCGGCGGAAACGGCCTTGTCGAAGCGCAGATGCACCTCTACCGAAACGACGTGCAGAGCCAGAACGCAGCACCCCAAGCACCGACGGGGCTGTCAGCTGTGGTCGAGGAAGGCGGCGGACCAGGAGGTGGGAGTACAGTCTACTTCTCTTGGAGCCCGGCCAGTGATGATCAAACGCCTGTCGCGGCTCTGACCTACGATCTTGATCTCTACGTCGACGGCATTCCGGTCGCAAACCCGCGTCCGTTACCCGAACCGGGTGATGTCAGTTCTGTCACCGAGTGGGCCCTACACGAGTTACCGCACGGCGACTACCGGTGGACGCTTCGTACTGTCGATAGCGCCTACAACAGTAGTGCTGAGGCCGAGGGTGTCTTCAGCGTGGGATCGACCACAGATGCTCCAGCTATCGATGCGGTATCCCAATCTTTCGATGTCGTGAACCACCCGAATCCGTTTCGCTCGTCGACGTCCTTTCGCTTCGCTCTCCCGGTCCAATCAGAGGTGGAGCTGGTGGTCTACGACGTGCATGGGCGGCTCGTGAAGACTCTCGTCGATGACACCCGGGCGGCGGGGATCTACGAGGTCCATTGGGACGCCGGCGATATGGCGAGTGGAGCCTACTACGCGCGTTTCTCGACCGAAGACTTCTCAGAAACGCGGCGGATTCTGCTCGTGAAGTGACACTCGTCTGGTGCTCGCCGCTCTTACTTCGAATTCGATTTCCTCTTGGTGGCGCCGCCACCGGAACTACCGAAGAACGTCATCGCGCCGAGCACGAAACCCAGATCGTAGAGATGCCCCTTGTTCGCAACTTCGTAGATTCCAACCTGATCGTTGAAGAGCGAAACGACAAACGTGAATAAGACGATGAACCCGTGCCAGAGCCCATTCCAGAATCCGGCCAGATCACCCGGGGCCTCCGGGGTGATCCGTAGCGCATCGGGAGCGCACCCGCTGACCACGAGTAGGGAGAGGATCATCGGTGGAAGAAGAAACGAAACTTTCATTGTGCCCTCCATTTGCACATTCAGCGATTGTGTAAGGCAAAACAC
>Ga0315338_1002057_pt1 | contig 21602 bp, 18 predicted proteins | sample ASW8metaG_FD_204518 | JGI IMG/M metagenome (GOLD analysis project Ga0315338, IMG submission 204518) | Ammonia-oxidizing marine archaeal communities from Monterey Bay, California, United States - ASW #8 | ecosystem: Environmental > Aquatic > Marine > Coastal | place: USA: California | collected... | reverse complement strand
AGCTCCGACTTCGCTCTCGACTTCGATCTCGCCGCCCATCAATTCGATGAGCATCGCGCAGATGGTCAGGCCGATCCCTGTTCCGCCGTGGAGCCGGGTGGAAGATGGGTCACCTTGAACGAATTTCCCGAAGAGACCCGGGATGGACCTGCGGTCGATTCCGATTCCGCTGTCGGTGACGGCGAAACGAAGACGGATGCCATCGTCTTGCGGTACCTCTCCGACCGAGATGCTGACCTCGCCACCGTTGTTCGTGAACTTGATCGCGTTCCCAACGAGATTGAGAAGGACCTGCCGCAGTCGATGAGCGTCGCCCCAGATGCGGTCCGAAGTGCCCTGGTCCACGTCGATGTGAAACGCAATGTACTTCTCTGCCGCGCTGGGGACGACAAGCGCTTCTAATTCTGCGAGGAAGGACCGAAGTTCGAAGCCGGCCTCATGGATCGTAAGTTCTCCAGCTTCGGATTTGGAAAAGTCGAGAATGTCGTTCACGATTCCGATCAGAACGTTGCTCGACTGTTGGGCCGTTTCAATGAGGGACGTTTGTTCCGGAGAGAGATCCGTATCGTTGAGGAGTTCGAGGATACCCATGACTCCGTTGAGGGGTGTACGAAGTTCATGACTCATGTTGGAAAGGAACTGGTTCTTCGTCTCGTTGGCAGCCTTGGCGAGTTCGTGCGCCTCGGCCAATTCAGAGGCCTGGTCCGCGATTCGTTGGCGGGCCTGCTCCGCATCTCGAAGTGATGCTTTCAGTTGCTCCTCGTAGTCCCGCTGCTGGGAAATGTCCTGGGACACGCCGATTAGCTTCGATACTTCGCCGTCCGCGTTTTTGATGGGTATAAAACTCGAGTCAAAAGTCAGGGCTCGGCCCGGTCGCGCGAGCCGAAACTCGAAGTGTTCAGGTGAGCCGGCCACCGCGCTTTTGAGCAGTGCTTCAACTCGCTTGCGGTCCTGGTCGTGGACGAATTCAAGGTAGTTCAGACCCTGAATTTCGCTCTCTTCGTTCAGTCCAAGCAGGGCTAAACCTGCCGGATTCATCCCGAGAAACAAACCAGAACAGTCAATCTCATGGATGCAGAGCGGTGCATTCTCTACGACGGCCCGAAATCGTTCTTCGCCAGAGGCGATGTTGCGCTGTTTCATTGGTGCCCCAATCCGTCATCGCTGTTGTCTCGTCTGTAACGCATACGATTATCGTCGACGGCTGCACGTCGAATTTTCTACAGGTTCGAATCCAGGCATCGCCGCAGCTCTCTTACAAGAGGGGGGGACCTATGTATCGTTGCTACGACAGCGCTCCATGCGGAAGGGGTAGCGCTGCTGACAATGTGCCTGCACCTATAGTATTTAGAACACGTCACCGTAACAGACTGGGGGGTAGAAGAAAACCCGGTTTACCAAAGACGGATCCCGGCTCCGCCTCAACGTGCTCTCACAGAATCGATGGACTCCAGATCCCACCGATAGAAGCCGAGTATTGAAGTGACGGTAAAGGAATCGGCAACCGAAGGACGGGCAGCACGGAACGGCAGGAAGACAGAGCATGACAGACTCACCAAAAGATACTGATCCAATGACGGCGTCGATGGATGTTCCGAAGGCCTCTCTCTTCGCGCGCACCGATGATCGACCGATTTTGGTCAGTGTCCTCGGGGGTGGTTGGTTTCTCATGGGCTGCTTCGGGATTCTCAATGCCGTGGTTCTGATTGCGGGCGGGGTCGATGGTTTTCAGTTTGGTGCACAGGATACCCAGGCTCAGCTGGCCGCGGCCGCACCCGAGTTCGTCGACGAATCGACGCACCAGTGGCTCTCCCAAAAGGCCGAAAGGTTGGCTACGACTCGTCGTTTCGGTTGGCCTCTTCTCGTCCTGGCCGGCCTGTCCTGCTTTGGAGGCATTCGATTGCTTCGGGGGGCAGCATGGTCTCGCGCAACTCTGCTTGCGACCGGAATAGGCGTGATGACTTGCTCGACACTGTATGCGTTGAAGTTGAAAGAGATCTCGATGCGTTCCGCCGCCGATATTGTCGTTCCACCGGATGTCAACGAGGCTATGCTGCTCACGGCGTTGCTTCAGGTGCTCATCCAGTCACTTCCGATCATCGTGGCCATAGGCCTGCTTCGTCATCCTGTTGTCCGCGCCTTTGTCCAGTCGCGCGCTAGGTCGACGGTCTAACCGGCTTCCGGTGGGCGGTAGGCTATCTCAGGCCGAGTGCCGCCTCGGTGGCCGCTTCCCCTGCTGCGATGATGGCTTCAGCCTGCGAGAAACCTCGAAAAATCGTCACACCGTTCGGAATGGTCGGTCGCACGACTAAGTCCGGCTGCGCGTCCTCGAGGGTCCGGGCCGTCATAGCAGAGACCATCAACAGCATCGTCTGCCAAAGATCACGGGCGACGGAGGGGAGTCCCCGGGGGACGAATCCGGTCACGACCGGCGGCTCCCCAGGGATGTTGCGGCTGAAATCAGGCATGACGTCCACCGCCACAACGCTCTTGACGTTCATGTCGCGCACGACGTCGGCAGGAACGTTATTGACTGCGCCGCCGTCCGCGAGTCGAAAGGCCTCTCTTTCGAGCGGGGAGAAGACCCCGGAAACGGACATAGTTGCTCGCATGGCATCAACGACCGAGCCGCTCCGAAGTACTACCTGCTGGCCCGTGTGCATGTCTGCCGCAACTAGGGCGAGGTCCTTCGACAGTTCTGAAAAGCGGAGCCCCTTTCCGAGTTTCTCTGAGAGGTAGTCGTGGATTCGGTCTCCGGTTACGAGGCTGCCGCGATGCGGTTTCCAGTCGATGAGCTTGACGAAGGCATTGACTGTTGTGAGGCGGAGAGCCTCGGCCTCGATCTCTCGGGCGGAGAGCCCTGCGGCGTAGGCTGCGCCGATCAGGCCTCCCATGCTCGTGCCGGCGATCGATGCGGTTGCGATGCCTTCCCGTTCGAGAACCTTGAGAACTCCGATGTGAGCCAGACCGCGAGCGCCCCCGCCTCCGAGGGCGAGACCGAGAGGATGTTTCAGCGATGCGGGAACACTCAATGGCCACTCCAGGAGCCTGATTCTGCCATGCCACTCGACCTCAGGGTAGGTCGAGCATAACAGACCCGCATGGTTTCGTACGTCACGCGGGTAGCCCAGGGACGCCGTTCCGCAGTGGATCGACTTAGGCTGAGCGCCGTTGGGCAAAGGCGGCGAGGAGGGGAGCGGCTTCTTCGAATTGGAGTCGGAGGGTCGCGATCTTTGTCGGGACCTGGGTTATGTCAACTCCAGTCTCTGTCACGGTGCGCTCCAGGTCGGCCGCAACCTGGGCCATGCCGAGAGCTCCCACGAACCCAGCGGAGGACTTCAGCATATGAGCAAGTCTTTCGATCTCACTGAGATCTGACCGCTCCATAGCCTCGTCCATCTCTCGAAGTCGAGTCGGGACCCCCTCGAGGAACTTCGTCACGATGCGTCCGAGGCTTCCCGGGCGGCCATTTTGTTCGAGTGCCTCGAGTCGAGAAATATCGAATCCGGCCAGAGATTCACTCCGATCCGCACCGGCGGCGGGGGGGGAGCTCTGTGCCGGCAGCTTGTCGAGAACTGCGCGTCGATCGATCTCGCCGCTGATCCGACGCCCCATCCAGAGTTTGATTAGTGCGAGGAGGTCGTCCATCGAGTAGGGCTTGCTGAGGAAGTCGTCCATTCCGGCGGCGAGGCAACGCTGACGGTCCTCCCGCATCGCGTTTGCGGTTACCGCAATGATCGGAGTGCGGGCACGCCCGCTCTCTACTTCGAGTCGCCGGATTTCCTTGGTCGCGCCGAATCCATCCATAACCGGCATTTGGCAATCGAGTAGAACGATATCGAACTCCTGCTCCAGCCACCGATCGACAGCGACACGGCCCGTTTCCGCGGTTACGACGGAACAGTCGAGCGCGTCGAGCATTTCCTGAGCGACCTCACGGTTGATGTCGTTGTCTTCAGCCAGGAGGATTCGTGCCGAGACCTGAGAGGCGGTATCTTTCACATTCGAACAAATCGGTTGGGTTGATTGATCCAGTGCCGGATTTCCCACCCGTGAGGGCAACGTGAACCAAAAGGTCGATCCTTCTCCTGGTTTGCCCTCGACGCCAATCTCTCCGCCCATTGCCTCGACAAATTGCCTGGCAATGGCCAGGCCAAGCCCAGTTCCGCCATACTTACGAGTGGTCGACGAGTCTGCCTGCGCGAATGAGTTGAAGACTCGTTCCCGCTCCGTGTCGGTCAGCCCGATGCCGGTGTCAGATACTTCGGCCCGGATGCGCCAGCCGTTCTCATGGCGATGTCCGTTCGCTGTGATCTGGATCTCGCCCTTCGCCGTGAACTTGATGGCGTTGCTGACCAGGTTTGTCAACACCTGGCGAACTCGGACCGGATCCCCGACCAGGGAGGACGGAAATGGTTCGACGATCGAGTACTTGAGATCAAGTCCCTTCGTTGCGGCGCGTTGACCAAGTAAGTCGACCGTACTCCGCACCACGTCGGGGAACGAGAATTCAACTTCTTCGACGACGAGCTTGCCCGCCTCGATTTTGGAGAAGTCGAGAATGTCGTCGATGATGGAAAGTAAACTTTTGGCGGATCCCCTTGCAGTCCTGGCGAGTTTGGACTGCCGCTCTTCAAGGTTGGTTCGTGTGAGGAGTTCGAGCATCCCCAGGATTCCGTTCATCGGCGTACGGATCTCATGACTCATGTTGGCGAGGAAAGCACTCTTGGCATGATTGGCGGCATCGGCCTTCTCTTTGGCCTCGCGAAGCTCCTCGTTCGATGTGCCAAGCTCCGTGAGAGCTGTTTCGAGGGCAGAGGTGCGGTCGTGAACCTTCGTCTCCAGCTGGATGGCCGCTTGAAAGAGGGCAAACGACTCTCCCTGGACCTCGGCACTCTTCTCGACCCGATCCATCAAAGCGGAGTTGACTCGCCGGAGCCTCTCAATCTCTTTCTCGAGTTCCGGAATTCGATTAGCGGGATTATCCGAGCACACTAGGCTGCCCTCTTTTGACCAATGGCCACGCCGGTGAAGGTCTGGTTGACGTGGGCCGCATTGAATTGTTCTCCGTACGTCGTGAATCCCATCACCTGATTCGCTTGGAGGATCTCGGAAACGCGCGGCGTGAGTGCTTTCTGATTCGCTTCGACTCTCCGGAACAGACAGTCACAGCCGATGACCAGCTCAGGGTTTCCGATCTTCCGGTGAACCTGGTCGAAGGCTTGCTCGAGGTTCTCGACGAGGTCAACTCCTTCGGCCAATCGAAGGACGACCCCTTGATCGATCGCGCAGGCGAACTCGATCGAGAGATCCTCATGCATTCTCATGATCGAGCGCACGTAGTTGTCGCCGCCCATGTTGACGACGACGGGATGGCTGGCAAACGCGTTTGCATCGAGGCTGTTTACTGGAACGCTCAAGAGGCGAGCGTAGGCCATGCCAGCAGGTTCGCCGTCTATCTCGTAGACAATCCGCTCCGCGGGAGCGGAGCGCGTTACGACAAGCCGAGTATCTGAGGCGACGAAGTGCTGCGTGCGAAACACATAAAAAAGGCGTTCTGTACGCACCAGCGTAAGAATGGCACGGTCCGTTGCAAAGTTCCCATCCGCATAGACGTAGGTCGCATCAAACGCTCCGCCGTCGCCGGCGGACCCTCCGAAGAGTTGAATGCCTCCGAGGCTCCCGTGGAAGGCGGCCGCAGCCCGTTCTTCGCAACGACTCATCCCGTCGATCATCAAGAACGCAAAAGTATTCGTTCCGTCCGCAGCCTGGTCCTGTTCGCACAGCTCTTTCCTTAGCATCCTTCCGACCTCTTCGCCGTTGCGATACTCGAAATCGGAGAGATTGTCGACCGTACTCGTCGCGACCTCGAATTCGTCCGCGGGAAGGGCAAATGCGGCCAGCGTGCCTTCGCCGACACCAAGAGTTGAAATTTCTCCCGCGGTCGTGCAGCCGATTACCTTCGTCTTTCCAAAAGTTTCGCGAAATGCGTGGGCGAGCTCGTCGCGGTCATAGTCTGGCGAACAAAAGAAGACGACCAGGGAGTTCTTGCCCCCACCTAAGGTTTTGAACAGCTCGCTGACCGCCGTTCGGGAGTCGGTCGAGATGGAAGTAGCTCGGCGGATTGGGCCTTCCGGGTTCATGTCAGTTTCCCCATGAGGTTTCGAGTGGGAGTTTTGAGCTCGATCTCTTCGGACATTTCATCTCAAGCTGCCCCTTTCGTGGCCCGCTGAGATGGTCCCATGCTTTGTGGAAGGAGTATTTCGCAGGTGAGACCGCCCTCGGGCCTGATCACAGTCTGGATCGATCCGCCGTGGCGACGGAGAATAGCCGCGCAGATCGGGAGGTCAAAATTCAAATCTGAGGAGTTGTGATGATCGACGTCGTCAACTGAGAGCAGCTCGAAGAGTCGAGGGGTCCTGACCGGATCGGATTCGCCGTCATCCGAGAACCGAACCGAAGTAAGAAACTGGGCATCTTTCGGCTTACTCCGACATTCGATTTGTGTCGAAGTGGCGGAGGTGCTGCGTCTTTCGACGAAGAAGTCACAAAGGATTTGAATGGCCTGACGCATGGTGTCTTCGTCCCCATCCATCCACAGGCCTTCTTCGCCGGAGAAATCGAGCGGTACTCCTTGGCGGTCCATCGAGAGATGAGTCTCCGTTGAGATCAGCTCGTACATGTCGAGAGACTCAGTCGGCGTGTTTTCGAGATCTGATTCGATACCAAAGAGCGTCATCGATTTTTCGAAGATCTCCGTGAGGCGGAGTGCGCCTTCGACGATGATACGGGGAAGCTCTCGCGCTTCGGTGCTTACGTCCTGCGTCTCTAGGATCTCTGCACAGGAGAGGATGTGCGAAAGAGGCGTTCTAGTTTCATGAGCGAGGAGGACGAGCAAATCCGATTTTTTTCTGGCGATCTCTTCGACGAAACCGAGACGGAGAAAGACTCGGATCTTCGCCTGGAACTCGGGCGGGTCAAAGGGTTTGGTGACGTAGTCGTCGGCGCCGACATCGTAGCCGCGCAGTCTTTCCGAAGCCAAGGCCTTGGCTGAAACGAGAATGACTTTCGTAAAAGGATGATTCTTTTTGAGTCGCTCGCAGGTTTCGTAACCGTTGAGACCGGGCATCATGATGTCGAGGAGAACGAGAGCCGGGCGGAACTGCTCGGCCACTTCGATCGCTTCGAGACCGTTCTCGGCAAAGGCCAGATCGTAATCGTCGGCAATCAGTTCCGCGATGATCTCTCGGTTCATGAAATCGTCATCGACGACTAGGATCCGGTGTTGCATGAGGGCGAATCTCTCCTGGGTTCTAGGCTACGTCCCGCTCTGGGAGGTCGCAATCAAAGGGAAGGGTGAAGGTGAACTCGGCCCCACCCGAGGGCCGGTTGGCCGCCCGGATTTGACCACCATGGGCCTGTACGAGCTCGCGGGTGATGGCCAGCCCGAGTCCCGTTCCTCCCGCACCTGTTTTCGTCAAGGTCGACTGGACGAACTTCTCGAAGACAGCGTCGATCTGATCGTCCGGTATGCCAACTCCCTCGTCGGTGACTCGAATCGAGAAGCTTGTCTCGTCACGGCTCAGCGCAACTTGGATGCAGCCGCCGTCTGGAGAGAACTTGACCGCATTGCCGATGGTGTTGCGCAATATCTGCATGAACCGATTGCGGTCGACTCGGGCGTGGTCACTTATGGTCTCGGTGAGTTCGATCCGGAGGTTTCGTTCGGAGACGAGGGATTGAAATTCGTCGACGACCGATTCCACGATCGAAGAGAGGCGTTGAGAGTCTCGTGCAAGCTCGATCTTGCCGCTTTCGAGCCTTGCGAGGTCGAGGAGTTCATTGACGAGGGAAAGAAGGCGGTCTCCCGATTCTCGGATCCGGGTGAAGTAACGGGCGAGAGTCTGACTCTTCGACGTCTCGATACGTGTTTCGCCGAAGGCGGCGAAACTGAGAATTCCATGCAGGGGCGTCCTCAATTCGTGCGATACGTTGGCAAGGAACTCCGATTTGGCCTGAACCGCCTCTTCGGCCGCCTCTTTGGCGAGCCGGAGTTCCATCGTTCGCTCTTCCACCCGCCCCTCGAGCTCGTCGTGAGTACGCCGAAGCTCGTTCGTGGTTATCTCGATGCGTTCGAGCATGTTGTTGAAACCCTGGATGAGTACGGCCATCTCGGGGTCACGGACCGGTCGCATTCGGACCGAGAAATCCATATCCGTAGTGACCTGCTCGAGGGTTCGGCAAAGGTCTCTGATGGGGTGAGTTACCACCATTTGGAGTCGGTAGGCGAGCGGACTCACGATGAGCAGGGCGAGTACGATGATTGGCGCGAGAACTCCGACGAACTCGTGGACGCGGAGAGTCGCACCGTCGGTGCTTGCGAGAACGTAGATTGCGCCGAGTCGCTCTCCGGACTGAGTGACAGGAAGTTGGAGATGAAGAATCCCATCTCGAAAGACATGTTTTTTGGTGATTCCCGCCAGTGCCGCCGGGTCCGCCAGGTCGGCTAGGTCCGCCAGCCGGCCGCTGCGGTCGAATTCAGTAAGGACCGTCCCATCCTTGTTCAGCATTTGGGCCCCCACGACCGATGGCTCGCGGCGGAGCACTGCGAGGATATCGTTCGCAGCATTTGCGTCGTGAAAAACGAGCGCTGCTTGCGAAGCCTCCCCGACCGCGCCGAGAAGCACTTCGAGATTGGCTACGAGCTTCTCGTGCTCCGAATTCCATTTGTGAACGGCCAGAGCGGCCGCAGCCAGAAGCAGAGCGCAAAGGCAGGTTACCGTCGTGATGAGAAGGATTTTGCTGCGGACGGATAGAAGTCCGACATGTCTTGCTTCGATTCGCACCTGGCCCTCGAGGAAACGTCCCTTTCACCTACTCTCTTCGCGGATGGACCGCGGAAAGGGTCCACTGGGAGTTTCGGCTTACCGCCCGTGCTTCTCCATTTTCCCATGTGACCGAAATCCTGGTTTTCCCTCGTTCAGCGACGGTAGATCTCCTGATTGGAGTTTGTGGGGCAAATCCCCCAGCCGGATGAGCAATCGGAGAGCCAGTCCCGTTGGAATTGCCTGGGCCTGTCCCTCCGATTGCGTGGGGCAACGTAGTTCGATCCGAATAGTGCGCTAGGGATAATCCGAAGCGTTCGCTAGGGACAACCCGAATAGCCTCCCTTTGGTCTTCTCTCTATCCTCTTGCGTTTGGTCCGTTTACTTACCCGAGGGAAGATCGTTCCATGCCTGATCGCGAGTCCACGCCTGAAAAATATGATGCACGGCCGCTGGTCCGACGGTTGGGGAATTCGCCAGAACACTGGCAACGTCGGGATCTCGTGGAACTGGTTATCCGCGACGGGATACGCGTAATCAACCTCCGCTATCCCGGATTCGACGGCAAGCTGAGGGAGTTGCGGGTTCCCGTTACGAATCGGGGCCAGCTCGATCGCTTGCTCGCGGTCGGCGAACGTGTGGATGGGTCGAGTCTTTTCCCTGGGCTCTTTGGGTCTTCGGAGAGTGATCTCTACGTCGTTCCTGTCTACCGTTGGGCTTTCCTCAACCCTTGGGCTGAGGACGAGCTCGATATCGTCTGCCGGTTTGCCGGACCGGATGGGGCGCCCTGCTCGATCACGCCGGACAATGTCCTGATGGCCGCGGCTGATTCTCTGCGGATCGAGCATAGCGTTTCGCTCACGGGATTGGCCGAACTTGAGTTCTATCTCATCATGTCTCGCCGCGACGAACGCTTCACGGGAAAGTCCCAGCGGAATTATCATCAATCTCCGCCCTACCTTCATGGACATGACATTGCCGACGAGATACTGCGGGTCGTCAGCGCGGTGACCGGCTGCGTGAAGTACTGCCACGGCGAGGTCGGATATGTCGATCGAGTCGACTCGGAGGACCCCGAACTCGACGGACGCCGCGCCGAACAGTATGAGCTCGAGATGTCACTTGTTCCGATCGAGGATCTCGGAACCTGGCTGACGGTGGCGCGTTGGCTCATCCGGGTCGTTGCCGATCGACATCTTGCGTCGGTCACGTTTGCCCCGAAACTAGACCTCGTTTCGGCCGGAAGCGGCATGCACTTTCACCTCGCTCTGGAGCGCGATGCGCGAAACGTGATGAAGAGTGACGGTGGGGATCTGTCCGACGACGCTCTCCGCCTCATCGGAGGTCTGATGAACGAAGCGGCCGCCCTGACCGCGTTTGGCAACACGGTGGCATCGAGCTACCTTCGCCTCGTCCCCGGCCACGAAGCACCCACCGCGGTTCGGTGGGGCAGGTACGATCGGTCCGGCCTCATTCGTGTCCCCCTGGATTTCACGACGGAGCATCGATTGGATCAATCGATGAATCGTCGGGAGGCGGAGGCGATGCCCGACGTTCGATCACAAGCGACCGTCGAGTTTCGAAGTCCGGACGGGAGCGCGTTCTATCAACTCCTACTCGCCGCACTCGCTCACTGCGTGGGATTTGGCCTGACTGAGGGTAATGGTCTTGCTCGTGCACGGAGCCTCGAACTGACCGACAAGGAGGCGGAGACCCGGGACCTGGACACTCTGCCCGGGAGTGCGGCAGAGGCCGCGGACTGCCTGGCAAGCCGGCGGGAGTTCTTCGAAGGGCGTGGCTTCCCAGCGGTTTGGATCGACCTTGTCATGGAGAAGCTCTATCTCGAGAACGATCGAAGTCTGACTGACGAGCTCGAGGGCATTTCGATCGAAGACCGCGCGGTGAAGATGCGTCAGATTCTGCACAAGGACCTGCACAAACACTAGCCCACCCATTCGAGGTCTGGTTCAGCCGTCGTGGCCGAACGAGTTGCTGGCTAGGGGAGTCGCGTGATGCGGTGGGCCCGGCGCAATGCATCGGTTCGGCTCGAGCGCTCGAAGCGAAGGGTATAGACCCCCGCTGGAACCTCCCGTCCGCTCTCATCCCGGCCGTTCCAGACCCACCGGTCGTTGGAACCGCTAAAAGTCTGTCTTCGCACTAGCCGTCCCATGGCATCGTAAACACCGACGGTTCGTATGTTCGCGCCAAACGACAGCTCGACCCGATCGGAAAACGGATTGGGAAAGGCAAAAGACTGAAGAACACCAGACCCTGTATCAGTTGACGATGTTCCGTCGTCCCATCGGGCCAGGCGGATAGATGGAGAACCTCCAGCGTTTTGAAAGTTACCTCCCACGAACAGACCCTCATCATAGAGCGTGATTGCATGGACAAATCCATCTACTCCGCCGCCGAGTTCGAGCCAGGTAGCTCCATCCCACCGCGCCAGCCGCGAAGCGGCGATGCCTTCAGCGCTGGCAAAGACGCCCCCCGCGACGAGGTCGTCACCAAAAACCGCCAAGCCTCTCACTCCCGAGTCAAAGCCATTTCCGACAGGATCCCACTCGATTCCGTTCCAAACGGCGATGTAGTTCGCAGTTTGAAGATCAGCTTGGGTGAAAAAACCACCCGCAATGAGATCACCATTGAACGTTGTCAGCGCGGTGACGCCACCATTCATACCGGAGTCGAGGTCAGACCATGTCACACCGTTCCAGGCGGCGATGCTCGTCGCGATGACGCCACCGGCGTTCTGGAACTCACCACCGACGATCAGTTCGCCGTCGTGGACATGAAGGACGTTGATTGGCCGGTCCACACCGGTCCCGACCGGGGCCCAGCTCGTTCCGTCCCAGGCAGCGATTCGATTGGCGGCCGTTCCTCCCGCATTGAGAAAGAATCCCCCGGCGTAGAGCTTCCCTTCGAAGACGGCCAGGGCCACCACCTCTCCGTCACAACCGGTTCCGAGCGCGGACCAGTTTGTTCCATCCCATGAGGCGATATGAGAAGTTGGCGTGGCTCCGGCGAAATCGAACTTGCCGGCCGCGATGAGACGTCCGTCGTAGACCGCGAGGGCGTGCACGTCGTCATCGAATCCGGTTCCAAGTGCAGCCCAATCGCTTCCGTCCCAGGTTGCGACGTAGTTGGCTGGAGTCACCCCCGCCATCGTGAAGTCGCCTCCGGCCGCCAGGGTCGCACCGAATGGGATGAGGGTGCGAACGCGACCATTGAGACCTTCGGTGGCAAACTGGGTCGACCAGACGGCCCTGACGCTAGTGGAAGTAAGGAGGAGAAAGCAGAGTCCAAACAGGATCTCGAGAATTCGGCGTGGCTGTTGAGCAGAGACGGAGTCGTGAGACTTCATGGAGTGACTCCCGCATGAAATGGTGGACGAAGCTGGACTTGACCGGGGCCGGACAAACGTCAACGACCGCGTTGAGAGTATAGCGTACTTCGCGTTCCCAGCACCGTGTAGAACACGCCCTCGTTTTCGTGAATCATGCTCGCGAGGTGAACGGAAAGACTGGCTGCGGGATGGGGAAGTTGCCCTTCGTGAAGGGGTGATTTCCGAGGAGCGGAACCAGTTGCGAAGGGCCGGCGCCGAGCTGATCCGGAGAGAAGTGGAATTCAATCACCTCGTCGCCTCGGTCGGCAAGGTACGGGTAGATCTCCTCGAGGGTGGGGATCCGCTTCCCGACGATATCGAAAATGCTGAGGACGCCATTCTTGCGGGCGAAGAAGATCACGCATTCGAGATCGCCGATTTCGTAGGCATCCTCTCTTAGGGTGTAGAGCGTGTGGAAGAGGAGTAGTCGGCTGTTCAGCACGCCGAAAACTGTCGAGACCGGCGCTCTCCCTTCCGCGTGACGGAATATCGTGTCGAGATCGCGCGGGTCGGACACAGTCAACTTCCTCGCTCCCGGTCGAAGCTGCGCTGGAGGAACAGGCCCTCGTTCGAGGAATTCTGGGAGTGGCTGGAATCCGCAGGCTTCATAGAATGGCGCTGCTTCGGGGTCCGCGAACAGGAAGATTCCGTCCTGCTTATCCTTCGCCCAGCTCAAACCGATCTCCGTGAGTTTGCGGTTCAGTCCCTGCCGTCGCCATTTCGGCGAAGTGCCAACCCCGGAAACCTGAGCAAGGCGAGTCTTCTCGCCGCCGAGGACCACATCGAGCAGGTAGACGCAAACGCTGGCAACGACTCGGCCCTGGTCGAAGAAGGAGAAGGGTGTGTAGGCGTTGTCCCAGAAGCCACGGGCGTCCCATTCCGAAAAATCGAGGCCGTGGATTTCGATCATGAACTTCTGAAACGCCGCTCGCGCCATCGGGTCGTCCCAGTACTCCATCTTCAAGGTCGGTGCCATCTCGTTCCTCTTCAGCTTGCTCCGGTGGAGCACGTCTGACGCGTGTTTCCTATCCTACGGTGTCGAGGCGACCAGGTCGTAGATGCAGTTGGCAACTATCAAATCGAGATGGGCTCCGCCACCATTCTTGAAGACGGTGACGGCTTCGTCCGTGGTGCGTCCGGACCCGCCTTGGCAAAGGTCGTAGAGGTCCCCGCGGATGTCGCCCTCCTTGATTACTCCATGTTCGATCGGAACGATCAAATCGCCTGTCTTCGACACGGTCGTTTCCTTCGCATCGACGAAGATCTCCGCTCGCCGCATCACTTCATCGTCGGCCTCGCGCATGTCGGGGCGGAATCCTCCGATCAGGTCGACATGGGTGCCGGGTTCAATCCAATCACCCCGAAGGATCGGTTCCTGAGCCAGAGTTGCAGTTGCCACGATGTCGGCAGAGCTCACTGCGTGGGCCACATCCTCGGCTACCTTGATCGAGCAGGTGCACGCGGTCTTATCGACCAGGGCCTGAGCATTCTCGACAGATCGACTCCAGACCGAGACTCGTTCCAGACCGGGGAACAGCTCCAAGTATGACTCGATGAGCGACTGTGCCACTACGCCCGATCCGAGGATCGTCAGACGTTTCGAGTCAGGGCGGGCCAGGAAGCGTGCACCCAGGACGGAATCGCCCGCCGTCTTCCAACGAGTGATGAGCGCGCCATCGAAGATGGCCTTGACGACGCCGGTTTCGTTGTCGAACAGCAGCACCAGTCCATGAATCGTAGGGAGCGACGGAGACTCGTCCGAGTTCCTCGGGAAGATCGTCACCGATTTCAAGGCCATCCCGTGACCGTCGATCCAGGCAGCACGATTGAGCAGAGTGTCCTCCCCACGTTGAAGGGAGAGGTCACCCAGCTCTGCTCGCGGGAGACGATGGCCCGCTTCGAGAGCGTCAGCAATCAGGGTCCAGGTGAGGCGTCCTTCGACATCGCGCGCATCGATGACAGGGAGCTTCATTCGCTCTTCTCAGAACCAGGCGAGGGCGTCGGCCAGGTGTCGCTGAGCCGGTACCCTCCTGGCCATGGATCGGTCCGGTCGAGGAACAGTTGGTGGGTGCCGGTCAACCAGGCCTGTCCCGAGATCTTCGGGATGATCCCCGACCTGCTCCCAACCGTGGTTTTCGAATCGATCAATCCTTCAAAAGTGGAATCGATAATCGAACGAGCCAGGTAGCGGTCGCCCACGTCCATCTCTCCCTTTTCGTGGAGGAGAGCCATTCTCGCTGAAACTCCTGTCCCCGTCGGCGATCGGTCGATCTTGCCGGGCTTGATAGCGACAGCATTCCTGCCCGTCAAAACGCCGTGTTCGTTTCTTGTCAGAGGCCCGGCAAACTGGCAAAAGGAAATGTGTTGCCACTCTGGATTCTCTGGATGATGAAATCCGAGTTGCTCGTTTGCTGAATCCGCGATTCGTCGCCCCAAATCGGCTAGATCCCGTGCCTCATCTACGCGCAGGTTCAATCCGAGGAGCCCTGCATCGATGATGACAAAGCTATCTCCACCGTAAGCCGTATCGACCCGGAATGTACCCAGTCCTGTCACTTCGAGAATCGCGTCGGCTTTGTCGACGAAGGACGGAAGGTTTTGCACGGTGATTCGTTCGGCCTTCCCGTTCTGGCAAAAGGCTTCGACCTCGACGATTCCGCCCGGTGCTTCGAGGGTCATCCTTGTGATCGGCTCCGTCATTTCGATAATTCCAGTTTCGAGGAGGACGGTCGAGACGCAGATCGAATTGGATCCAGACATCGGAGGCGTGTCTTCCGGTTCCATGATGATAAAACCCATCTGAGCTCGTGGGTCTCTCGGTGGAACGAGGAGGTTTACGTGTCGAAAGACTCCGCCCCGTGGTTCATTGAGCACGAAGTTTCGGAGCTCTGCGTCGTCGGCAATGAACCTCGACTGTTCCCAAAGAGTATTGCCCGGGGGGGGAGCGACCCCGCCGACGATAACGTCTCCAACCTCGCCTTCCGCGTGGCAGGACACAACGTGGATGATCCTACTCGTCCGCATTTGCTCAATCTCTCCCGTGACGGTGGATCCGTGTCCGAACCGAAGTCGTCGATCGGTCCTTCGTTCGATCGGAACATCTCTATCCCCACGTTAGCTGCGACATGGCTTCGAGCCGAGCGTATTTTCGAGTTGACCTGAACTACAATATGTGACTAAATAGTCACATGTCAATTGCCGAAGCGGAAACCGATTCAATCTGGAAGGCCCTCTCGGATCGGACCCGCCGCCATCTCCTGGACCGCTTGAGGGAGGGGCCGGCAACGACGGGAGAGTTGGTCGAAGCCTGCCCAGCCCTGAGTCGGTTCGGGGTGATGAAGCACCTGAACATTCTCGTCGAAGCCAATCTGGTTCTGGTTCGACGAGAGGGACGAGAGCGTTGGAATCACCTCAATCCGTTGCCTATTCAGCGGGTCTGCGAACGTTGGATCTCGCCCTACGTTCGCGAGACGGGAAGTCGACTCCTCCGCCTCAAGCATGTGGCCGAGGTCCAAGCCAAACGAAGGAGAAAGTGATGAGCAGATCTGTAGCAGATGTCGTCCAGGTAGAAATCGAGTTCGGAATAGATGCGCCTGTTGCGACGGTCTGGGAGGCGCTCTGCGAATCCCCGGGGGAATGGTGGCCAAACGACTTCTTCGTCACATCGAAACCCGTTTCGATGAAGATGGAAGCATGGCCGGGGGGACGTCTTTATGAAACGGGTGAAGACGGAGAGGGCCTGCTCTGGGCTACGATCAACTGTGTCGTGCCGGAGCAGTCTCTTCACTTCATCGGTTACATCTATCCTCCTTTTGGAGGGCCCTGCCTCAGTCTGGTCCATATCCGGCTCGAAAAAGCAAAAAGTGGAACGCAGTTCTTTCTGACCGATCATCTTATCGGGCGAGTCGGCGACGCATCGGAGGAAAGCCTGCAGAGCGGATGGAAGCTTGTTTTCGGCGGCGGGTTAAAGGCTTGGGTCGAGCGCTGAAATCGTTAGTGCGGTTAGCGCTGCCCCGAGCTGTTCTCGCGGTCTTGGCATCCCCGGGTGGGTAGCAGGTCTGGTTCCAGATTGGGGTTGTTCCCGATAGTACGATATCGTATTGTTCAAGTATGAATAGTACGAAATCGGATCAACGACCGCTCCGACTCATCTCCCCGCTCCATCGAGCGAATCGGCAAATGGCCCTCTTTCTGGAGGAGCAGATTGTCGATCTCGGAGTGTCCGGACCGGAAGCTCACCTGCTCAGCTATGTGGACACCTACGGCCCGTGTCCGATTGGTGAACTCGTGCGTGTCTTCGGATACAAGAAGACGACGATGACGAGCATGCTGGACCGGCTCGAACTCCGCAAGCTGGTCCGTCGGGCGATCAACTCCGAAGACCGTCGCTCCTTCCTCGTCACCGCGACCAAGGCGGGTGGTCGTCTTGGGGAAAAGGCTCGGGAGTCCGTGCTCGCTTTCGATGATGAGGTTCTTCGCCGCGTATCGGAGCGGGACTGGAGCGGGTTTCAAGTCGTACTAAAGATGATCGCGGAGGTTACGGAGATCGATGTCCGCGAGGAGAAAAAGAAGAAACGTCCAACCCTCGCCGCAAGGAGATCGTAATGCACGCACAGACACTACAGATGCAACTTGGAGTCACGGAGTATGTCCTGAAAAAGAACCTGGAAGGGATGTCGCACGAGGACAGCCTTTCTCAGCCGCTTCCTGGTGGCAACTGTGCGAACTGGGTTCTCGGCCACATCGTCCGGACACGGAACAATCTGGTGCCGATGGTCGGGGGAACGGCAGTCTTTCCCAGGGAGATGTTCGACAAGTACGAAGCAGACCCGATTACCGACGCAAGCGATGCGCTTCACCTCAGCGAACTCCTGGCGGCCTACGACAAATTGAGCGGACCCCTTCTGGAGGGTTTTGGAAACCTAACCGCGGAGCAGATGGCGGCTCCGGCTCCATTCAGTCCGACGGGGAATCCGGACGAGACTTTGGGGTCACTCCTTGCCACAACGACGTTCCATGAGGCTTATCACGCGGGGCAGCTGGGTATTCTCCGGCGCCTGACCGGACGCGAGGGTGCTTTCAAGTCTCCTTCCGCCAGCGCGCAGACTGAGTAAGTACCGCGGCTGGAGTATTGGTGTACTCCACTCTCGCTGTCGTTGATCCAAAGAAGACGGCCACCCGCGGATTCGCGAGTGGCCGTCTTTTTATCTGTACGCTACCAGCAGTGGTGCTACGGCAACGGAGCTTCCATCGCCTCGATCGAGTTCTCGAGGAGAGCTCTCACGTACTTCGGATTGTGGACACCGAGGCTGCGATCTTCACTGAGTCCGACCCAGTTGAAGAAGGCCCGGGCGTGAGCCTTGGGATACACTCCGACGACCGGCTCGAAGGCGTCATCCTCTTCGACAAACTCGACGACTCCGGCCGCAACGAGGAGGTCGCGAAGCTCATCGAGGTTGGCTTGCATCTCTACCTGGACTCCCTCGACGTTGAAGTCGGTTGCACCCTCATGGCATTCCACACAAGAGGCAACGCTCGGCCACCACGTGTGTCCACCAGCACCGTCGACGAACTCACCCATGTGACAGGTCACGCACGTGGCGCCCTCGTCGAGATGTGTGGAGGAGGTCGGGTACGGGCGAGTTCCGTCGATCTCGGCGAAACCGACACCGGCGAGCACATTGGACTGGGCACCGTGGTGCGGACCCCAGTGCGTGCTCGTAATCTCGAACGTATCTTCACCGGGGTTGGTCAGCTCCGGCTCAGCACGACGAGATTGGTGACAGACCGCGCAGAGATTCGAATTGCTCGCGAAGTCAGCCGTTTGCGTTTCATCAAAGATGAACGGGACAGGGTCCATCGACCGAAGAGCGTAGTCTGTTCGCTCGAATGTCTGATGAAGTGAATGACAATGTTTGCAGTTGAGGGCTTCAGGCGTGTTGATGTTGCCATTGACGTCACCTGTCTCGGCGTACTCGACGAACCCTCCTCCTGAGTGACACTTCGCGCAGCTCGAGCGTCCTCCGGCGTAGTCCACGAACTCGCCCAGCCCATGTTGTGACCTTGCGTATTGGAACGTAATGTCCCTTTGGGTCTGAGTGTTGTGGCATTCCATGCACGTCACGTTTCCATCGACGCCGTCTGTGCCGTCGACTCCGTCCGTTCCGTCCGTACCATCCGTTCCATCGGCACCGTCTGCGCCACTAGGACCGGCTGGGCCAGCTGCGCCGTCGTCACCAGAACAACCTCCAACAAAGAGGAATGGCACGAGCGCTGCCAAGAGTAAGATTTTTTGGCCTGACTTCATCGGGTCCTCCCTTATCAGAATCAAGCGGTGTTTGTGCGAACGATGGAATAATCGGCCCTCAGTTACGGTTCTTCAATACGCTGTTCCCCTGATGGAGTCGGCAAGTCCGTGCCTCCTAACGGACGTAGATTCGTATGGCTACAACCACATAGCCTTGTGCATGAGTGGGTCTTATTTCCCCATGCCGCAATTTGGACGATAATGGCTGGCGCACAGGGCTGGCGTGTTCGATGGCGGGGCCGCCGGACAGACCTTCGTTGTTCCATCCGGTCCGTGTGTATCAGGTGTTCGTTTCATCGCCCAAAACCCGAATGTTTCGTTCACATTTGGGTCGGGCCGCCCCCGAGGGCCCCCGCTGCTGCTTTCGGCGATACCTCAGTTTGTCGTAAATATATGTATTTCAATGGTATAGAAGGTTTTCTGGTCCGTCCCGCCCCGGGTGGCACGCCACTTGTTGTGAAGAGACCAGATGAAAGCAGAAGATCCCGCTTCGGTTCACGCCGACGCGGAATCAGGAGGCCCGGCTAAGTGGAGGGGCTTGCCGGGCCTCCGCGCCTTCATTCTCGCCGGACGTTCCACTAACCAGATCCATCCAGACTCCAGACCCATCCAGACTCCAGCCCCCAGACCCATCGATAGCCAGATTGATATCGGACAAGAGCGTTCCAAACCGTTTTTTCTTCCCTGGCGTGCAGCATATCTGGGATTAGCGGCATCTCCCTGATGAATACCCCGCCTACACCAGGACCTTCGATGCAGCGTCGTCGAAAGGGAGGAGAGACGATTATGCAGAGGATTTTTTGGATTCGGACGGGGCTGAAGGTCGGTGCGCTTCTGGCGGGCTGGATCGCCTGTGGGCTGAGCGTTCCGGTGGCAGCGTATGGTTCGGGCGATCAGGAGATTCTCGTCAAACTTCGGGAAACAGCGACGTCTGCAGATTTGCAACGTTTGAGTTCTCAGGAAGGAGTCGAGGTCGTCAAAGAGAATGCCGTGCTTGGGTACGTCAAACTCCACTCAAGTGAGCCCGGGTTCTCGGTATCGGAAGCGGTCGCGCGGCTTTCTGGAGATCGGTCGGTGGAGTGGGCCGAGCCCAATGGCAGCTACGGGTTGAGCCAATGCCCCCGTGCACCCGTGGACCCGATGCTGGTGGATCTCCCGGACGGAGCGCCCGAGAATCAGTGGGGCGTCTTCAAGACTCAACTCTTCGACCTCTGGCGCTACAACTACGGCGGCGACCCTGCCATTGTCATCGCGATCGTCGACACGGGGATCGATGACTTTACCGATCCTCATCCGGATCTGGCCGACAACGTGCTTCCGACGGGATACGACACCGTCCAGGACGATGCCGATCCGTCCGATTTAGGTTCGGGAGCGTTCTCCGGGCACGGGACTCACGTGGCGGGGATTGCGGCGGCGTCTGCCAACGATGAGGGTGTTGTGGGCGTTGCCTACTGCTCCGACCTGCTCATCGTTCGGGCGATGGACTGTACGGCAGGGGACGAGTGTCCTGGTACCTACGAGAACATTGCGGACGGGATTCAATTGGCGGCGGACTACGGTGTCCATGTCATCAACCTTAGCCTGGGAGGGACGGAACCTTCGAACGCAATTCGGACCGCGATTCACTATGCAATCGATAGTGGAGCAATCGTCGTCGCTGCGAGTGGAAACGATACTGCCGCCACCCTCAACTATCCGGCCAAGTACCCGGAGGTGATTGCGGTCGGAGCGACCGATTCGAGCGATGACGTGGCCAGTTTTTCGAACTGGGGAGACGAGCTCGATATCGTCGCTCCGGGAGTGGATGTCTACAGCACTTTCAAGGGTGATACTTATGTCAAACGATCGGGTACGTCGATGGCGGCCCCGTTCGTGTCCGGGCTGGCCGCGCTTGTGATCTCGGAGAACTTCGCGATCACTCAACTCGAAATGGAAACCTATCTGCGTGAGCACGCCATCCCTCTGGACGGGGCTAACGCCGCCCGCGATGGTTTTGGCAGAATCCAGTTCCTTCCTCTGATCGACTGGAGCGATGCTCCTCCACCTTACGACCCGGCCAGCCACACGAATTTCGCCTGGGAGTGGCTCGGTGATGAGGCTTCGCCCGAACTTGGTCTGGCCGATCCGATCGACGGTGATCACCGGCCGAACATCGGCGGACCTGGCGCAGCCGATGGCTATGACGACGGAATCTTTCGAGAGTCCGTTTTCACGCTTCCGATCCTGCCCCCGCATCTTGGCGAGGGTGGCGAGAGCTACGACGCTCTCCTCGGCGTGGCCAATCCCTCCGCTCCGCGCTATGGGGATGCAGCCGCAAAGCGACTTCACCTCGATATCTGGTCGGACTGGGACGGTGACGGAGACTTCGAGACGGGCGCAGCCGAGTATTCGGTCGAGGATGCGACGTTCAACCCTGCGACTTGGGTGGGTGATCGTTTTCTCGCCAACCAACCTTTCACCCCGGTCGACGAGCACATCTGGGGTAATCCCCTCGTCGTGCGTTCGAGGGTGATGTACGGGGCAAGCGCCGGATCTCCAGCCGGCGCGTCACCGTACGGCGAAGTAGAGGACGACATTCTGATCAATTTTGTCGAAGACTTCGACGTCACTTCGCGCGTTCACGTTCCGGGTGTTTATGTGACGCTCGGCGAATGGGATCTCGCTCCAGACCCGACTCCCTGGTGCGGCAATCACGGGACCGGTTGGGTCGCGGCGACCGCTCATCCGGAAGTCGGAGAGCCCTGCAACGAGGTTCTGGAAGCCGTGACGACCTTGGCCGGGCCAGATATGGACTGGACCGAGTACACATCTGCATTCATTCGACTCTGGTACTGTCACGAGCTCTTCGACGATCGCTGCAGCAGCATCGGTGACGAGTGTCGAATCCGGGTGGACAAGAATGGGACGAAGATCGACCTGGGGCCGATCCCTCTCGGGAGCGGAACGCTTCTCTTTGACGTGTCGGACCTCGTTGGTGGTGACGTTACCCGCGTGGAAATCGTCGAGGAAACGGACCTGCCGGGGCACGTGTCGATCGACGACCTCGTGATCTGGGCTTTCGATGGGGAAGATCCCCTCCCGG